>UOEU01000661.1_pt1 | contig 9966 bp, 8 predicted proteins | sample 1989311 | NCBI WGS metagenome assembly UOEU01 (sample SAMEA4712195, study PRJEB27164) | hydrothermal vent metagenome | biome: marine basaltic hydrothermal vent biome; feature: marine hydrothermal vent; material: mineral | place: Pacific Ocean | collected 2011-06-14/2011-07-23 | depth 1719 m | reverse complement strand
GCAATTCTTGTACTGACTACACGCAATTTCTCGATGAAAACGGTCTGCAAGGTACCAGAATCGGCGTCTCGCGCAACTACTTTGGCTACAACCCATATGTCGATGCCCACATTGAGCAAGCGATTGAGGTGCTGCGCCAGCAGGGTGCGATCATCATCGACCCCGCCAACATCGAAACAAAAGGACAGTTTAGCGAAGCTGAATATGAAGTATTCCTTTACGAATTCAAGCATAACCTCAACAATTATCTGTTCACAACCCCAAAAACCGTCACCAGCCGCACGTTGGCTGATCTCATCGACTATAACGATGCAAACAAAGAAAAAGTGATGCCCTATTTTGCTCAGGAGAATTTTACGGCCGCTCAAGCCAAAGGCCCCCTCACCGACCAAGCATACGTAGACGCATTGGCAAACAGCCAGCGGCTGGCGCGGGCAGAAGGCATCGACGCCACGCTAGAAAAATACCAGCTAGACGCCATTGTCGCCCCCACAGGCGGCCCCGCCTGGCTCACAGATTGGGTCAACGGAGATCATTACGGCGGCTCAAGCTCATCCCCAGCAGCAATAGCAGGCTACCCCAACATCACCGTCCCCGCAGGATACGTCTTTGGCTTGCCCGTGGGCATCTCCTTCATTGGTGGGGCTTGGCAAGAACCAACGCTTTTGCGGCTGGCCTACGCCTTTGAGCAAGCAACACAATACCGTCAGCCGCCCCAATTCCTAAAAACGCTCAAATTTTTGTAAAGTACCCTATTTAGGCTATAATTTTGGATGGCTTTGAGGTGCGACGACATCGGCACGGCGACCAAGAGGCTAAATTACAATTTTTGGAGGTTCAACCTTATGCCATTACATGGTACAGAGAAAGCCGAACTGATTTCTGACTTTGCAACAAACGAAGGGGACACAGGCTCCCCAGAAGTGCAAATTGCGATCTTTGATCGGCGTATTAAAGAGTTACAGGAACATCTACGCGCTCACAAGCATGATGAAGGCTCACGCCGGGGTCTGCTAGCACTGGTTGGTAAGCGACGCCGCTTATTGACCTACCTGCGTAAGCGGCATCCTGAACGGTACCGCGTTATTCTCGGTCGTTTAGGCTTGCGTCGTTAAAAAGCAATGAAGAGGGGCGCGGGTGCGCCCCTCTCTTTTTATTTTTGGAGCGGATTTGGCGGCTTAGGAATTGGGTATTGCCCCATACCTCTATTTTTCAGGTGTATGTGCTAATCCCCAGTCCCTAAACCAATCCCTCCTTGTACGTCTGACACACCAGTATTCAGTAGGTCAGTATTCAGTAAGTTAGTAATCAGTAAACTGATTACTGCTCATCGTTGTGTGTTAGCACTAAACCTTATGGAGGTTTATTTAATGTATTCTGAAAAAAGTTTTACGACTCGCATTGGTAATGAAGAGATTACCGTTGCCACGGGCAAGCTGGCCGATCAGGCTGGTGGTGCCGTCACGATTCGCGTTGGTGATTCGATGCTGCTGTCTACGGCAACCATGTCTAAATCGGTTCGTGAAGGGCTTGATTTCTTCCCACTCAGCGTTGATTTTGAAATGAAGATGTATGCTGGCGGCCGTATTCCTGGTGGCTACTTCAAACGGGAAGGACGGGCCACGATGGCGGCCATTTTAGTTGCGCGCTTGACGGATCGGCCGTTACGGCCGTTATTCCCCAAAGGGATGCGCAACGAAGTCCAAATTATCACCAGCACCCTGTCATCCGATGGCGTTGCCCATCTGGACATCATGGCAGTCAATGCCGCCAGTGCTGCGCTGCACATCTCCAACATTCCTTGGAATGGTCCCATCGGAGCCGTGCGCGTTGGGCTTATCGACGGTGAAATGGTTGCCAACCCCACCATCGAAGAGATGGAAAACAGCAAGCTCGATCTGCGTATGGCAGGCAGTAAAGAAGCGATCATTATGGTTGAAGCGGGTGCCAACGAAGCGACAGAAGCAGAGTTGGTTGATGCACTCGACTTTGGGCACGCAGCAATGCAGCCATTCATTGAGATGGTCAATGAGATGCGCGAAGCGGTGGGCAAAGAGAAAAGTGAAGTTATTTTGAAAACGGTAGATGAGGCGTTGGAAACGGCCGTAAAAGAAAAAATCGGCAGCCGCATCCAAGAAATCGTTGCCAGCACAACGGATCGCAGCGAACGTAATGAAAAAATGAGTGTGCTGCGCGAAGAGATCGTTGATGGCTTTGCTGAAATGGACGAAGAGACCGATCTCAAAGAAGTCCGCTCCGTGATCACCAGCGTGCAGACAAAAGCAATCCGCGACCGCATTTTGTACGAAGGCATTCGTCCAGACGGCCGAGATTACAGCACAGTACGCGCCCTCTCCTCCGAAATTAGCGTTGTGCCGCGCACCCACGGCTCTGGCCTGTTCAAGCGAGGCGAAACGCAGGTACTGTCCCTCGCCACATTAGGAACCCCCCGCGAAGCCCAAAGAGTAGAAACCATTAACGGCGATATAACCCGCCGTTACATGCACCATTATAACTTCCCCCCCTTCTCTACAGGGGAAACTTGGTTCCTGCGCGGCCCCAAACGGCGCGAAATTGGACATGGTGCCTTAGCAGAAACCGCCCTGCGCCCTATGCTCCCCTCAGAAGAGGAGTTCCCCTACACCATTCGCGTGGTGTCTGAGGTGCTATCTTCCAACGGCAGCACCAGTCAAGCCAGCGTTTGCGGCTCCACTCTTGCCCTCATGGATTGTGGTGTGCCTATTAAACGGCCGGTTGCCGGCGTGGCAATGGGTTTGGTAACGGATGGTGAAAAATTTGCCGTTCTCACCGACATTCAAGGTTTAGAAGACCATCTCGGCGACATGGACTTCAAAGTTGCCGGCACTAGCGAAGGAATCACCGCCCTGCAAATGGACATTAAAATCAGTGGCCTAACCAAAGATCTCATGTCCCAGGCATTAGACCAAGCCCATGCGGGTCGAATGACCATCTTGGCAAACATGCTAGAAACCATCAGCACCCCCCGTGAAGAGTTAAGCGACCATGCACCACGAATGCTTACCGTTAAGATTGACCCAGAAAAAATTGGGGCGGTTATTGGTAAAGGTGGCGCCACGATTCGCAGCCTAGAAGAGACGTTTGAAGTTAAGATTGACATCCAAGATGACGGCATGATTTTCGTAGCCGGTGTGGATGGGCCCAAAGCGGAAACGGCCGCTTCGCAAATTGAGGCGATGACAAAATCACCAGAACCAGGGACAATTTATCCTGGCAAAGTAGTTCGCATCACCGATTTTGGCGCGTTTATTGAATTCCTGCCCGGCACCGATGGGCTGGTTCACATCTCACAAATCTCTGCGGAACATATAAAGCGCGTTGAAGACGCCTTCCAATTGGGAGATGAGGTGATGGTCATGGTTACAGACGTCACGCCAGATGGCAAAGTACGCCTGTCTCGCAAGGCTGTTTTAGAAGGGTATACGCTGGAACAAGCGCGTGAGGATGATAAGCCAAAACCACGCAGCGGTGGCGGGCACGGTCGTGACAATCGTGGCGGCGGCAATCGCGGTGGTGGCAACCGTGGCCGAGATAATCGTGGTGGTGGTCGCGGTGGAAACCGACGCTAGACGTCGGAAGGCAAGCTATAAAAGCAACTATCTTCAAAGGGATTTCTCCCTTTGGTCGAAATGACAATTTAGGGTTGCTTGCAGTGCGTCAACAAAAAACCCGCACACACATTATTGAAGCTCAGGTTGCTATAAGCCTGGGCTTTTTTTATACTATTTCTTATGAAACGACCAGACCTTTCTAGCTCTCCGCTCTGGAGTCCGAACAACAAACGGCTTGTCCTCATGATTTTGCTCGTTTTGCTATCATTGGCTCTTTATCGTTTTCGCTTGTTGCTCCTGCCGCTCATTATGGCGATGATTTTGGCTTATCTCCTTGACCCATTGGTAAAATTTCTAACAAACCGGACGCCTCTTAACCGTAATTTATCAATCGGGGCAGTTTACCTGTTGTTAATTGCCGCTCTGGTTTCTATTCCGGTGAGCACCATCAGCCCCATCGTTACTCAGGTGAGTAATTTTATTCAACGCACACCACAATATATCCGCGACATTGGCGGTTTTTTTCAAGACCCTATTATTCTAGCGGAGGATATTGTTATCCCAATTGATCAGCTGTCGTTAGACCAACTGTTTACTTCGTTAAGTAGTAATGTTTTGAACGTGCTGCAAACGGTTGGAGGACAAACGATTAGCATTTTTGGCAGTTTGGCTACGGCAACCATTTCAACAATTGGCTGGACAATTATGGTTGTTTTTTTGTCCTTTTATTTAGTTAAGGATCATGAAATATTATTTGATTCTCTCATTAAAATGGCACCTCGAACGTATCAGGGCGATTTATACCGCTTAATCGAGGGGATTAGCATTACTTGGAATGCTTTTTTGCGCGGACAGCTGGTGCTTTGTGTAGTTGTTGGCGTTATTATTTTTGTCGTCGCCCTTATTATTGGCTTGCCTAATGCGATCACGCTGGCAATTATTGCTGGGTTGATGGAGCTGATTCCGACGTTTGGCCCTATTTTAGCGGCCGTTCCTGCCGTGCTCATTGCTGCATTTCAGACAGATGCAAGCTGGCTTGGCAACTTGATGTCACCTTTCTGGTTTTCGGTTCTGGTGTTGGGTATTTATACCTTTATTTACCAGTTTGAAAACTATTATTTAATACCACGGATTATTGGGCATCATCTTAAACTGCATCCATTGGTGATACTGTTGGGGGTTTTGGGGGGCGCAAGCGTTGCCGGAATTTTTGGCATCTTGCTTGCAGCACCTGTTTTAGCCAGCGTTCGGCTGGTATGGCTCTATATTTATTGCAAATTGAGTGATCAAGACCCGTTTTCGGATGAGTTTATGCCTTTTGAAAGAGCGAAACTTAAGAAGGATACGGCCGTTTCCACCCCATCTTCCCCCATGCTACCCACCAATCAAGACAACCAAGACACCGCCACCGCCTCATAAGGCTAAACCGTTTAGAACTTTAGATTTTGGTTAACGGCCAAGCCTTGCAGATGCGTTTCCTTATCAATAGTTAGGCCACATAGCAACCAATATGTAATCGTTGAGGTCGTTATTTAAAAATGAATCTTGAGCTGAAAGATAAAATCGCAGTTGTGACGGGTGCAAGCGCCGGTTTGGGAAGGGCTATTGCATTCGGCCTCGCCAGAGAAGGTGCTAAAGTAGCTATTTCTGGACGACGGCAAGAAGTTCTTGAAGAAACGGCAATGGATATCAAAAGAGAAACCCAAGCCAATGTATTGACATTCGTCGGGGATATGACACAAATTGAAAATGTAGCTGCATTTGTCAATCAAGTTGTAGATGAGTGGAATACTATCCACATACTTGTGAACAATGTTGGGCAAGCGACTCGTGGTCGCCTTGAATCTTTATGCCAACGTGATTGGCAACAAACATTTGAAGCTAATTTGTTAAGTGCAGTTCACTGTACCAGCCAGGTTGTTCCTGTTATGAAAATGCTAAATTGGGGAAGAATCGTTAATATTTCAGCTTTGTCAGGGAAAGAACCTGCCGAGGAGTTAATTGCTTCAAATGTCGTAAAATCCGGCCTCATTAGTTTTTCAAAAACGCTGTCAAGGGAATTGGCTTCAGACCATATTTTAGTTAATTGTGTATCTCCCGGGTTGATTGATTCTCCACAAAATGATCGTTACTTTTCATGTGAAGAAAAAGATGAGGTTCTGACTAGGATCCCGCTTCGCCGATTCGGAGATCCAAAAGAGATGGCAGATGTAGTGGTATTTTTATGCTCAGAACGAGCAAGCTATATTACTGGTGTAAATTTACTTATTGATGGAGGGGCGAGTCATAGTGTCTGATCAATTTCCTTAGGCGGATTCCGAAAAATAACTGAGGGAAATTATGCTATTTTTCGGAATCCGCTTGAGGCATTTTCGGATTGATGGCTTATTTATAATTCCGAAAATGCCTTATTGAACTTGGTCTAACAAAAAAATCAAGCCGACGCTAAAAAGTACCCAGCTTGTTTTAACGTTATTTGTAAACGCACTTATTATTGGTGGATTTCCCCAACCAGACATACAATATTAGAATCATTCTCTTTAGCGGGATTGGCTAAAATTAGCAGCCAAAAGCGGCTACTAATGACACAATGTGCTATTCCCTGGTGGGTGTTGGGGCATCCGACATTGGATACTCGAAATGACAATTGTGGGTAATTAGATGCAAAGGAAATCCAAAAAGATGAGCAAAGATGAAAAATTAGAAGTAGATATCGTGAGTGAAACTGAAAATTTTGCCGTTTGGCGCAGCCCAGATGAAGATGGCGTCATTTATCATGTTGAATTAGGCAGCATCACCCTTCATCTAGCGTCTGATGAGTGGGAGGAGTTTTTAGAATTGCTGGGCGATTTGGATGAGTAAGGAGGAAAGTGGCCGTTCCCCCATCTACACACCACGAATGCGGGACATGGCAGAGCAGAATCGCCCCCGCGAACGGCTGATGCAGGTAGGGGAGCGTGCCGTTTCGACAGCGGAACTGCTGGCTATCATTTTGCGAACCGGCTCTGGCGGCGAAAATGTGCTGCGGCTGGCCGAACGGCTGCTCATCACATTTAAGGATTTGCCGGGTTTGGCGCGTGCCTCCATTGCTCAACTGACAGAAGTGAAGGGAATTGGCCCAGCCAAAGCGGTAGAAATTAAGGCTGCATTGGAAATCGGCCGTCGGCTGCTGACCACTGCGCCTCAAGAAAAGCCCCACGTCACCTCCCCTGCCGATGCCGCCAATCTCGTCATGTCTGAGATGAGCTTTTTGGAAAAAGAGCATCTGCGGCTCATTTTAATGGATACGCGCAGCCGCGTTCTTGGCACACCCACCGTTTATGTCGGCAGCCTCAACACCTCTGTCATCCGTGTGGGTGAGCTATTTCGGGTGGCAATCAAGGAAAATGCGGCCGCTTTTATTGTGGCCCACAATCACCCTTCTGGTGACCCGTCCCCTTCTGGGGAAGATGTTAAGGTAACGCGGCAAATTGTTCAGGCAGGTGCGTTGTTAAATATAGATGTGTTGGATCATATTGTGATCGGACACAATCGATTTATTTCTATGAAGGAACGGGGACTGGGATTCTAAAAATAAGCTATGGCGCGAAATGAACTGTTGAGAAACGGCCGTTTAGGCAAGCCGTTTCACCCATATCGAGACGAAAATCAACTGATTATTGCTGGCGGCTGGGCTCCGTGGTGGCAAAACCGTGCCGATGGAGACCCAGACTGGAAAAATCGGCAGCCTGTTTATAGTCCGTATTCATTAGATGACAGCCTTACCCAACAGCTCAGCACACCGTGGGGAACTCACGAAGCAGGTCTGTGGCAACAAATCCCTTCGGTTGCAGGCAATCAATATGAACTTACGGTAGAGGGTCAGGCGTGGAGCAGTGAAGATGCGGCGTCCGGCAGCCAGCTAGAAGCGAGTGATGTCAATATGCAGATTGGCATCGATCCCACAGGGGGGCTAGACCCCAGCAGTCCGCTCATTATTTGGAGTGATCCTGCCCAGCCATTAAGCCGTTGGGAAACGCTGCGCGTGCAGGCAGAGGCTGAGGCATCGATCATTACGATTTACCTCAAATCAGCACCCAATTTACCCAAACGGCTGCAATCTATTTTTTGGCGGCACGCTTTTTTACGCCCAATCGGGCGGCATAAACGGGGGGTTAATATTGTGGGGTTAGGTGATACACACATTGCTCTTGAGCCAGAACAGCCCAAGCCTGGAGAACCGATTACGGCCGTTGTCTCCTCTAGCCGCAATCATCCTTTTGTAGAGCTAATCATCACCCGACCAGACGACACGGATGGTAAAATTATTGCCGAAGGACGCACCTACGATGATGAGCGGCATCTGTGGCGCTTCCAATTTTTCACTGACATGGATGGGCTGTATGACATTCGTTTTGTAGGGGATCATGGGGCGCGGCTGCTGGCGCTGCGGCTGCTGCAGGTGGCGCGTAATGTGCAGTTGGTTCCTAGCGATGCAGCACGCTTTAATTATCGACGGGTCTATGTGCTGCTGCCGCCAACCGCCAGCCAAAAATGGATGCTGGCAGCGGTTAAGGGAGGGTATGACGGCCGTTTTACTATTGGCTTCTCGGCAGATGATGCAGGGCTGGGCACTTTGGAAAATCGGCAGGTGCTGGCGGTGAATCCCCACCATTGGCCTGAGGTGTTGACGGCAAGCTGGTTTAAGCAGCATTATCCAGGGGTTCAGTTTACGGCCGTTGTGGCTAATCAGCCCGAAGATTTAGCGGTTTGGTTGAAGAATTGGACAGGGCTTGACCCATAAACAATTTGGGCTCTTTAGGAACTCAGGGGGAGTGGAGGCTTTAGCCGGAACATGTGCCGCGAGACCCAGCTGAAGCCTCTACTCCTAATCCAGATATGGGGTTCACCCCATGATATCCCAAAGAGCCACAATTTGTAACTAATCAGGTGTTTGTAAAAAACTGAATGTAGCGGTGGCTGAGCTTGTCGAAGCCAAAGCGGTTCACGCCACCCGCCTCCGCCTTCGACAGGCTCAGGCTACCTACTAAGAAACAAACTTTATGTCAATGTTTCTTTCGGCGTGTAGGTACTTTCTACGCCCCAAGGATTCGCTGTACAGTTACACAATTTTAATCTTCTGCCAGCAGGGCAATATCCACCACATCTACCTCAAAAACATGCTCTCGATAAACCACAAAACCCTTATGGCTTCTGTGGTTTTTATGCTATTAAGCCTTGACTTGACAGGCACTAAACAAATGAAAGCAAAAATATTATATGGCGTACATTGCTACGGCACAATCTTAATAGAAAAGGCGCGATCATTATCATTCCACCCATAATTTCTTAAATCCAAAATACTTGAACGGTGTATACTAGCCACTGAATTATTTTGATGAATGGGGGTCGATTTTATATATTCAATTCCAAGTCACTGACACACCATAAATTTTGCGTCTACTAAAGAATTGTAACTATAAGCCTTTCCAGTTTTATAGTTTGCTCCCCATGAGGTCGTCACAGTAATGGTACAGTTTGAACCACAACTTTGGCTGTTTTGATACCAAGAATTATCGTACTCTATCGTGTGAGTATTAAATCCAGACGAATGTAATGGACAGGACGTATATACGAATACTGCCCCAGATGAGCAATATTGATTCAAAGTCACTGTGTCCTCATTATACTGACCACAAAAACTAGCCTGTGCATCTCTCAATCCATTTAGGGTAATTTCCGCTTCGCCATGTTCGATTACCTCAATAGTTACAATCCCTTCGGGAACCCTGATTTTTTCTACCCGAACTCTGTTTGACCCTCCAGCATCAACTCTACTTATAGAGAAAACTTCTCTACCGGACACTTCAAGCCGAAATTCTGATAAAAGAATAACGGCCATAGAACCAGCCATCAGGTAAGCTCTATTGTTCATACCAAAAAACAAAAGGAGACACCTGATGACTGATAAGATGAGAGTATATACAAAAGTGCTGCAAATGCTTAAAAAACAGATGCCAACCACCAGACAATGCTTTGTCGTGACCCTAGCCATGATGATAAGTGGCATAGTAACGGGCAAAAAAGCACAGTTGAGTGTGATGAGTGCCCAAATACCCAGCCGAGCAAAGCCAGAGAGCAACGAGCGGCGGATGCGGCGATTTGTGAGCAACGAAAACGTCGATAAAACGGTTTTCTACATGCCATTTGCCGAGATGATTCTACAGCAATTGGCAGCACACACCCTGTATATAGCCATGGACGGCAGTACGGTAGGTCGCGGCTGCATGACAATCATGGTTGGCGTGGTTTACCGACAACGTTTGCTGCCTCTGGCTTGGCTGACGTATCGGGGCAAGAAAGGACATACAGCTGCCGCTCGTCATATTGAACTGCT
>UOEU01000073.1_pt1 | contig 9994 bp, 8 predicted proteins | sample 1989311 | NCBI WGS metagenome assembly UOEU01 (sample SAMEA4712195, study PRJEB27164) | hydrothermal vent metagenome | biome: marine basaltic hydrothermal vent biome; feature: marine hydrothermal vent; material: mineral | place: Pacific Ocean | collected 2011-06-14/2011-07-23 | depth 1719 m | reverse complement strand
TCGCTTGCTTCGCCAACAATATCAATATCATCGTTTTGTTCCAGCAAAAAGCGAATGCCCTGTCGAACAACAAGATGATCATCTACAATAAGAACGCCAATTTTATTACTTGTTTCCGTCATGAGGTATTGTCACCGTAACTTTTGTTCCCGTGGTGAGAGAACTTTCAATATGAACGACTCCTTGTAATGCGTTAACACGGCCGTTCATCGTTTTCATACCAAAACCAGGGTTCGCTTTTTCAATATCAAACCCTTTGCCATCATCCTGAATAGACAGCACGGTGTTACCAGCCACAGATTTCAGTGATAGGTCAATTCTATTAGAATTCGCATGACGAACAGCATTGGAGATAGCTTCCTGGGAGATGCGGAAGAGCGCATTTTCCTGCCCTTGGTCTAACCATAGGTTGTCCTCAATTTGAACATCAATTTTAATACCCAAACGAGAATATTGGCGAACATAGGTATGCACTGCTTCGCTGAAGGAGTGGCCTTCAAGCAGGGTAGGGCGCATGGCGATAATGAGCGCACGCATCTCCCGGATCATATGATTGATTGTATTTTGTAATAGGTGGATTTGCCTTTGAATAGCGTGATCGTCTGGCAAGGCTTGTTGAAGTCCCCCCGTGAGCATATTGAGCGAAAAAATGTCTTGAGAAAGTGAATCGTGCATCTCCATGGCGATGCGTTCACGTTCTTCGATGGCTCCTTTTTGGGCATTAACATCTTTTTCTCGCTCAAGGCTTTCTACAATACGCTCGGCCATAATGTTAAACTGTTTTTCTAACTCTCCCATCTCGTCCTGACGCTGGATAGGAATTCTTTGGGAGAAGTCGTTGTTGGCAAAATGGTGGGTAACGGCCGTTAATTCTTGCAACCGATTGATGTGTCCGCGAGTAGCCAGTAGGCCAAAAACAACGCCAATGGGCAAAATAATGATGGTCATCAAAAGAGCGATAAGCAGCAGCGGTGCTACTGTGCCAACCAGCAAACTATTACCCGTCAATAAATTGGGGGCGTGAACGTAAACATAGCCCAGGGGTGTGGTGCGCGTGTTAGATTGGATGGGAACGGCCGTTTGTAAAAAAGAAATCCCTTCCATCTCAAACTGCCTTACAACTACTTCTCCCTGTTGGGCGCTTTCAATCAAGGAGAAACTACCTAGTAAAAGCTGCGTTAAATAGTCGCCTACAGGATATTGACGCGGGTAGCTGCTTTCCAGAATGCGATACTCTGGCGAAAGCAACAGAGCCAGAGATATTTTCTGTTCATCAAACAAACTGTTTTCATCAATATACGGAATGGCAATCCCGCTTGCAGTAAATGTGATCTGGTTGGGATTTATCTCAGCACCAGGAGAACCAAATATAAACTCGGCTTCAAACATGCCATCATCCTTAAAATAAGATGGCAACTGTTCTGCATACGCTTCGGCAGTGCGCTGTACCCGCTTAGAAAGATTGTTTTCACCAGTTAGAAAAATAAGAGCGATGCCCAAAATGATAGCTTCAGAAACCAGCACTGAAACAAGCGTAACCAAAACATAGGAAATAGCCATTTGGCCTTTCAAACTTTTAACCCAAGGGGACATTGAATTGCTCACACTCATCAAAACAGCCATGTTTTACTTATCGGGCAATAATCATAGAGAGTGCCAAAATAATGGCAACAACACCAATGATGATCATGCTCACATCCCATACCTTTGTGCGCTCAGATGCGCGTCCACTCATCTGATTTGCCAAAACTGTCAGTTTCCAAACCTGATCCCTAGCAAATATTACTGCCAACCCCCCCCAAACAAAATAGCAACCGCAATCCAGGTTAACATAAATATCTCCTTACGAGCCTTTAGCTGAAGTAATATCTCGACGATGAAATACAATCCAGCTTACGCCAATAAACAAAATTGTATAAATTGTAAGGGCTACTGAAGCCTCAATAATTGAGGGCGATAGTGTAGGCAAAGGGCCAACATCAAACCTGTTAAATTCCATAATGGTGGCTACATTATAGCCAATCAAAAGGGGGCGCAACGTTTCGCCTGTAGGGCCTAAAGAATTAAAAGTACTTTTCATGATAGCTTCAAACAGGAAATATCCAAGCCCAATGGCAATGCCTGTCACTTGTGAACGGCTTAGAATGGTAGCGCAAAAGGTAAGTAAAATGGGAATATAAAGTACGGCCGTTACCCGCAAGCTCATCATCAACAAACTGCTCAACACACGCCCAGTTATTTCCTGTTCAGGAATGGGGATATTGGTTGTGGCCTGAATGATAGACGCTGTAACTGTACCCGTTACCAAGGCGACAAACACAAAGGCGATGGTGACGAATAACAGCGCGCCCAATTTGCCTGCCAAATATTGCCCTCGGCTGATACCTGTGCTTAACATAACGCGCAAGGTACCCCATGATTCTTCCATACCAATGAATACGGCGGTAAAGATAACCAGCAGCCAACTACCCACCACGTGGGCAATGCTCAGAGCAGAAGGCAATGCCCCAGGCAGTGTAAAATTGGAAATACCTTCTTCCACAGTAATAATTTGATCGGTTGAGGCATTGTACAGATTGTTGTTTAACATCAGGCTATAGGCTCCAACGATGGTGCCCACAACGCTGAAAACAGCCAGGATGATGACGATCCAGGTTAACGGCCGTTTCCAAACCTTTAACAACTCCAGTTGAATAAAAGACATTATCTTTTTCATGCGGGTAACTCCGTTAATTTCAAAAATGTTTCTTCTAGGCTATCTTCACCGCTAATAAGTTTAATAGGCCCTTCTGTAACCAACTGACCACGATTGAGAATAGCCAATCGATTGCAAACCTGCTCCACTTCAGATAACAAATGAGAGCAAAGAATAACCGTGCGTCCCTGCCGGGAAAGCTCCAGAATAAGCTTACGAATTTCAACCGTGCCGTGAGGGTCAAGACCATTCGTGGGTTCATCCAGAATGAGCAGCTTGGGATCATGCAAAAGCGTTAGCCCAATTGCCAGCCGCTGCTTCATTCCCAAAGAGTAGTTGTTGAACCGCTTGTGCTGATGTGCCCGCAAGCCAACCCACTCCAAAATCTCGTCCAGTTGGATTTTGTTAATTTTTTGCCGCAGGCTGCCCATAATGTACAAATTATCTCGACCCGATAAATAGGGGTAAAACGCAGGCGTCTCAATCATAGCCCCTACCGTCTGCAACGCTTTTTGCCGTTCGCTTGCTATTGAATAACCCGCAATTTGCACAGAGCCATGTGTAGGATAGACCAGACCAAGCATCATAGCGATAATCGTCGTTTTGCCTGCGCCATTTGGCCCTAGCAAGCCGTACACATCCCCTTCATAGACGGTGATGTTAAGCTTATCGACTGCTAACATATTTCCATACCGTTTGGTCAGACTATCTGTTTGCACAATGGGGTTAGGTACAAAATCTGATTGAACTGTTTGTGAATAGTTGATTTGTTTCATAATAATCTGTCCTGTTAAGTCGCCGCATATTTTGCAGCTAAAGGCCAATCCATGTTTATAAAAGCATATAGCTTGATGGGAATTGATACATGCTTATTCTTGGTTAGGGAACTTCATACTTTAGGGGGAGCAAGGGAGACCGATTAAACGAAAACCTAACTTTTGTATTATCTGCCCTCATCATAAAAGAAGTAGAGCAGCAAATTGTGCAGATTATATGGTTTGATTTCTTCGCTTAGGATACGTTCGCAAATAACTTTTGATAAGGAAACGCATCCGCAAGGTTTGCCCGTTTACCAATGTCCAAAGTTAAAAACGGGCAAACCCTTAGTGCAGAACATCGGCAATGGAGATGGGGAGGTCAGCGAAGTTGGTGAAGGTGAGGTCGTTGAAGGGGAGGTTGTGCTTGGCTTTTAGCTGGGCCATGAGTGCCAGGTAGTTGGTGACAAGACGATCTGACCAGTTGAGGTTGAGGTGGGAAACGGCCGTTTTCAAACCCGCTTCCCCCCCCTCAAACTCCACAAAATTGCCGTAAGGCAATTCATCCAGCACAATCTCCACAGCTTGCCACTGGAATGTTTCCCGATACTTTTCATACACCTGCATCGGGGCAAAGCCCAGCCGCTGCAAAATTTGTGCTAGGATGTCAAAATCACTCACCGTCACTTCTAGCTCTTCCCGCACTTTGGCTTCACTTTGGGGCAAATTTTTGGGCGTGCTTTTGTAGGTGAGGGTAACGGCCTGTCCTGAGCTCGCCGAAGCGGCCGTATCCTGCCTTAACCGCAGCAAAGAAAGCTCCCGAAACAGCCGCTTATCCGCCGTATCAAAGACCACATTCCGCTCAAAAACACGCGGCTTAATTTGCACTGCCCCAGCCGCCAGCAGCCGCTCGTGGAACGCCGCCAAATCCGGCATGAAAAACTTCACTTCAACTTCTAAACTGTTTTTGTGGCCCATAAATATGCAACAGCACTTCTACTAATTCCTTTACTAGCTTCAAATCGGGGGCGTAAATAGGAGACGAACTGCTCTTTTTCGGTGTCCGTCAAAGCTTGATCAATTGCCTCTGCCAAAGCGGGAATCTTTGGATTTCCTGCTGTGTTCATGGCATTTTCCCACGTCCAAGATTTAGGAGAGGGTTTAAGCTCAAGTTTGAGTTCTAGGTGAACTTTACTGAATCCGGCCGTTTCTGCCAGGGCAAACAGGTTCCGTTCATCAAAATTGAGCATCGGGTCTGTTTCTGGGGGCTGCAAGGCCAGATAAACAGACTTTATCTTGTCCGTGATCTCCATAATGGGGGTCACATCGCGACCCATAAATATGTGGCGCGGCGGCGGATAGTCAAAATTGTTGATTGGCTCGAATATTGAAAGACGGCCGTTTTCCTTCAACACCCGATAAAATTCCTGAAACGCCTTCCCCTTGTCCGCCACATAAATAAGCACCGAGCGCGTCGTCACTACATCCACAGAACCATCCGCAATCCCCGCCAACTCATCTGCCGACGCCTGCACAAAGTCACACCGTGCCGCCGCATCCATCTGTTGCGCCAATTCAGCCGAATGATCCAGCAGCTCCTGCGAAATGTCCGAAAAAACAACCCGTCCCGCATCAAAACGGGTCAATGCACCAAAGCCGACAAGCCCATCTCCGCAGCCCACATCCAGCAGCGTTTCATTCTCTTTTAGATTGGCGTTATCAAGAACTTTGTCACGCACTGGATAAAGAAAATCTTGCAAAGCTTCCTGCAAACGTGCTTCGCTACCTGCAAACCGCCGCTCCAATAGCCACGCCTTCCAAATATCTTGTTTCGCGTTATCGCTTGCGACATTCATAGCTGTTTTACTTTTGCAGGCTGAATAAGTGCGCGGTAAAAAACCACGGCTACAGTTTACTGATTACCGACCAACTGACCACCTGACCACCGATTACTGCTCCTCTGCGTCCACAATCACCAGCAGCACCTGATCCTTTTCCACACTGGCACCTTGCTCAACATGCACCCGCGCAACCACGCCAGCTTTCGGGGCGCGCAGCTCATTTTCCATCTTCATCGACTCCAGAATGATGACCTGATCTCCCTTTTGCACAAGCTGTCCTTCTGCAATTGGCACAGCAACAATCAAGCCAGGCATGGGAGATTTGACCTGCGCTTCCCCAGTCACATCACCAACGACGCCCCGTGCTTTTGCCAAGCGATAGGCACGTTCATCCTGCACCTTAACGGTGTACAGTTCCCCTTTTGCCAGCACGTCCCAAACATCATTTTCACGCGCGTCCACCACCGCTTCCAGCGAACGGTTATTCAGCAGCAGCGACAGCACATCCCCTTCCGGCAAATGTTGGAAATCAATCTCATACCGCTCACCGTTGACCACAATTTGGTTGTTGTGCTCAATTTCAATAATAAACTCTTCGTCGTTTACTGTCGTAATATATTTCACTGTTTAAGCCGCTCCCATCGACTGTACCATTTCCAGTTGCTGGTATCCCGTGCGCCGGGTGCGACAATTTGACTGGCCTGTTGGCCTTGCTGATGGGCCATGAGCGTGGCTAAAACGGCCGCTTCCATCACCAGCGGTGCTTCACGGTCACTCATCTTAAATCGCTCCTCCACAAAATGGGTGTCAAACTGCCCCGTTAAAAAACGGTGGCTGTCCATCATGTGCTGGTGAAAGGGGATGTTGGTCTTCACCCCCATAATACGATACTCTTCCAGAGCGCGGCGCATTCGCAAAATTGTTTCGCCCCGCGTCTCGCCATAGCAGATGAGCTTGCTAATCATCGAATCATAATAGGGAGTAATTTCGTAACCTGGAAAAACGCCCGTATCGATGCGCACGCCGGGGCCTGTGGGCAGGCGACTGACGGTAATCGTGCCGGTGGAGGGTAGATAATTATTATAAGGGTCTTCTGCATTGATCCGACACTCAATCGCCCACCCTTTCATTTTTATATCTTCTTGCTTGAAGCGCAGTCGCCGTCCACGAGCAATGCGCAGCTGCTCCTGCAAAATATCGACCCCTGTTACCAATTCCGTAATGGGATGTTCAACCTGAATACGGGTGTTCATCTCTAAAAAGTAAAAGTTTTTGTCACGATCAAGCAAAAATTCAATCGTGCCTGCACTCACATAATCAACCGCTTTAGCAGCAGCCACGGCCACAGCCCCCATCTTTTGGCGCAGTTCTTCATTTACCACAAAGGAGGGACATTCTTCGATCACTTTTTGGTGACGACGCTGTAGGGAACATTCTCGTTCGCCCAAATGAATAACGTTACCGTGCATGTCGGCCAAAAGCTGAATTTCTATGTGACGGCCGTTTTCAATCAACTTCTCCAGGTACACCGTGTCATTGCCAAAAGCGGCCGCCGCTTCCCGTCGAGCCGCCGCCAACGCCCTAGGCAAATCGGCCGACTTGTACACTGGGCGCATCCCTTTGCCGCCACCGCCAGCTGTTGCCTTCACCAGCAAAGGATAGCCAATTGACTTGGCTGCTTCAACAAGCTCCTCATCCGTGCCGGCAGACGCCCCCGGCACGATAGGAACACCCGCCGCAGCGGCCGTCTCCCGTGCCGTTTGCTTATCCCCCATCACCCGAATCGCTTCTGGAGGAGGCCCCACAAAGACAAAGCCATTATCTACACACGCTTGGGCAAACTCAGCCCGTTCCGACAAAAAGCCGTAGCCAGGATGGATCGCCGTCGCTCCAGAGCGGCGAGCAATGTCCAAAAGCTTGTCCATGCGTAAATAGCTGTCTCGGGCGGGTGATGGGCCAAGATAATATGCCTCTTTAGCGTAACGCACGTGCAGCGCATTCCGGTCTGCGTCTGAATAAACCGCCACCGTGCTGATGCCTAGCTCATGGCAGGCACGCAAAATACGCATCGCTATTTCGCCACGGTTAGCAATCAGTAATTTATTAAATCGTTTGGGTAGTAAACTGTCTGTAGCCATTTGGATTTACGATTTTGGATTTACGATTTACGATTTCGGATTCAAGCTAATCGTCAATCCAAAATCGTAAATCGTCAATTTATAGAGGTATATTCCCATGCTTTTTCGGTGGATTATGGTCACGCTTGTTTTGCAGCATGTTGAGGGCATTGATTAGGCGGGGGCGGGTTTGGCTGGGTTCAATGACATCATCGACGTAGCCACGCTGGGCGGCTTCATAAGGATTGGCAAACTGTTCGCGGTAATCGTCTACCAACTCCTTTTTTCGGGCGATGGGATCATCTGCTTCTTTTAGGTCGCGGCGGAAGATGATGTTGACGGCACCATCGGGTCCCATCACGGCAATTTCGGCCGTCGGCCATGCCAAGTTTAAGTCAGCGCGAATATGCTTGCTGTTCATGACGCAGTAGGCACCGCCGTATGCTTTGCGGGTAACAACGGTGATTTTAGGTACGGTGGCTTCACAAAAGGCGTAGAGCAGCTTGGCACCGTGGCGAATAATGCCGCCATGCTCTTGGTTGACGCCAGGCAAAAAGCCAGGCACATCTTCAAAAACAATAAGCGGAATGTTGAAGCTGTCGCAGAAGCGGACAAAGCGGCCTGCTTTTTCGCTGGCGGCAATGTCTAGTACGCCAGCCAGCACCATTGGCTGGTTCGCCACAATGCCTACAGAAAAGCCGCCCAATCGGGCAAAGCCAACCACAATGTTGAGGGCATAATGCTCCTGAATTTCGTAAAAGTTGCCGTCATCCATGATTAGCCGAATGACCTCTTTGATGTCATACGGTTTGTTGGGGTTATCGGGTACGATGCTGTTGAGAGCCGCTTCGGTGCGTAATGTGTCATCTTTGCTAGGCACAAAAGGCGGGTCTTCCATGTTGTTGGAAGGGAGGTAGCTCATCAGCTCACGGATAAGAAAGAGAGCGTCCGCTTCTGATTCGGTTGCCATGTGCGCCACGCCGCTTTTTTCATTGTGGGTCATCGCACCACCCAGCTCTTCAAAGGTCACTTCTTCGCCAGTAACGGCTTTAACCACATCTGGGCCGGTGATGAACATATAGCTGCTCTTTTTGACCATGAAAATGAAGTCGGTGAGGGCTGGGGAGTAAACGGCTCCTCCCGCGCAGGGCCCCATGATGCCGCTAATTTGGGGAATGACGCCGGAGGCGAGGGTGTTACGCAGAAAGATGTCGGCGTAGCCACCAAGGCTGACAACTCCTTCCTGTATACGCGCGCCGCCAGAGTCGTTGAGACCGATGACGGGTGCGCCGTTTCGCATTGCCATGTCCATAATTTTGCATGTTTTTTCGGCGTGAACCTGACTGAGGCTGCCGCCAAAGACGGTGAAGTCTTGGCTGAAGACGTAAACGAGACGGCCGTCTATCGTCCCCCATCCCGTCACAACGCTATCCCCTAGAAATTTCTTCTTGTCCATGCCAAAGTTGTGTTCACGATGGACAACAAAGGCATCGATCTCATGGAAAGAGCCTTTGTCTAGCAGAAGATCGATGCGCTCACGAGCGGTCATCTTCCCTTTGCTTTTATGGTGCGCTACCCGCTCTGGGCCGCCCCCTTGCTGTGACTCTTCTCTTAGCTGCTGAAGTTTTTCGATTTTATCATTCATAATGAAAATAGGTCTTGGCGTTGCGCCGTAGCGCCCACCGTGTAAATAAGATGTTGCTAATAAAAATGAGGCTAATGAGTAGCCACAGTGACCCGTTGCGGGGTGGTTGGGTAAACAGCCCCCAAACGGCCGTTTCATAAACTGCGTAACAGGCAATGGCAATGGGAATGGCTTTGATGGTAAACGGCCGTTTCCACCAAAGTTTTCCCGCCAAGCCAAGAAATAATACACCAAACAAACCTGCTGCTGCCAACCTAAATCGCGGGTCTGGCTGGATATTTAACGTCTGCTGTAAATTGAGCTGCTGCCCAATGGCAATGGCTCGCCCAAGGTTAAACGTCCCAAAAAAAATAACACTCCAAAAAGTTAAAGTTACGCTATGCGGACGGTTTGGAGGGGAAAGAAGGCTCATTACAAAAATTATAGAGGATCAACTAAGAATTGTCACAGGAATAAAAACCAACTTCTGAGAGGTTTATCTTTCGTAACTGTTCAGGTGCAATTTGGGACACAGAGACTCACAGAGAAAGTGCAAAGACCGCAGAGAGAAAAAAAGAGTACCCTCCCCCCCTCAAAAAATCTCTGAGAGCCTCAATATCTCTGCGAAACTCTGTGTCCTTCTCTCATTTGCCTCTAGCCCTGTTTTCGATAGATAATAACCGCTAGGAGTTTATAGATGAACAAGCCACAGAACAACTTTGATGATGATTGGGCTGGATTGGAACCTGAACAATCTCAAACCAATTCGCAAACAATTTATTATGCAGGCATTGGCATTGCCCTACTGTTTGCCCTGCTGGTTTGTGGCGGGGCAGCCTACTTCGTCTGGTCACAGTTCCGCGAGCGGACAACGGCAAATGAGCCGCCGCTTATTGTTTTGCCCACGACCGTTGTCACAGAAACGGCTGTTTCTCCCACAGACAGCCCACCCGCCATTGCCC
>UOEU01000703.1_pt1 | contig 10008 bp, 9 predicted proteins | sample 1989311 | NCBI WGS metagenome assembly UOEU01 (sample SAMEA4712195, study PRJEB27164) | hydrothermal vent metagenome | biome: marine basaltic hydrothermal vent biome; feature: marine hydrothermal vent; material: mineral | place: Pacific Ocean | collected 2011-06-14/2011-07-23 | depth 1719 m | reverse complement strand
GTGGTTGTTGATGCTGAGGGACAAACGTTAGGTCGTTTGGCATCCCGAATCGCGCCAATTTTGCGTGGCAAACATAAACCAGGCTTTTCACCATCGGTAGATTGCGGTGATTATGTGGTTGTTATTAATGCAGAAAAAATTCACGTAACGGGTAAACGCCTGGATCAAAAGATGTATTATCGGCATTCGGGTTATCCCGGTGGGCTGACGGAAATTAGTTTGCGTGATCAGTTGGAGAAATTCCCGACACGTCCGGTGGAAGCGGCCGTTAAAGGAATGCTCCCTAAAAGCAAACTGGGACGCAAAATGTTTAAGAAGCTGAAGGTGTATGCGGGAAGTGAACATCCGCATGAGGCACAGCAGCCTGTTCCAATGAGTCTGTAGGAGATATTAAGATGGCAGAAGAATTACGACGTTATTATGAAGGAATTGGCCGCCGTAAACGCGCCTCAGCCCGTGTTCGCATCTACCCTGATGGGGATGCTACAGGCAATTTTGTGGTAAATGACAAAGACGTGAAGGAGTTTTTCCCACGTTTTGGTGATTACACAACGTTGATTGGCCCACTGGTTGACACTGAATTTTTGGGCAAGATGGATATTAGCGTGCATATTCAAGGTGGCGGTATTACGGGCCAGACAGGTGCTGTGCGCTTGGGTATTGCGCGGGCATTGATAAAATATGATGAGCAGCTGCGTGGCACTTTGCGTACTGGCGGTCATCTAACGCGGGATGCACGGGTTAAGGAACGCAAAAAGCCAGGTTTGAAGCGTGCGCGTAAGGCACCAACTTATACCAAGCGTTAAACGATTTTGGATTTGCGATTGTAGATTTACGATTGTGAGTTTTTATAGAAGTTGAACTTCCTGAGTGATTAGGCGAGTCTTGTACTCGCCTTTTTGCTTTGAGAGGGTAGGATGATGATAACGGTAGTTGGTTTGGGGCCTGGTAACGGCCGTTTCCTCACCAGAGCAGCATGGGACGTTTTACGCCAAGCGGAGCTTGTGTATTTGCGAACGGAACGGCATCCGGCTGTCGCCGACCTGCCGGAAAGCGTGACTCGCCACAGCTTTGATGCTGTTTACGATGCTGCGGACAATTTTGAGGCTGTGTATGACACCATCGTGGCTGAATTACTGCAGCGTGCTCAACAATCTCCAATTATTTATGCTGTGCCTGGGCATCCGTTTGTGGGGGAGTCTACCGTTACCAAGCTGGTGGCTGAGGCTGAAATATTAGGTATTCCTGTAAAAATCGTTGCTGGCTTGAGCTTTGTTGAGCCTTGCTTAACGGCCGTTCGGCAAGATGGCATGGAAGGAGTGCAAATCTTCGACGGTATTGAGCTAACTCAATACCATTATCCTCCTGTCAATCCAGATTTCCCTTTGTTGCTGGGGCAGGTTTATAGTCGAATGTTGGCAAGTGAATTGAAATTATTGTTAACGGCCGTTTATCCAGACGAACATCCCGTGACGCTTATTCATCAAGCAGGGGATGATGACCAGACTATCGAACAAATCCCGCTTTATGCCATCGACCGCAGCACACAAGTGAGCCATCTTACCAGCCTGTTTATCCCACCACTGCCCCAGCCTTCAACATTAGCCGCCTTGGCTGAAACGGTTGCCGTTTTGCGTAGCCCAGAGGGGTGTCCTTGGGATCAGGAACAGACGCCGCAAAGCTTACGCAGCGGCTTTTTAGAAGAGGCCAGCGAGGTGCTAGATGCACTGGATGCCAATGACGTTAAGGGAATTCGAGAAGAGTTGGGGGATGTCTTTTACCATTTGGTGATGCAGGCGCAGATGGCTCGTGAAGCGGAAGAATTTCGCCTGACAGACGTGCTTGCAGGGATTGAAGCGAAGCTTAAATATCGCCATCCGCATGTGTGGGGGGATTGGCAAGTGGCTGACAGTGTTGAGGTGGTGCAGAACTGGGAGACGCTCAAGGCGCAAGAAAAATCAGACCGATCCAGTTCGTTAGTAGACAATATTCCTGCGGCGTTACCGGCGTTGGCACAGTCGCAAAAGATACAGGCGCGGGTGCGTCTGGTTGGTTTTGATTGGCCTACCATTGAAGGGGTGTATGAAAAACTACAGGAGGAGGTGGCAGAGTTGCGGCAAGCGGAAACGGCCGTTCATCGGGCTGAAGAGCTGGGCGACTTGCTGTTTGTGACGGTTAATTTAGCAAAATGGATGGATATTGATGCTGAATCTGCCCTGCGGGAAGCAAATTTGAAGTTTAGCCACCGTTTTCGAGCATTAGAGCAGTTGGCAGCGGCACGGCAATTAAGCCTGTCTAAAATGGGTTTGGATGCGTTAGAAGCGCTGTGGCAAGAAGTAAAGGGAAAGCTGATAGACGATTAGATGTTTGCACAACGGCCGTCTGTTGGTTAAAGTAGTCGCAAGAAAGTTGTACAGGAAGGTGTCATGTGACGGCTGTATTGAACATTGTTTTTGCTGCGGTTGCTGGGTTGGCAATTTTTGCAGCCTTATATTTTGGGGGACGTGCCATTATTGGCCGTGGACGTTCGACCAAATCTGCTTACAACGTGGGGCGTCAGCAGGCGCGTCGGGCGATACAAATTGATTTTGTACGCGCTTTGGCCGCAATTGTCCTAGCGCTCATCTTTTTGGGTGCTTTTGGGCTAACCCCGCGCTCCGTTGAGCTATTTTTTCCGACCAGAGAGCCAACGCCGCTTATTGAGGCAACCATTACAGCGACAGAGCCAGCAGCGACTGCCCCAACTGCTCAACCCACGAATACGCCGACCGTGCCGCCGTCCACGCTTGTTGAGCCAACGGCCGTTCAGCTACCCACAACGATTCCAACGATGATGCCTACGGAGACGGCGGAGAGCGTGCAGGAAACGGCCGTTGTTAGCAGTGGCGTTGGGGTTTGGCTGCGCGGAACGCCCAGCACAACGGGTGAGCAGTTGGAATGGTTGCTAGACGGTACGGAATTGATTGTGCTGGCTGGGCAAGAAACGGCCGATAATTTAGCGTGGCAACAAGTGCAAGCGGCCGAAGGCTTTGTTGGCTGGGTAGCTGTCCCCTTTATTGTTTACGCCACTGACGAATAGCTGCGTTGCGTTAAATATCTTCGTCAGGGGGAGGATTGTAGACGACATCATCTAAGGTGAGGTTGAGGGCGCGGGCGATGGCTTGCAGAACGGCCGTTTTGCCCGCACGCTTTCCCGTTTCAATTTGGGAGAGGTAAGCGGCACTGATTCCGGCCGTTTCGGCCAACTGCTGCTGCGTCAAACCACGATATTCCCGCCACACCTTTACCGGATTTTCCCCATCAATAATAGCAAAGGTTACATAAGCGGGGATGAGTTCTTCTTCGCCACTTTCAATACGTGCTTTGGCTTCATTATAATCAATAATATCCTGTAGCATTTCGGCATCATCAACTAATTGCGTATACAATTCATAAGGCATTACAGCATATTCAGGCTTGCCTTCTTTTAGGATCAATTGAACATTACTCATCTGTAAACGCCTCCACGGGGTGCCACTCGTAGGACAAAAATAATTAGTTTTTCATCTCGAATCTCATAAATTACGCGCCAATCACCAACACGTAATCTATATCCATCTTGCTCTTGCAATTTCGTTACATTATTGTGTTTTGAATAAGGGTCTTGTGCAAGGGTGATGAGCTTAGATTTAATACGTGCAGACAATTTTTTCGGCAACTTGCGCATGATTTTGTCAGCTTGTTTTGATAAGATCAATGTGTACACAGCTAAATGATAGCATATTGCTAGTTATTTTCCAATATTGATTATGCGATTTGCTACTATTTGGTTAGCAAGTATAAACTTTGGCGATGCCGGGGATGGTGCGGAGGGTTTCTAGGAGGTCGGGGCAGCTGCGGGTACGGCCGTTTGCAAATTCCATCTTCAAATCTTGGCCGCTAATCACAATGGTTAGTCCATCGTCACCCTCATACTCATTCACCTTGCGTAAGATGGCGCGGCACGCTTCTTGCCAATTGCCCACGGGGCGCACTTCTACCATGACGGTTTTGCGAACGGTGTTGCTTTGGCGCACGGCTGCTGGGCTGACCAGCGGTGTTTTGCTTGCGGGGGGCGGGGCTGTTGGGGCGGGTGTGCCGTTGGCAACAGCTTGTCCCCTCGAAGGAGTGGGGGTCGTTTGCCCTTCAGGTTGGCGCATCGGCTGTGCTGGGAAGTCTTCGTCAAAATTGGTTGGAGGGGGTGGTGCATTGTTGCTGGTAACGGCCGTTGCCGACGTGGAAAATGTTGGCTTAGGCTCGGCAACTATCTGTCCATTGCCGTTCTTCTTGGATTTGTGGGCAACGGCAACTTCGGCTTCACTCAGCACAGGCGTTTGTTGTGCTTGCTTGTGCGGCTTTGCCTCATGAACGGCATCTGCATCCCCAGCAATCTCCAAATTTGTCTCCACCCGATCCACAATCAGGTTGACATCTTCTCCTTTTAGTTGGACTTTGCCCGTTACCAGCATTACTTGGTCCACAGCGACATCATCACGACACGCCTTCCAAGTACGAGGGAACAGCACCAAATCCATCTTGCCATCCAAATCTTCCAGGGTGGCAAAAGCCATCGGGTCACCTTTTTTGGTGGTCAGGGGGCGCAGGGTGCTAATCATGCCCGCCAGCCGCACCTGCTTGCCATTCCAGTTGACATCAATCTCACTGATGGTAGCGTTGGTGCGGGATTTGAGCGTTTTTAACGGCCGTTCCAATGGATGCTCCGACACGTGAACGCCCAATGCCTCTTTTTCCCACTCCAACAGTAGCTTGTGAGGGATGGACTTGATTTTGTCCGGCTCGTGTAGCAAATCAACCGCCACTTTGAGCGCAGGTGTGCCGCCGCCGCCAAACAAATTCATTTGTCCAGAGGAGGCTGCCGCCTGTTCGCTGCTGCTAAAATTGACGATGCGATCCAGAGCATCGACAAACTGCGGCGGCGTTCCCCAGGCCTCAAATACCCGCGCTTTAGCCATGAATTCTAACGGCCGTTTGCCCACCCGCTTCAAATCGACCCGCTCACACAGCGCTTGTAGGTTGGCAAAAGGGCCATTTGCTTCCCGTTCTTCAATAATTGTCATCAGGGCGGATGCGCCAGTATTTTTAATCGCACCGAGACCAAAGCGGATTAACGGCCGTTCCCCACCCTCTTCAATTGTAAAGTCAAGGCTAGAGGTGTTAATGTCCGGTGGTGCGACATCAATGCCTAAATTTTTGGCCTCAGAAAAATAGCGACGGACCTTTTCCGTGTTGTCTCGCTCTACAGAAAGCATCGCCGTGAGATATTCCACTGGGTAATGCGCCTTCAAAAACGCGGTTTGACAAGTGATCTTCGCATACGAAGCCGCATGACCTTTGGGAAAGCCATACCGAGCAAAAAATTCAATATCTCCCCAAATGGCGTCGCACACCTCTTTGCTAAAGCCATTTTCCATCGCCCCATCGGTAAATTGGGAGCGATGTTTTGCCATCAAATCTTTTTTCTTTTTAGCCACCGCTTTGCGGATCATATCCGCTTCGCCCGGCTCGTACCCCGCCAAATTGGCCGCAATGCGAATAATTTGTTCCTGGTAAACTAATATGCCGTAGGTATCTTTAAGAATCGGTTCCAAGGCAGGCGTGTGGTATTCCACAATGTCTTTATTGTCGTAGATGGCTGCGTGCATCCGTCGGATATATTCGGGGATATTTTCCATCGGCCCGGGCCGATAAAGCGAAATGGCCGCTACAATATGGTCAAAACGGCGTGGCTTCATCTCCATCATCAGACGGCGCATTCCGGTGCCTTCCACCTGGAATACCCCTGCTACATCTCCCCGGGCTAGCATGTCGAACAGCAGGTCTGTCTTTTTGCTGGGGTCTGGGCCTATTTGTTCCTCAACGTAGGGAATGTTGTCCATGGTGTAGACGATGCCGTACCGCTCTTCAATGAGGCGGGCTGCACGGCGCATTACTGTCAGGGTGCTTAATCCTAAAAAGTCTACTTTGAGTAACCCAATCGACTCCACAACTTCCATCGGCCATTGGGTGACGCGGTCTACGCCGCCTAATCCTTCAGTGCCACCGGTTGGCTTGTTGAGCGGCACATATTCATGCAGCGGACGATCTGAAATGATGACCCCAGCGGCGTGGCTGGAGGCGTGACGGGCTACCCCTTCTAAATTGCGGGCGGTGTCGAGGAGTTCATGAACGGCCGTTTCCCCCTTATACCTTTGCGTCAGTTCCGACGAATAAAACTCATGCTCCTTGTCCAGCACATTTTCGATTTTAACTGGTTTGCCGGGGATGGCAGGCACCATTCGAGCCAGCACATCTACCTTTTCCAGCGGCATATCCATTGCCCGCCCCACGTCACGAATTGCCGCCCGTGCCCCTAACGTTCCAAACGTAATGATCTGAGCCACCTTGTCTGAACCATACCGTCGCTTTGTGTAAGCAACCATTTGTGAGCGTTTGTCATCAGGGTAATCCAAATCAATGTCGGGCATAGAAACGCGCCCAGGATTGAGAAAACGCTCAAAAATCAGATCGTTTTCTAGCGGATCAATGCCCGTAATGCCCAACGAATAGCCAACAATAGAGCCAGAAGCAGAGCCTCTGGTGTTCCACCAAATATCGTTACTTTTCCATTCATCGTAGCTTTCATAAGGGAATGGATCGTGATGCTGTTCCCACCATTGATCAGAACGAGCGGCCCACTCACACAAATCCCAAACGATCAAAAAGTAGCTATCAAAACCCATGCGATGAATAACGTCAAGCTCCAGTTCCAATCTGGCTTGTAGGGCTTCATCCTTTTTGGCACGATCTTCACCGAAGCGCCAGGCCAGCCCTTTTTGGCAAAGATGGCGCAGGTAAGAGCGCGAATCATGTTCTTCTGGTACCTCAAAATGGGGCAGATGGTATCCTTTAGAATCCAGATTGACGTCACACATTTCCACAATTCGCAGGCTGTTCATTAGCGAATTTAGAATGACATCTTCGCTATATCCCATTTTGTTAAAAAGGGCGTACATTTCGTCTCTGGATTTGACATAATATTCCTTATCGGAAAAAGTCATCTTGGGTGCGTTGATGGTGGAGCCTGTTTGGATGCACAGCAATACGCCATGGGGATCGGCGTCGCTGGCGCGGGTGTAATGTACGTCGTTGGTTGCCAGAAAGTTGTTCTCCAGCCCAAAACGAGGCGCCATTTCAATCAACTTCTGGTTGATTTTGCTTAATTCGGGGATGGAATGTTCTTGCAGCTCAATGAAGAGGCGTTCTTTACCAAAAATATCCAGATATTCGCCCATGAGCTGCTCTGCTTTTTTTAGATCGCCAGCAGCAATGGCGCGAGGGATTTCGCCCGCCATGCAGCCAGTGGTGGCAATGAGCCCCTCGCTGTACTGCGCCATAAAGGCGCGGTCGATGCGTGGTTTGTAGTAGTACCCTTCTAGTTGGGATTTGCTGGCGATTTGTAGTAAATTTAGGTAGCCGGCTTGGTTTTCTGCCAGCAGCAGCATGTGGAAGCGGTTTTTATCGAGTTGAGGGTCGCGGTCTTGCATGCCGCGCTGCGCCAAATAGGTCTCTACGCCAATGATGGGCTTGATGCCTGCCGCTTTGGCGGCGCGGTAAAAAGGCATCGTGCCATACATCGTGCCGTGGTCGGTGAGGGCGATGGCGGGCTGCTCTAGTTCTACCGCACGCGCCACGAGTTCTTTAACTCGGCTCAAGCCATCGAGCAAGGAAAATTCGCTGTGACAATGGAGGTGGACAAATTGGTTATGGTTTTTGTGCATGGGAACGGCCGTTTCCTTTTGTTCCAGCAACTTTGCCCTGTCATTTCGAGGTCTTCCGAGAAATCCCTCTTAACTTAAAAAATAAGCAACCTAGACAATTCTTATCAGGTTTGCTTAAAATTAAAGGCAAAACAGGCTGTTGTTTACCACCTGAATAATTACATCGTTTTAATAAAAGGATAAATTGTTGTACTATCCCGCATCACATTAAGTATATCATAAATATTACCTCCGAAATGGTAAACACAAAATTTTAAGGTGCAGATTTCATTCATTACGCAATGGGAATATTAAGATGTGTGGGTGATAATAATAGATAGAATTGAAACAACTACTCAGGTGCGATGCGCCTACTCTAAAAAAATTACAACAGAAAACAAGTGCATCACATCTTTAATGATTGTATAGTAATGAATCAAAAAGATAAGGAGTGAATCAGAATGGTTATTATTGTTACTGGAGGGGCTGGTTTTATTGGCAGCAATCTTATTAAACAACTGCTAGAGCGTTACCCCAATGCTCAAATCGTTTCCATCGACAACTATTTTATTGGCAGTGAGCAAAATCATATAGACAACAGTCGCGTTGATTATCGCGTTGGACATTCAATGGATATTAACGAGATGTGGGCAGAAATGCCTTATGAGCAAGTTGATGCGGTTTTTCACCTCGGGGAATATTCACGCATTGTACAATCCTTTGCCGACATCGATATGGTTTGGGACTATAACATGCGCGGTACAAAAGAGGTTGTTAAATTTTGCGGCGCGCATAGCTGTCGCCTCATATATGCTGGCTCAAGCTCTAAATTTGGCAATGAAGGTGCCGATGAGAACTTGTCTCCGTATGCCTGGATAAAGGCTAAGAATATAGAATATATTAAAAACTTTTCCAATTGGTTTGGACTCGACTATGTGATCACCTATTTTTATAACGTGTATGGTGCAGGTCACCTAAAAATGGGTGATTATGCAACGGTAATTGGTATTTTTGAGACTCAGTACGCCAAAGGAGAGCCGTTGACGGTGGTTGCCCCGGGCACACAAAGCCGCGACTTTACTCATGTTGAGGATATTGTTTCTGGCATTATTACCTGTTACGAAAAAGGGAAGGGGGATGGCTACTGTTTAGGAACGGGTCAGCCAGAGCAGATTATTGAATTAGCCCGTATGTTTACAGACAATTATGTACTCATCCCTGAACGACAGGGGGAACGGTATGCTGGACAGGCAGACAATGCCAAGGTGCGAGCCTTGGGTTGGGAACCAAAACACTCTTTAGCCGATTACATCGCCTCTTTTAAGGAAAGTGTAGTGTAAAAAGCTATCAAATACTTGTATCCAGATTGATAGAGCAGGGATTTTAAGAGCCAACTATTTTGCAAAACAGCGTGAATGATTATGTTTGAAGTGGCAGAATTTTGTATGACCGAAGGGGATTTTGCCTTTGTAACAGCAAGGATGGCACCAAAATCCAAATCATGGGTGAAAACAATACGGCCGTTCTCCTTTGCTCACCTCATGATTTCTTCATCTAGGGCATTGGCTGTGCCGATTGTTGACCAATGTTCTGCTTCCCAGCCTTGTTGGGTAAAATACTCTATCCAACTGGGTGATAAATTCATATCAATGACAAACTTCATGCCATAGCCAAAGGAATGTCGATTTCTTCAGCCCGCCAGGCTGCGTAGGATAACGCTTCGAGAATATCCTCACGTTCTAGATATGGGTACAGAGCCAAAATCTGATCTTGAGAATAGCCAGAAGCAACAAGCCCCACGATAGTGCCAACCGTGACGCGCATCCCCCGGATAGTAGGTTTGCCACCCATGACATTTGGATTAAAGGTAATTCGTTTTAGTTCAGGCATTTGATTTGACCTCTTTTTGATGACCTCCATTATATCATGCCCTGCAAGTCTTGCGGATGTGTTTCTCATAAAAAATAAATGGCGCACCTCTTGTACAAGAAATGCGCCAAAAAATGTTGTTCAGGTTTTGCCAGTTGGATGAACTTAAAGCCCTAAATCATCTGCCGCCCAGACGAGGCCAACATCCTCCAGAGTGGCGCGGGTGGGGCTGCCAGTGGCTGTGTCCCAGCCTGCTTGCTGGTAATACATTTGTAGCCCTGCCTCAATTTCCTCTTTTTCCATGACGATGCCGTCAGAACGGCCGCCTTCCAGTGCCTTCTTAAACAATTTCTTGGGCAAGGTG
>UOEU01000592.1_pt1 | contig 10064 bp, 9 predicted proteins | sample 1989311 | NCBI WGS metagenome assembly UOEU01 (sample SAMEA4712195, study PRJEB27164) | hydrothermal vent metagenome | biome: marine basaltic hydrothermal vent biome; feature: marine hydrothermal vent; material: mineral | place: Pacific Ocean | collected 2011-06-14/2011-07-23 | depth 1719 m | reverse complement strand
TGGATTTGCTGGTTTACGGCCGTTACCGCCTCACCGGTTTTGGGAGACCAGACAAGCCGCCGTTCCAGCGGCACATCTCCAACAGGAAAAACAGTCGTCAAAATGACGGTGGCTCCAATTTCCTCCGCCTCTGCCAAAACCTGATCGATATTGGCGAGGCAATTGCGGGTGATGGCTTCTTCTTTTTGTGGGAAAAGGGGGATGGTTTTGAGGTCGTTGATGCACATTTGCACAATGATCACGTCTGGCTTGAGCGGGACAATGTGCTGCTGAAAACGTGCCGCCACCTGCACCGATGTTTGTGAGCCAATGCCTCGGTTGATGAAACGATAGCCATCAATCTCGACTGGCGTGGGCCATTGGGCAGCGCGGGAATCTCCAAAGAATACGGCCGTTATCACCCCTTCCTCCTTCTCATCCACAACGCCATTTGGGGGATAGAAACTTAAGCCCAACGGATCCAGCCGGGTTCCATTGAGTTCCCAATAATATTGCTTTGCCTTAAGAAAAAGAGCCCCATTCAAGCCCAGAGAGAGCAGAAATGCCCCCAAAAATAAAAAAAGCGCAATTTTTACCGTAAATTTGGTTGATTTCATATCATGCTGCCTCAAATGTTTTAGGCAATGATGCTTGATGAGTATAAGGAAATCAAGCACTTAAAACCGCTTTTGGCAGAGCCAGATTACAAAAGTCTCTCAGACTTTTGTAATCTCCTTCCTGTATCAACGCAAAATCCGCGCACCCAGATGGTAAGATGGTAAATCGGGCTTGCAGCGGTTGGCGAACTCTGCCAAAATAGTATGCGTTCCAATTGATTAAAATGAATGTGCGTTGACTCAGGAGATGATGATGCCAATTGACCCTTTTACCGCAACAGCAATTACCGCCACCCTCAAATGGATGTGGGACAGTTACGGCAAAACATTTGTCGATGGCTGGGCTAAGAATATGGTGAGAAGAAAGATTTAAGGAAAGAGTGGCAAAAAGCGAACGAAGCTTATCTAGAAAAGCTGTATAAGCAGGTTAATTGGCTGCGGCTGCTGGGGAAAAAAGAGGGGATACTGCTTGAGCAAATTTACACTGATTTGAACATGCTGGATCAGCCTACTGCCGAAAAATGGTATGACCGCACGATGCTGGAAGAAGATTTTGTGCAGCGGCGCAGCTTTCATGCCCGCCGAAAAGCGGAGCGAAAAGATGGCTTAAGCGTGGCTAAACAGTACGACCGCCTTTATATTTTGGGGAAGCCGGGGCGGGTAAAACAACCTTCATGAAGTTTATGACTCTGGAGACGCTGCGGGGCAGGCTGGGGGATAAAATTCCGATTTTTGTGACTTTGAAGGAACTGTCTGATAAAGGGCAGGCGATTGTGCCATTTATGGTTGAACAGTTTCGGCAATGTGGGGATTGGGACAAGGATGACGTTGATACGCACCTGTTAAAATTTGTGACGGGGCTGTTGAAAGCAGGGCAAGCTATTGTGCTGTTTGACGGGCTGGATGAGGTGAATTTGGCAAACGAAAAGCGGGCGACGCTTATTGGGGGGATGAAAGATTTTGTCAACGAATATGATAAATGCCAGGTGTTGATCACCTGCCGCATTGCCGCCAGTGATTACTCTTTTGCCCGCTTTAAGTATGTAGAGATGGCCGATTTTAATGATGCCCAGCAGAAGCGGTTTATCTTTAAGTGGTTTCAGGATAATAAGGAGCGGCGAGACGCCTGCTGGCAGGCGTTGGCGGCTAACAAAGCGGCCAATTTACGAGAGCTGACCCATGTACCATTGCTGCTGACGCTGCTCTGCATTACGTTTGAGCGACGGGGTGAGTTTCCCCCTGACCGAGACGAAGTGTACCGCACGGCTGTGAACGCCCTCCTATTTGAATGGGACAATTCACGGCTGATTAAGCGGGATAGGCTGTATGAGGGACTGGACGTGAAGTACCGTGAGCGGCTGTTGGCCTGGATCGCTTATGAAACGTTTAGCCGGGGAGAATATTTGCTGGAGGAAGCCAAGCTGGCGGCCATCATTGAGGATTACTTGAAGTTTGTGCCACGGGTGAAGGGGCCAGTGGATGGCTTGAGTGTGCTAAAAACGATTGAGGCACAGCATGGGCTGTTGGTGGAACGGGCGCAAGGCGTTTACTCTTTTTCGCACCTTACCCTGCAGGAATATTTTACGGCACAATACATTGTAGAAAATGTGGCACAAGGTACCTTACCCCGCCTGTTTGCCCACATGACGGAAGATTCTTGGCGTGAGGTGTTTTTGCTGACGGCGGGGATGCTTTTTGAAGCAACGACGTTTTTTGAGCAGTTTTTAGATACTGTAGACCGCTTGGCTGCCCAGGATGAGGCGTTGGTAGCCCAATTAAAATGGGGAACTGAAAAAAGCGCGCGCCTACAGAGCGGTGTTCAGCCGCCTGCAGCACGCGCTTTTTTCTTTTTTCTCGCCCGCGCCCGCGCCCGCGCCCGCGCCCGTGCCCGCGACCTCGCCCGCGACCTCGCCCCCGACCTCGCCCATGCCCGCAGCCTCGCTCTCGACCTCGCCCATGCCCCCGACCACGCCTTCGCCCACGCCCACACCCTTGCCCTAGATGTCGCTGTGAGCTTTGATTTATCGATATTGAAAAAGTTGCCAGCAGATACGGTGGGCATCATCAAGCATCTACAGGTTTATATGCCGCCGCTTGTGCCAAATTGGTTTAAGCAAGCGGTGAATGAACTGTCTGTTCCTGATGAGAAAGCAGCAGAAGCAGCGTGGCAACAGTTTAAGGAACAGTTAGAAGCGATTTTGCTGCAATATTGGGGGTTGCAACAATTTTGGCAACCAACAAGGGCGCAAGCAAAATTAGTTACAGACTATTTAGCGGCAACAAACTTACTCGTCCAATGTTTGGATGTGGCAACTGTGGATCGGGAAGCGGTGGAAGCGCGGCTGCTGCTGCCGCCAAAAGCACCGGATGAATCCGGCGTTTGAGACAAAAAACTTGCTTGAAATGACAAGGATCGCTAGCATTGTCATTTCGAGGTCCCCCGAGAAATCCCTCTAAACCTTACCAGAAATAATCTTTGCCCAATTTCTTAATCCCAATCATCACTCAAATCTTTCCAGGTTAGGTTCATCGTTTTAATTAACGCTATCTTTTTGCTTCTGCGCCACTTTTTAACCGATTTTTCCCTAGCAATTGCATCACGAACGTTTGAAAACTGCTCGAAATAAACCAATCGGGTAATATCGTATCGCTTGGTGAATCCGTCGATTTGCTTTTCTTTGTGCTGGTATACACGTCTGGCAAGATCGTTGGTTACGCCAATGTAAAGCGTTCCGCTTGTGCTGCTCATGATGTAGACAAAGTACTGTTTCATCTGAAGTTTTCGGTTTGTTTGGGTATTAAGCTTTTGACTTGACTAAGGTTATAGGGATTTCTCCCCAAAAAGCGGGTCGAAATGACAAAGTTTGCTAGTTTTGTCATGGTAAATGCGAAATATTTAAGCAACGCCATCTAGTAAATGCTGGTAGGTTTGGCGTTGGCGGATGGGGTGGTGGTGTTGGCCGGAAACGAGGGTTTCTGCGGGGCGAAGACGGCCGTTATAATTCGAGCTCATCGCAAAGCCATACGCCCCAGCATGGGAAATGGCTAACAAATCACCGGGGGTTAAGGAGGGTAACGGCCGTTCCTTAGCCAAAAAATCGGACGTCTCACAAATCGGCCCCACCACATCATAAACCACCTCTTTCCCTCTGTCTCTCTGTGGCAAATCTAATGGCAAAATCTCATGATACGCGCTATACAGTACGGGACGCAGCAAATCATTCATCGCCGCATCGACAATAGCAAACTGCTTCTTCCCCTGTGGTTTTGTGGACACAACTTTTGTGTAGACAACTTGCGTCAGCAGCATCCCCGCCGCCGCCATGACAGAACGGCCTGGCTCCATCACTAGCCCATACCCCGCTGCCTGTACAGGTTCAGATACGGCGCGAACCCACGCTTCAATAAGTAACGCCTGATTGTCAGACTCGCCACTCGCCACTCGCCACTTGCTACCTTCATACTCAACTCCCAATCCACCCCCCACATCCAAATAATCCAGCCGAATGCCGCTGGAAGAAAGCTCATCGGCCAAGCCAACCAAAAAGTTGGCAGAAGCCTTGAATGGTTCGATGGCTTTGATTTGGGAGCCAATGTGGGTTGCCAAGCCAACCGGCTTGAGCCAGGGATGTTGGGCGGCAAAGTGGAAGAGGGAAACGGCCGTTTCTGGCGAAACGCCAAACTTATGCTGCGCCGCCCCCGTGCTGATGTGCGGATGGGTTTCCACCTGAATGTCTGGATTGACCCGCACGCCGATGGGGACGATTTGCTGACGAACGGCCGCAATTTCAGCCACCAGCTCTAGCTCCATCGCCGATTCCACATGCAAAGCATGAATATTAGCGTTTAGAGCCGCCTCAATTTCATGGCGCAGCTTGCCCACGCCGGAATAAATAATCTTTTCTGGGGCAAAGCCAGCGTGTTGCGCCAAAAATAGCTCGCCGCCGCTGGTTACGTCAGCACCAAGCCCTGCTGCTGCCAACAGCTTAAGAATGGCCGGATTGCCATTCGCCTTAACGGCGTAGCAAACCAAGCTGTTTGCTGGGGCATTGGCTAAATAGGCACGCGCCTGCGCCAAAATGGTTGCCTGACTGTAAACATAAACGGGTGTCCCCACAGCGGCAGCCAAATCTGCCAGCCGCACATCTTCACAATAAAGCTGATTATTTTGATAGTGGAAACCTCTGTTGGTGGGGGGATTATTCACGCTCATACAAAACGGCTCCTGTTAATGATGGGTCAAATTTTTCGTTGGGCCATTTGGTTTGACTGTTGTACCGTGCCCAGCGTAAATCAACGCCTTCAAGAATCGCTTCTTCTAAATCTGCGTCCCGCAAATCGGCATAAAGCAGCTTCGCCTTGCTCAAATTCGCTTTTTTAAGACGTGCGTGACGAAAATTGGCCTTACCGAAATACGCTTCTTTTAGATTGGCTTCTTCCAGCTTTGCTTTGTATAAATTTATCTGAAAGCATTTGCTTTTAGATAGATTTGCTTGAGTTAGGTCAGCCTCTTTTAGATTTGCCCACTCTAAAGTGGCCTCTTGTAAAATGATTTCTGTCAGATCGCAGCCTTCCAGTTTGACGCGCGTAAGATTGGCGCTTTTCATCTCCATTTTTGATAAATCAGAGCCGTGCAAATCTTCTCCAGATAAGTTTAACTTGGCTGCACCAACCGTTTTGATGGTTTCTTCAATAGTTTCACGGGTCAACATTTGCTGCTCCTCTATAAATAGGACGCTGATTAACGCAGATGAACGCTGATTTTTGTTTTTATCTGCGAAATCTGTGTAATCTGCGGATAAGTTATAAGTCTGCTTTTGGTGCAGAATAGGCAAACTATAGGCGGGAACTTTGGTTTGTCAAGCGTTGGTGAGGTTGCTATAATTCCCAGCGCATCGCCAGCTTAGCTCAGTTGGTAGAGCGACGCATTCGTAATGCGTAGGTCAAGGGTTCGACTCCCTTAGCTGGCTTGCAGAAGAGGCCGTAGCAATAATATTGTTACGGTCTTTTTTTATGCTTGTAGGGAACGGCCGTATCCGGTGGCAGTGGCGTGTTGCCCAAAATAATATCGGCCGCTTTCTCTGCAATCATCATCACAGGGGCATAAATATTGCCGTTGGTGACGGACGGCATCACAGAAGCGTCTACGACGTAAAGATTTTCGATGCCGTGTACCTGCATCGTTGTGGGATTGATAACGGCCGTTTCATCCACACCCATTTTGCAACTACAAGACGGATGCAAAGCCGTCTCGGCATCCTTTTTTACCCAATCCAAAATTTGCTCATCACTTTGCACAGCTTTTCCGGGCGACAGTTCACCCCCGTTAAACTGATCAAAAGCGGGCTGGGTTAAAATGTTGCGGGCATGATGAATCGCTTCAATCCATTCCCGCCGATCTTGATCGGTAGAAAGGTAGTTAAATCGTAAGCTTGGATGTTCTTTTGGATTGTTTGACTTAATTTTGACCGACCCTTTGGCATCAGAAAACATCGGCCCAACATGCACTTGGTAACCATGCCCACTCCCAGGTGCTGTGCCATCATACCGAATAGCCAACGGCAAAAAGTGGAACATGAGGTTGGGGTAGAGAACATCTTCATTGCTGCGGATAAAGCCCCCCGCCTCGAAATGATTGGTTGCCCCAGGCCCCTTGCGATGAAAAAGCCATTGATACCCAATCCACGGCCTATTCCACCATTTGAGTGCTGGCGTCATGGAGACGGGCTGGGTGCAGGCATGCTGCACATAAACTTCCAAATGGTCTTGTAAATTTTCACCAACCCCAGGCAGGTCATGTACGGTTTTAACGGCACACTTTTCTAATTCTTGGGCATTGCCTATCCCAGAAAGCTGTAAAAGTTGGGGAGAATTGATTGCCCCGCCACAGGCTATAATTTGGTTTCCGGTCACTATTTGGCTGCGATTGCCTTGGACAAACGCCACGCCGACCGCTCTTTTGCCATCAAAAAGGATTTTAGTTGCAAATGCACGGCAAATAACTTGCAGGTTGGGTCGTTTTTTGATGGGATGAAGGTAGGCACGGGCGGCACTGAGCCGTCGGCCCCGATGAATATTGCGGTCAAATCGAGCAAATCCTTCTTGTTTATACCCATTGACGTCATCTGTGAGAGGGTAGCCAGCTTGCTGCACCGCTTTGAAGAATGCGGTGAACAGCGGGTTTTCTACTGGGCCACGTTCTAAAACGAGGGGGCCGTCTGTTCCTCGGTAGCTGTCTCCACCCGCTAGGCAATTTTCCATGCGCTTGAAGTAGGGCAAACAGTGGGCATAATCCCAGCTTTCCATGCTGGGGCTGGCGGCCCATTTGTCGTAATCCATTGGGTTGCCTCGCTGGAAGATCATGCCGTTGATGCTGCTGGAGCCACCGAGAAGTTTGCCACGGGCGTGGTAGATGCGACGGCCGTTCATAAACGGCTCTGGCTCAGATTCATATTTCCAGTCGTAATGCTTGTTGCCAATGGGGATGGCTAATCCGGCAGGCATATGAATGAAGATGTCCCAAATATAGTCTGGCCGTCCTGCTTCTAGCAGCAGGACGTTGTTGTCTGGCAATGCGCTTAAACGGCTCGCCAAGGCACACCCTGCCGACCCCCCGCCGATGATGATTGTGTCGTACCGTTTTTTGATCATTTTATTGATTTTACCCAAATACATTTGTCTAAAATGTACTTGGCTCCAATTTCAGCAGATTTGCCAAAATAATAAATATTTTCGGCTCTTTGGGATATCATGGGGTGAACCCCATATCTGGATTAGGAGTAGAGGCTTCAGCCGGGTCTCGCGGCACATGTTCCGGCTAAAGCCTCCACTCCCCCTGAGTTCCTAAAGAGCCATTAATGCTTCACTTTCTGCGCCTAGCCAGAGGGCATCGAATTCAGCGACTTTTTTATTGATAGACACATTTGTATTCTCGGCAACTGCCGCACTAAGACCATTGTGTACTTCTATCATCCTGACAAATGGCTTGAATGTAAATAGGCGGTGTAGTTGACGACTGCGATACTCAGGTGAATTAGTTGCAGAATTTAAGGCAGCTCTTAAATTGGTGGAGGAGATTCCACTGGTGTAAGCTGGTTCAATAAGCTGTCCACCCCATTCTTGCAAGACATCAATGACGCCCTGACGGGTTTCACGCAAGAGGCCCGTTTTCCAATCATCCCCATGAACCACAAAATCTGGTTTAAGCGCACGCAAATTGGGAACCAAATCTAGCGTAGGTTGGGGGATAACGCGGGTTACCCCTTTGATGTTTTCCAGAATTGCTTTGCGCTGCTCATAGCTCATGAAGGCCATTTGCTTATATTGTGCGCTGATTTCATCTGTGCCTAATCCGACGATAACATCGCCCAGTTCTCGAGCCACTTTGATGATGTTAAGGTGACCCGTATGAAAAATATCGGCACTCATGGCCACAAATACGGTTTTCATGAGTTATTGTACTTCATTGTCAGATGGTTGTTGGGAAACGGCCGTTGCTGGTTCGGCCGTTTTATTGCCGGTTAGCTTGCTAATCAGCAAAAGGAAATATCCCCAGATTTGTCGGAAAAACACGACAAGCTCTACCAAGCTGGAAATCAAGATTTTGAGCAAAAAACTACTGCTGCCAGGTTCTAAATAAGAGAGAGTCAACCTCCCTACAATCAATAATTTCACAAAACTCTTTAATAATGAATAAAATGGGTGTTTCATGTTCATCGTCTACCTCGATTTGAAAGAATGCTTTCTGTTACATTTGTGAACTTGTAAGGAAATTGATAGTTGGAGAAATAACTTTGATCGTCAAGAAGGGGAAGTTCTGTTGCAAATAGATAATTAAACAGCACACGAAAACTATTTACAGGGGTGATCGAAGGATAAAGCAACTTTTGGGCATCTTCTGGCAGATAATAGGCATTTAGAATCCGCATACGTTCCTGATAAAGTGGCTGCGATTGGTTTTCCATGCCAAACTCAAAAGCAGGCCCATGATCTGATTGAATGATGATAATTGGTTCTTGGCTGGAATTTTGCAAAATATCGTCAATAATTTGGTCAACACGGCCGTTTAAGTAAATCAACTGTTCTAAATACCCTGCTTTTAATTGATCATGGGTCAGGTTTTCCAAACTTACTGAATTTCCTGCGGCGTCGAAAAGAAAAGGCCAATGTGGGGAGGGGATATGGGCAAAAACAAATTTTGGCCCAGCCACAGTGCCCATATTGGATAATTCATCAAACATACAAAGCCGACGTTGCCTATCATCTTGTTCAACCAGTCGGAATCGGTCGGCTGGAGCACGAAGCAAAGAGGTAGCAATAAAACGGCCCATCGTTTCATCCACAAGCCCACATTTAATGTCGATGTCTGCATGACGATTTGCTTGGCTAACACCATAACCAGAACCCATAAAGATGATCTGATACCCTTCTGCCTTGAGAAACTGCATCACATGATTGTTCTCAATAATTTGCATGGGGATAGCGATAGAATCGCTATTTTCCCCAGCAAGTTCGGTTATCTCATTGACGTAGGTTAGGCTTAAAGAGGAAGATAGGGAGAGAGAAGTTAGTGCATAATTGCTGCGGCTTTCATCTGCAATGTAAAACCCTTTTGCCTCCAGGTCGGTAAGAAATTCATCATTGTCGAACCCGTAAAATGAATTTAATGTTTCTTCATTGGCATACCCATCCAGAATGATGTAGTAAATGTCGGGTAGATCGGCGAGTAGATTTGTTTTATTGTTGGTGGGTGTAAGCTTTGGTTGCCAAAGCGTGTGTGTGGTTTGTCGATAGCTAATAATTGAAATGGTAGAAAATAACAGCAGCATGATGCCAACGGCCGTTAGCCATCTGTTCACCAACTGCAACTGTCGTTTTGTACGAAAAAGCAGCACAAATAGAACAAAATATAGCACTATCCACAGCAAAAAGAGGTGCCGATGTTGAATAAAAAGTATTTCTTGGACTTTGGTTAGATAGTCAAACGTATGTCCATACGAAAAGAAAAGAATTAAAGAGAGTGAAGTGAAAACGGCCGCTTTATCTGAATCTTGCCATAGCCACTTCAGCAGCAGGAAAAGGAGACCTGCAAGGATGATTATTAGCAGGCTGATAAAAACGACTGTTTTGTTGAGGGAAATAAATTCGATGTGATCTGCCACAATTGAGAGTGCAGGAAATAGTGCAAACAAAATTGGGTGAGCGTTTAAGGATTTTTTCACGGATTCCTCCTACCCAAGGTGAAAATCCTGCTGGCGGCACTTTATTTTTAACGAACAAGGTTACAGTTTTGCTAAAGGCAGAAAACGGCTAACGAAAGCACAACTGATTATTGAATGATTCGTATAAAATGTATGGCTTTATTAAAATAATGACAGGAGCGTTATCGATGACCTACATATTTGCTCATCCTTTTATATTTGATATTCAAATAGCTCTTACGCTTTATGATAATTGGAAACAGACGAC
>UOEU01000656.1_pt1 | contig 10067 bp, 8 predicted proteins | sample 1989311 | NCBI WGS metagenome assembly UOEU01 (sample SAMEA4712195, study PRJEB27164) | hydrothermal vent metagenome | biome: marine basaltic hydrothermal vent biome; feature: marine hydrothermal vent; material: mineral | place: Pacific Ocean | collected 2011-06-14/2011-07-23 | depth 1719 m | reverse complement strand
CGTTTAACGGCCGTTAAATCTGGGCACATTCCTTTCTATCGTCTAGAAAACATAGCCCACTCAGCACCTGACGGCACATTTTTCTATTTTAACTTACAAATTATGCTGTTTGATCCAAGGAATTCAAAGTCAGGCTTTTGGATTTCAGTAGAAAACAGCACCACAGTGGGGCAGCTACAGCAACGTCTAACGCAGCAGCGCAACGAACTAAAGCAAGAAGTCAAACGCCGAAAAAATGCCGAAGAAGAACTGCAGCAGCTAAACAACCAATTAGAACAGCGCGTTTATGAAAGAACCCTTGAATTAGCCAAAGCCAATGAACAGTTGAAATTGTTAGAAGCAGCCATTGTAAACACCAACGACACCGTTATCATTACAGAAGTTGAACCAACAGATTTCGCCCAAGCAGGCATTGTTTATGTCAACCATGCTTTTACCCGTGCTACAGGATATTCCTACAAAGAAGTGTTAGGACAATCTCGTAGAATTTTTCAAGGCCCCAATACCGATCCAAACCAGTTAGACAGAATTCGAGAATCACTCCTTAAACGAGAATCCGTTCACGTTGAGGTGATCAATTATCGCAAAGATGGGTCTGAGTTTTGGGCCGACATGACGATTGCCCCCATCATAAATGAAGATGATGAGCTTACCCATTTTGTCTCAATTGAGCGAGATACAACTAAGCGCAAACAGCTTGAGACAGAGCTTCTACAAGCTAAAAAAATGGAAGCGATTGGATTACTGGCGGGTGGCATCGCGCATGATTTCAATAATATATTAACCGTTATTGTCAGCTATTCCGATCTCTTGTTGCGTCACTTCCCAGAAGATGAAAAGATAAAACGGCTTGTGACGCCAATCAGTACCGCCGGAAAGCGTGCCTCCAATTTAATCTATCAACTGCTTGCTTTTAGCCGACAGCAAATGCTGCGGGTTGAAAGAATTAACTTGAATGATATTGTATTGGAAGTAGAAGATATGATTAAACGGCCCATTGGTGAAGATATTGAGCTAACCACAAAACTAGCTCATGATTTATGGTTAATCGAAGCAGACCCCGGGCAGCTAAACCAAGTAATCATGAATTTAGCCATCAATGCGCGGGATGCCATGCCGCAAGGCGGTACGCTGCTTATTGAAACAGAGAATACTATATTAGATCAGGATAACGGCCGTATTAAACCCAAAATAGCACTCGGTAAGTACGTTAAATTAACGGTCAGTGATAATGGCATAGGGATGAGCCATGAGGAGCTCAGCCGCATATTCGAACCATTTTTTACAACAAAAGAGATGGGCAAAGGCACCGGTTTAGGACTGTCAACCGTATACGGAATTGTTGCCCAAAGCCAAGGTGGCATTACTGTACGAAGCAGTTTAGAAGCTGGTACAAAATTTGAAATATATTTGCCGAAGGCAGAGCAAAAATCAAAAGAGGCTTTTACAGTACCCTCTGTAGAAGAAGATACCAAAAGCCAAGATGCAACCATTCTTTTGGTTGAAGATGACAAGAATATACGTCAGCTTATTCAAAATGAATTTACAGATATGAAATATAAGATATTGATAGCCGAAAATGGAAAAGAAGCTCTAGACGTCAGCAAATCATTTGATGGCATCATTGATCTCGTCGTAACCGATGTTGTTATGCCCTATATGGGTGGCTATCAGCTTGCACAAGAATTGCAAAAGGTTTCCCCATCTACCAAAGTTCTTTATATTACTGGGTATACAGATGCGGTCATAGCGAATCACGGGATTGTAGATAACAATGAAAATATTCTGCAAAAACCATTCACCCTCAATCAATTAATGATTAAGATCAAAAACACACTCAATATCGCCATAAATTCTTCTTGACAGTCAGGGGGCGATGGCTATAATTGCCAGTCGCGGCACATTTGCCGCCGTTTTTTTGTTGTTTAGTAGAGTCAAATAGTAGGCAAATTGCCTGAAACTTGTTAGAGAGGATGTTGTCATGGGTGCTTTACCAAAGCGAAGAATTTCCAAATCACGTCGAAACCGTCGGCGAGCGCACGATTCCCTGCAAACATTTCACCTAGTGGAATGTCCTGATTGTGGCAAAATGAAGCGTTCCCACCGTGTTTGTCTGGACTGTGGTAAATATAACGGCCGTCAAATTTTACCCGCTATTGAAGCGTAGGTAATTTTGGACATTACTTTAAGTGAGTAGTGCATATCTTTTCCCTGGGCAAGGGTCACAGCACGTAGGCATGGGGTTGGAGCTTTACCAAAACACCCCAGAGGCGCGTGCTGTTTTTGATCAAGCAGATAAACTGTTAGGCTTTTCCCTTTCTGCACTTTGTTTTGAAGGACCAGAAGAAACCCTAACCGATACGGTAAATCAGCAGCCAGCGTTGTTTGTTACCAGCTTGGCAATGTGGCAACGTATGCAGACCCAAGGTTGGGCAATGCCAGCATATATGGCAGGGCACAGTTTGGGTGAGTTATCTGCTCTCACCGCAGCGGGGGCACTTTCTTTTGTCGATGGATTACGGCTGGTAAGGCAGCGTGGCGAGTTAATGAAAGCAGCAGGTGAGCGAGAGCCGGGTGCAATGGCGGCCATTTTAGCGTTAGATATACCAACAGTTACGGCCGTTTGCCAGCAAGCGAGTGAAGAAAGCGGCCGTTCCGTACAGGTTGCCAACGACAACTGCCCAGGGCAAGTCGTTATTTCTGGCGATGAAGTTGCACTGACACTCGCAATGGAACTAGCCCAAGCAGCCAAAGCCCGCAAGGTAGTCAGGATACCCATCACCATTGCTGCCCATTCCAAGCTGATGGCATCTGCCGCCGAAGCATTTGCCCAAGCTGTAGACGACATCCCCATTCACCCCCCAACTATCCCCGTTATTGGCAACGTCACCGCCCAACCCCTTACCACGCCAGAGCAAATTCGGGACGAACTGAAAGCACAGCTCACATCTAGGGTTGCCTGGACAGATTCCATAAATTACTTACTGGCGCAGGGTGTAGAACGCTTTGTAGAAGTCGGCTCCGGCGACACTTTACTGAGCTTCATGAAGCGCATCAATCGCAAAGCGAAGCGGGTCAAATTAATCTTTGGCGAAAATCTTTAAGTGCTTCACCATTGCACCGCTTGTGTTGTAACAAGAAAAACATCAAAGATTTTGCAGAACCTGTCACTTCGGCTTCGCTCAGTGCAGGCTCTGAGCGGAGCCGAAGGATTAAACAGATAAAAAATCTGCGTCAATCTGTGTAATCTTTGATAAAATCTTAATTTCTGACTTGTCACATTATGATGGAGGGATTGCATTGTCTTCGTTAGCAGGAAAAGTAGCAGTTGTTACAGGTGCGTCACGCGGAATTGGTCGCGCCATTGCTCAAGATTTGGCGGCAAATGGTGCCAAAATAATTATTAACTACAACGCCAGCAGCGATGCAGCCCAAGAAGTGGTATCAGCCATCGAAGCAAATGGGGGTGAGGCAACGGCCGTTCAGGCAGATGTCTCCCAATTTGACGCCGCCCAAGCGCTTATCAAAGCCGCCATCGACACCTACGGGCAGATTGATATTTTAGTCAACAACGCGGGAACCACACGCGACACATTGCTCTTAGCCATGAAAGAAGATCAGTGGGACGCCGTGATTGACATCAACCTAAAAAGCGTCTTCAACTGCTGCAAAGCGGCCGTTCGCCCCATGATGCGTCGCAAAAAAGGGGGGCGAATTATCAACATTTCCTCTGTGGTAGCTTTAATTGGGCAAGGTGGGCAAACCAATTACGCTGCCTCCAAAGCCGGCATCATCGGCTTCTCCAAATCATTAGCCAAAGAGATTGGCTCCCGCAAAATTACCGTCAACGTCATCACCCCCGGCTTCTTCCCCACCGCACTTACCGAAGTTTTAGATGATGAACTCGTAAATGAAACGAAAAAGCTCATACCGCTGGGCCGTTGGGGAGAATTGCCAGAGGTGGCTTATCTGGTATCATTTTTAGCATCAGACAAAGCTGCCTACATGACCGGCCAGGTCATTAGCGTTGATGGCGGCATTGCCATGTAATAAGTCATAAATTGAACCAATAGCCTATTGAGCAATAGCAAGGAACAAACAATAATGGATAATGTACAAGAAAGCATTGGGCGTATCGAAGTTGCTCCAGATGTGTTGGTAACGATTGCTCATTTTGCCAGCCTGAGGGTTGAAGGGGTTGCCAAAATGGCCTCTATTCCAGCGGATGTAGCGCGTCTTTTTCGCCGCGAATCAAGAAAATCCGGCATTTTGCTCAACTTAACGGATGATAATAAGGTTAAATTCGATATTTACGTTATAATGAGCCCGCATGTGAACATCATGGAAACCAGCAAGCATCTGCAAACGGCCGTTGCTGAAGCAATCGACACAATGGTTGGGATTTCTGTTGAAGCGATTGATGTGCATGTTGAGGATGTTGTTTATGCAACGGAAGAATCAGCCCAATAACCGCTTCCTAGCAAGCAACAAGATCGTCTATTACTTATGAAAACAAGACGTCGCGCTCGGCGCGTAACCCTAGAAACATTATACGAGTACGACATCGCCAATCACCCTCTTGGTGAGGTTTTTGAGCAACGCTTGTTAGACAATCCAATGGAAGAAACGGGCGTTGAATTTGCTTCTCAGCTTATTCAAGGCGTTATCAAGCATATCGAGGAGACCGATAGCCTCATTGCCCAATTTGCCCCAGAGTGGCCGCTTGACCAGATGGCCGTCATTGACCGAAATATCCTCCGTATTGCTATTTTTGAATTTTTAATCGAAGCAGAAACGCCCGTAAAAGTAGCTATCAATGAAGCTGTTGAATTAGCCAAAACATACGGGTCAGACAGTGCTCCTCGTTTTATCAATGGCGTACTTGGTACACTCGCCGACAATATTCCTCAACTAAAAGAAAAATTTCTGCCCTTACCCGTTCCTGAATAATCTGACCTGATTCATGGCTGCAACTGTTTGTTACGATATTTATGGTAATCCGGTTCCTGTACTATCAGAATCAATTACCTTTTGCCCTGCTGTCTACGGTGTTTTTATCGAAAACAGTCAGGTTCTGCTACAGCAGCAGGCGCAAACGGGTCTGTGGCATCCACTAGGCAAGATGCTCACGGCCAACGACACCCCCACACAGGTCATTCGGCATTATTTCCGACAGCTTACAGGACTCACCCCATTCACTGGCTCACTTTTATTTGTAGAAGATCAATTTTTACTTGATGAAGAGCGCAGAGCTTGGAAAGTTTCTGCGCTGTATTATGCTTTGCAACGGCCGTTAAACAGCACCACCACCCTCACCGAATCAGAAGAAAACAGCCCAACCAGTTGGCTGCCCTTAGCCGACCTCCAGCGCGAACAACTCCAGTTTGGCTACGAAGCCATTCAGGCAGGCAAACTACAGCTAAAATTGTAACCTTGACACACCTCCCGCCCAATGCTATCATGCGCCCACGATGAAACAGCAACGATTTTTTAGCTTCTTCTTTTTTATAAACAGCCGCGTCGCGTTCGCGCCGGAGGTTTGTTGCGCCTGAGAAGAAGCAGCCAAAACAAACTCATTCTGAAAGACGCGGCCAACACCGCGTCTTTTTTTGTGTCTTTGGGCAAGAACCGATAAACTTTTCACTTGTGCAAAATAAAGCCACAGAGAACAAAGAAATTTTTGAGAAAAGATGAAAAATCTGGCACGGTTCATAAAAGCAAACATGTCCTTTACAAATTCCACCCTAAACATGTCATTCTGAGCGGATTCTTCGGAGCGAAGAATCCCTGTGACCTCGGCCATTTCAGGTTAAAAGGATGCTTCGGAGGATCTCAGACCTGTGCTGAGCTTGCCGAAGTAATGACATAAAATTGTAAGGGTTACTGCGCGGAAAATGAACCATGCCAAAAATCTGTGGTTAAAAGAACAAATCAATCTTAGGAAGTTGAATTATGTTGGAACAGTTAGAATCACTTAACAAAACATCATTGGCAAACTTGGACAAGGCGAACGACACGGCCGTTCTCGAAGCATGGTATCGTGAAACCCTAGGGCGTAAAGGGAGCATCTATCTGATGACCCGCAAGGTAGGGCAGTTGAGCGCAGAAGAACGGCCGATCTTCGGCAAGCGCATCAACGTCGTAAAAAAAGAGTTGGAAGCCGCCTACCAAACCCGCCTAGCTGCGATGAAAACGGCCGAATTGGCCGATAAAATTGCCAGTTCTGCCATTGATGTGACTTTGCCAGGACGGCCGTTACCCATTGGTGGCCTGCACGTCATCACCCAAACCCTGCGGGACATCTACCGCATCTTTGGCGACATGGGCTTCCAAATTTACCGCAGCCCCGACGTAGAAACCGACGCCTACAACTTCGAGCTGCTCAACTTCCCACCCCACCATCCCGCACGAGATATGCAGGACAGCTTCTACACCGAAAACCCAGACGTTATTTTGCGAACTCACACCAGCGCCGGACAAATCCGCGCCATGCGCGAATATTATCCTGAACCCGTGCGCGTCATCCTGCCCGGCATGTGCTACCGCAACGAGCAAATCACTACCCGCAGCAGCATCCAGTTTACCCAGGTAGAAGGGCTTGCCGTCGGCACAAACATCACCTTTGCCGACCTCAAAGGGACATTAACTGAGTTTGCCCGCCGCCTCTTTGGCGCAGATCGGCAAACCCGCTTCCGCGCCAGCTACTTCCCCTTCACAGAACCGAGTGCCGAAATGGATGTCACCTGCTTCCTATGCGACGGCAAGGGATGCCAGGTGTGCAAACAGACCGGCTGGCTAGAAATCTTGGGCAGCGGCATGGTACACCCAACCGTTTTACGCAACGGCAGCTACGACCCAGAAGTGTACACAGGCTTCGCCTTTGGCATGGGGCCAGAACGGATCGCCATGCTCAAATACGGCATCGACGACATTCGCCAATTCTGGAACAACGATTTACGGTTCCTAGAACAATTTTAACCAGAGATGCGATTTCTCAGAGAAATCGCATCTCTTCAACAACGGAGTTTTCCATGCGCGTACCACTTTCATGGCTAAAAGAGTATGTCAACATCGAGCAGTCGCCCGAAGAAGTTGATCGTATTTTGACCAATGCAGGATTAGAAGTAAAAACCATCGAGTATATCGGTATTCTTGGTGCAGACCTCGTTTGGGATCGAGATTTGCTCGTTTTAAGCCAAATTCTCAAAGTTGAGCAGCATCCCAACGCCGACAAGCTGGTTCTGGCAACCGTTGATTACGGTGCAGAAGAACCAGAAATTGTCGTGACGGGTGCGCCCAACCTGTTTGAATTTGTTGGGCAAGGGGACATCAGCGACAGGCAGCTTTATTCGCCGCTGGCATTGGAAGGCGTGACGCTTTACGATGGGCATAAAGTAGAAAAGAAGAAAATGAAGCTAAAGGGACGGCCGTTGCGCGGCATCCACAACCGCTGCATGGTCTGTTCCGAAAAAGAGTTGGGCATTAGTGAAGAGCATGAGGGGATCATCCTCATGCAAAAAGATGACTATTCGCCCGATTATCAGGCAGGGTCGCCGCTGCAAGATGTTTTAGGGGATGCCGTTCTGGAAATCGACATCATTCCCAACATCGCCCGCTGCGCTTCCATTGTGGGCGTCGCCCGCGAATACGCCGCCCTGACCAACCAGCCCATCCGCTACCCAGATTATTCTGTTGTGATGGAAGGTGAATCGGCAAACGGCCGTATCGCCATCACCACCGAAGCACCAGAACTCAATCCCCGCTTCGTCGGCTACATTATTGAAGAGGTGCAGCAAAACGCCAGCCCCTACTGGATGCAGCATCGGCTGCGCCTTGCAGGACAGCGTCCCATCAACGTCGTTGTAGACATCAGCAACTACGTCATGCTAGAGATGGGCCAGCCCAACCACACCTTCGACTACAACTTCCTGCGTCAGCGTGCCGACCACTATAACCCCGACGGCCCCATCCAAATGATCACCCGCCTACCCCACGATGGCGAAACGCTTACCACCCTAGACGGCATCGAACACAAATTAGAGCCATACAGCATCCTCGTCACCGATCCGCTGGGCAACCTAAGTTTAGGCGGCGTGATGGGGGGTGCCGACAGCGAAATTAAGCCAGAAACAAGCAGCGTCTTTCTGGAAGCGGCCGCTTGGAACTTCATCAACATTCGCCGCAGCAGCACCCGCCTAGGCATCCACACCGACGCCGCCTTCCGCTTCAGCCGGGGCGTACACCCCAGCCAAGCGTTGCTAGGAGCAAGCCGCGCCGCCGATCTGCTGCGCCGTCTCGCTGGCGGCACTGTCGCCAACGGGGTCATCGACAACTACCCCCAGCCGCCAGAGCCAGTTGTGATTACACTCAAGCTCGATTATGCTCAACGTCTCAGCGGCCTCAGCCTAAGCGGTGCAGAAATAGCCGACCTGTTGGCTCGTCTCGAATTCAAGTCTGAACTGCATGACGATCACCTTGTTGTCACCGTGCCAGATTACCGCATGGACATTGAAGGGCCACATGATTTGGTTGAAGAGGTTTGCCGTCTGTATGGTTACGACAATATCCCTTCCACCGTGCTGGCTGACGTGCTGCCACCGCAGCGGGGCAACGCCAAATTAGAGCAGGAAGAGCGGATCAAGGATGTGCTGGTGCAGGAAGGGGTGCAGGAGTTAATCACTTTCCGCCTCACCGCGCCAGAGCATGAAGCAAAGCTGATGCCTCAAGGAAATAAAGCAGGTGTTGATGAACGGCCGTATGTTACCCTAACCAATCCCCTTTCCGCCGAACGTGCCGTCATGCGCCACAGCCTGCTCACTTCTGTGCTAGAGGTGGCTGCCGACAACAGCCGCTACCAAAATCGCTTGGCACTCTTTGAAATCGGCCCCATCTTTCTGGCTGAAGAAGATGAGGTGTTGCCAGATGAACAAACCCGCCTCTCGCTTTTGATGAGCGGACGGCGTGCGCCCGTCGGCTGGCAAAGCAGCGACCCTGGCATTTATGACTTCTTTGATCTGAAAGGCGTGTTAGAAACGCTGTTTGGCGAACTTCATCTCACTGTCCGTTATGAGCCGATTGAACATCCCACCTACCGCCCTGGGCGCACCGCTCGGCTGCTGTTGGGTGGCGCACAGATTGGCGTTATGGGGGAACTGCATCCGCTGGTGGTAGAGCAATTTGATCTGCAAACGGAGGAAGATCAGCCCGTTTTGGCCGCCGATATTGATTTGGACGCGCTCATCGACCAAATTCCGTCCCATTACGCCTACGATCCCATCTCGCCGTACCCTGCCGTGCGTGAGGATATTGCCGTGGTGGTGGATACGGGGATAACGGCCGTTACCGTCGAAGAGATCATACGCAATTCAGGTGGCTTTCTGCTCAAAGATGTACAGCTTTTTGACGTTTATGAGGGCGAACAAATTGGTGTGGGCAAGAAAAGCCTCGCCTACCATCTCACTTTCCAAGCCCCAAATAAAACGCTCACCGATAAAGTCGTGCAAAAAAGTCGTAAAAAGATTGTCGGTCAGCTAAAGCATAGGCTTAACGCCCAACTGCGCGAATAAAAACCGCACCGCCGTGAACGGCGGAGCTAGAAAACAACGCCCCTGCGGGGCTTTTTTAGCCTCGCAGGGGCATCGTTCACTAGCCCGTTGCTTTTAGCTTCGGGCGGATCAGTCCCAACAAAAACCCAATACACCTAAAACAAATCCAAAAAGTAGTTGACACCTCAAGTATCCAGTGATATAGTTGACACATCAACAGTTGCACCATCAACTATATTGATGAAAATCAGCTTGAGTCGAGCTTCCGAGACGGTATGAGCGAAAGAGAAACGCTTTATAATCTTCTAAAACAAACATTTATCCTCCTAGATGATGGTGATCGCCAATTATTCGGCCGTTTTAACCTCACCTCCCCGCGCTACTACGCCTTGCACCATATTTCAGAAAAACCCGGCCTTTCCTCCAGCGAATTAAGCGAGCGACTCTTGTGCGACAAAAGCAACGTCACCCGCATTGTCAAAGGGTTAGAAAAAGCGGATTACATTATTCGCAAACCACACG
>UOEU01000114.1_pt1 | contig 10091 bp, 7 predicted proteins | sample 1989311 | NCBI WGS metagenome assembly UOEU01 (sample SAMEA4712195, study PRJEB27164) | hydrothermal vent metagenome | biome: marine basaltic hydrothermal vent biome; feature: marine hydrothermal vent; material: mineral | place: Pacific Ocean | collected 2011-06-14/2011-07-23 | depth 1719 m | reverse complement strand
TGAACACGAACGAGCGTGGCGGCGTTGCTGACAACATTGCCAAACAGAAGTGCCAGATGCTCTTTTTCATCGATACTGTTTTTATAGTAACAAAGCTGAAATTCACCCATTTCTGTGGGGATTCGGGCAGACGTTTTGCGCTCGACGACAATGTTGTTCATCTGGTTATTTACTCCGATGCTGGTTTTGCTTGCAGAGCTAAATATGCAAACATGACAGGTTTCAAAAACCTGTCATGTTTAAGTATACGCGACTTTTTCAGGAATGGATTTACTTAAAAGTGCCAGGCACGGGGCGTATAATTTTGAGTAATCCAAGTCCGTTTGCCCCGTGCCTAGCACTTCAGAGCTCGACGGAAGGGCAGATGTCGTTGAGGGTGCAGTTGGGGCAGTCGGGGCGGCGAGCGATGCAGACGCGCCGGCCGTGGAAAATGAGCAAGTGGGAAATATTGATCCATTGTTCTTTGGGAATGATCGCCATCAATTCTCGCTCTACTTTGACAGGATTTTTGTCGCTGCTGGTCAATCCTAACTTTTTGGCGATTCGCTTGACGTGGGTATCGACGGTAATCCCTTCTGACTTGCCGTAAATTTCGCCTAGGACGACATTGGCAGTCTTTCGCGCCACCCCTTTGAGCTTGATGAGCTGTGCCATTTCGTCGGGAACTTGCCCGCCGTGATTTTGTAGCAGAGAAACGGCCGTTTCCTGAATAAACGATGCCTTTTGCCGAAAAAAGCCAGTCGAGTGTATTGCGTCTTCCAACTCCGCACGGTCGGCGGCGGCAAAAGCTGTCACGTCAGGGTATTTGGCAAAAAGGGCGGGCGTCACTTTGTTGACGCGCACGTCGGTACATTGCGCGGAGAGGATGGTTGCCACCAGCAGCTGCAGCGGTGTTTCATAGTTTAGCTCACAGTGGGCGTCTGGATGCGCTGTCTGGAGCCGTTGTAAAACAGTCTGTACATATTCTGGAGATATTTTCTTTTTAGTCAATAGGTTGCCCTTTATTTATTCGATTTCGATATAGTAGAGCGTTAAATAATTCCATTGATATATCCCTTCATCAAAAACCATATGAGGTTTCAAAGTCGCTAGAAACTCTTCATCATCATACCCTCCTCGAATACGGCGATATTGACTGGTTATCATGTTCTCAAAATCCACAATATACGTAATGTCTCTACTTTCTAGATAGGCAGGCAACCTGTTGTCAACTGCATATGAAAAAATGTCATTATTCACCAAGCCATCAAGGTTTATAATATTACCCCCTTCATAATAGCCAATAATGCCTGCATTCCATGCGCCAACCCTAGCATTGAGGGTATTCTTATTGAGATAATTGCCCACATTTAGCATTATTTTCTGGTGTGGCCACGGCGAATCATTTTCATTTATGGGGTAAATATTTGAGATGTTGAAGAGTATTGCAATCAAAGAAAGTAGCGAAAATAGCGTCTTGCTCTTTTCATGAAGTGAACCAATTATATAATCTGAAACACCAAAGATAAGCATGAGAACAGGTAAAATAAGGTTACCCGTGTACCAAGGCTGAATTGCTCCGTTGCGTGCATAAACCAATGTATACCCTAAAATGCACACTCCCGCTGCAATAATCATAATGAAAAAGGATTGCTTTTTATCATCATCGAAGGCTTTGTTTTGTTTATGATGTGGTTGGTTAGTATCGTTGTTGGGGTTGGAACGGCCGTTTTGCTTATTAATAAATTTGGGCAAGACAGCTATTGCGATAAGTATTGCCAATAATAGCAAACCAGCAAGACCGATGATATTGCCAACCAAAAGTGGGGCTGCATAATAGTTTGGCAAGCTCAACTGCGCCCAATAAGCTTTCATTTTTGCACTTGATTGCAGAAATTCATTTGTAAATATGTAGTTATGACCCAAAAGTAACAGAACCCCTGTAATAGTTCCTGATAAACCGGCAAAAGCAAAGAAAACCTGCCTCTTCGTTGTAATAATAATTAAAGAGATAATCAAAGTGGCAGCCATGATTGAAAACGGAAACAAACCAAAATCTGCTCTAGCTATGCTTCCTAATAGCCCAAGTACAAAAAGAACAAGAAAATCAGTGGTTTTTATGATTTCATGCTCATATTTAGTAAAAAACCAGACGTAATATATTGAAGAAATCAAGACAGTTAAAGACCATTCAGTAACAGATACTGTATTGTAGACAAAGTTTTGAGAGCTGATGATGAGTGCTAAAAATATTAAAAAGAGGCTGTTTTTATGTTTGAAGCCCCAAAACAACATTGTCACAACTGATGCACAAGCAAATAACAAGCTAAGTATGATACCCAATATTACAAAGTTGCTAGCATTAAGCTGTAATAATGAATAGCCACCGGAAAGCAAATAAGCAAATAGGGGATGAAATCCTGACGTAACGCTAATGCCTGAATCAAATGTCCACAAATCTAAGGACGAGAAATTTCTAGCAAGTGTCAGGTAGTAATAGGCATCATCGGGGATATATTGAACTTGAAGATTATCGGCCGTTATCATAATTATTGTGCTGAAAACAACCATGTTTAGAATAAGCAAAATAATGATTTTTGTCCAAAAAGAAGGGTGGAAAGATTTTGTCTTAAACATATTTTTGTTCCTTGAACTCGATAGTTTTAACTTGTGGCGAGATATACTGAAAATTATTCCTGCGATTGTCCTAGATTATGTAACTTTAGCGTTATCGGTTTTGGGGTGCAAGTGTATAATGGAGCAAACGCAACTAACCTCTCGCAGGTTCCCGACAGGGTGGTGGTTATTTATGAAACCTGCGGGAGGCTTATCGTTAGGAGTATATTTATGCTACTAGATTTTGGACGTGAACTGTGTGGTGATTTGACAACGGCCGTTTCGCGGGAATGGCTCGTTACAAACGGCATTGGCGGCTTTGCCTCTGGCACCATCGCCGGGATGTTGACCCGACGGTATCATGGCTTGCTGATGGCGGCATTGCAGCCGCCGCTGGGGCGCACGCTGCTGCTGGCTAAACTGGATGAGACGGTGACATATGGGGGAGACTATTCGGAAAGCGGCCGTTTCTATCCACTTTATGTCAATCAACGGGCTGGTGGCACCGTTGAGCCAGACGGTCATCATTTCATCAACCGCTTTCATTTGGAAGGCACAACACCCGTTTGGACATTTGCCTTTGGCGACAGCTTGCTAGAAAAACGTATTTGGATGCAGCAGGGAGCCAACACAACCTACATTCAATATAAATTGGTACGAGCCACCAATCTGCTTACCCTGGAAGCCAAAGCATTTATCAATTACCGCGATTATCACAGCACCACCAGCATGAATGATTGGCAGCCAGAGGTAAAAGGGGTAGACAACGGGCTGCGTTTTCAGGTTCATGGGGAGGCGATGCCGTTTTATCTACTCAGCGACAAGATGAAAATGACGTCCCAATTTGATTGGCACGAAGATTTCTACCTGAGTGTAGAAGCGTATCGCGGCCAAAATGATGTGCAGGAAGATCATATTTATGCAGCCCATTTACGTGCTATCCTGCATCCTGGCGACGCATTGACGCTGGTTGCCAGTACGGAACCAGCCCCTAACCTGAACGGAACGGCCGCTTACGCTCAACGCCAAGCGCATGGAGCATCACTGCTAGAGAAAGCGACCAAAGTTCATGCGATCACTCTGCCTAAAACGGTTAAGCAACTAATATTGGCGGCCGATCAGTTTATTGTTAAACGACCCACCGCGCAGGGTGCAAACGGCCGTTCCGTTATTGCTGGCTATCCCTGGTTTAGCGACTGGGGACGAGACACGATGATTGCCCTGCCCGGTCTCACCTTGACCACGGGGCGGCCAGAAGTCGCCGTCTCTATTTTACGCACCTACGCCCAATTTGTAGACCAAGGCATGATCCCCAACCGCTTCCCCGACGTCGGCGAGCAGCCCGAATACAACACTGTCGATGCCACTTTATGGTATTTTGAAGCGATACGCGCCACCCACGCCGCCACAGGGGACGATGCTCTGCTGCGAGAGCTGTTTCCTGTGCTGCAAGAAATCATCCGTTGGCACAGGCAAGGTACACGCTACAACATCCATATGGATGAAGCTGATGGGCTTATTTTTGCTGGGGAAGAAGGGGTGCAACTGACTTGGATGGATGCCAAAGTGGATGATTGGGTCGTTACTCCCCGCATCGGCAAGCCCATAGAAATTAACGCCCTTTGGTACAATGCGCTGTGCATCATGAGAGATTTTGCCCACCTGCTTGGCAAAGAAGTAGATGGTTATCAAACATTACTTAAAAAAGTACAGATCGGCTTTGGTCGCTTTTGGAATGAAGAGATGGGGTATTGTTACGATGTGATTGATGGGCCGGATGGTTTAGACGGCCGTTTACGACCCAATCAACTATTTGCCATCTCGCTACCACACAGTCCATTAACGGCCGTACAACAACGTGCTGCGGTAGATGCCTGTAGCCGACATTTGCTGGCGGCTCACGGATTACGCAGCCTCTCACCCGATGACAAAGCATACATCGGCCATTACGGGGGTGACAGATACAAGCGGGATGGTGCTTACCATCAAGGAACGGTGTGGGGCTGGCTGATTGGCCCTTTTGTAACGGCTCATTTGCGCGTTTATGGGGACAATGCGGCGGCACGCTCTTATTTGAATTCGCTGATGCAGCATCACGTTCAGGCACATGGCGTGGGCAGCATTAGCGAAATTTTTGATGGAGATGCCCCGTTTATGCCACGGGGCTGCGTGGCGCAGGCGTGGAGCGTAGCGGAACTTTTGCGCGTCTGGCAAGAAACTTGCTGATTTTTTATGCCATATTACCTATCGCACATCTGGACATTTTATAAAAATGATGCACAATGGCGTTGAATTGAAGTGGATACGAAGATGAAGGTCACAAAATAAGAATGATGCTACGCATTGGCTGGCCTGACTTGAGATGTCATAACTGCCATCTCTGATAACTGGAAAATTTATGTTTGAAAACAAACCGAAATTTGGGCCTGAGCAGTTTCCAGCAGGGACAGACATTATTCGGCAGGGTGATGTGCCGGATAAGTTTTATATTATTACGCAGGGTAAAGTGGTTGTAATTTTGCAACCACCCGATGGGCTGGGCGTTGAGTTGAATCATTTAGAAGCTGGCGATTTTTTTGGCGAGGTGGGCATGATTCGCCACAGTCGGCGTATGGCAACTGTGCGGGCGGAAACGGCCGTTCATGTCATGGCGATGGACAGCCAGACATTTCGTGCCTGGATTGAAAGCTCATCTTTGGTAGCCCAGGAAATTGAAGCGTTGGTAACAGAACGTACCCGCGATACGGGCCCTTTGGAGCCAGCGCCTCTGTTTGATATTCAAAAAGTGCCGGATGATGCCCTAGAAACGGCCGTTGAGTCTGCCGAACAGTTTGAAACAGGTGATATTATTATTCGCCAAGGTGAAGTGCCAGACCGTTTTTATATTATCGTGGAAGGCTTTGTCTCGGTGACACACATAGATACAAATGGTAAACAGCATCTAGTGGCCCACCTCACCGCCGGAGATTATTTTGGCGAAATTGGACTGATGGAAGGCAGCGAGCGTATTGCGACGGTAACGGCCGTTACCCATGTAAATGTCGTCTCCTTCGACCGCAACACATTCCGCCGCTGGATGCTCTACTCCCCCAGCAGCCAAGACGATATTGCCGAAACGGCCGCAAAACGGCGCAAAGATACCGGGATGTTGTCGTTGCCAGAGGGTGAGTGGGCAAGTGGGCAAGTGGGCAAGTGAGCAAGTGAGCAAGTGAGCAAGTGAGCAAGTGGGCAAGTGAGCAAGTGGGCAAGTGGGCAAGTCGGCAAATAGGCAAATGGGCAAGTGAGAATATCTAACAACTTGCAAACCTACAAAGGGAATCATGATTGTAGATATTGCTAAACTCAAGCAACAGGCCGCTGAAAAAGCAGTTGAATTGATTGAATCGGGCATGGTGGTGGGGCTGGGCACAGGCAGCACGGCCGTTTATGCAGTACACGCTTTGGGCAGGTTGTTGGCAAACGGCCGTTTGCAAAACATCGTCGCCATCCCCACCTCAGAAGCCACTGCCCAAGAAGCACGGCTGCACAACATCCCCCTTGTTACTTTCGACACCCATCCGATCATCGATCTCACCATTGACGGGGCTGACGAAGCAGACCCCAACCTTGATTTAATTAAAGGGTTGGGTGGGGCATTGCTGCGCGAAAAAATTGTAGCGGCCGTTTCCAAACGGTTCATCATCATCGCCGACAACAGCAAAACGGTTGTCCAGCTTGGCAGCCGTGCTCCCGTCCCTGTGGAAGTGATTCCTTTCGCAGAGCGTCCCGTTACCGACTACCTGCAATCGTTGGGTGGACAGGTTAAAAAACGGCAAATCGATGGCACAGCTTTTATAACGGATGAAAACAATATCATTCTTGATTTCACCATGGGGCCCATTGCAGAGCCACAGCAGGTGGCGCAAGCGATTCGGCAGCAGCCCGGCGTTGTAGAACATGGCCTCTTCCTCAACATGGCAACTGACCTGATCATAGCCAACCCTACAGGCATCGAACAGATAACCCGCCCGTAATCAGATGACAATTTGTTGGTAAGAAAGCTGTAAGCTGTTCGGAATATATTCAATGTGCAAGTACTCTGCACACCTGCACACCTGCACACCTGCACACCTGCACACCTGCACACCTGCACACCTGCACACCTGCATACTTGCACACTTGAATCTCAGGAGGTTGAACATGGTTAAAAAATTGGCGTTAGGCAGTTTGGTTGGGGGACTTTTGGCGGCGGCATTAACGGCCGTTCATTACGCCGCCTCATTTCTCATTGGCACTTCTTTTATCCCTTTTGACTTTTTTAACTGGATGGTGCGCGTCTTGCCGGGCGATCTTATCACCTTTGGCATCGACATGATGATAGACACGATGTTGGCTCTTGGCTTAAGCGTCGTTGATTTAGCCAAAACGGCCGAACGTGTATCGGCCGTTCTGCAATTTGTGACGATGCTTTTGCTCGTAGGCGCACTTTTATTCGCCATTTGGCATTTACGCAAGGCCCGTCGCCCACGTTTGGCAGGCTTGATTGCTGGTGCCGTCATCGGCTTGCCCCTGCTTACCATTAGCCAATCCATTGCCCAGCTTGGCATTTCTTCCCTGCTGAATGGCTTGTGGCTGTTGCTTAGTTTTTTGCTGTGGGGCTGGCTCATGGGGTTGGCATACGGCCGTTTATTTAGCACAGAACCCAAAGCAGAAATCGTTGTAGAAGCCCCTCCTGCCAATGTTCAAGTTATCAATCGACGTAAATTTTTGGTGCAGCTTGGTGCCAGTACGGCCGTTATCACCGTAGCAGGCACGGGCATCGGTGCTGCCCTATCCAGAGCTGAACGAGCCCGTTTGGCGGCTGGTGGCGCCAGCATCCTTTCAGGCGATGGCGCAGCCATACGCTTCCCCAACGCCAACGACCCCGTCATGCCCGTGCCAGGTACACGACCAGAATACACCCCCATCGCCGACCATTATCAAGTTTTTTTGCAAACCGAACCCACCATCATCGAAGAAGCAGAATGGGTATTGCCCATTGGCGGCATGGTTAGCAACCCACGCATGTTTACTCTGCAACAGTTCCGCGACGAATTTGAATCATTCGACCAATATGTGACCCTCACCTGCATTTCTGGGCGTGTCGGGACTGGACTTATCGGCACAACCAAATGGACAGGCGTAAGTGCCCAGGACGTGCTAGAAGCCGTCGGCGTGCAGCCAGAAGCGAAATACCTCTTCATCACCTCCGGCGATGGTTTTTATGAAACGATTGATTTGGAACTGATTCGTAATGATCGGCGCATCATGTTTTGTTACGCTTGGGACGACAAGCTGCTGCCCAAAGATCACGGCTTCCCCCTACGCATTTGGATTCCTGACCTGTACGGCATGAAGCAGCCCAAATGGATCACGGGCATTGAAGTGACCGACGTTGACCAGCCTGGCTACTGGGTCGAGCGCAATTGGGACAAGGTTGCTCGCGTCAAAGCGGCCTCTACCATTCATACCGTCGCTGTAGACAACATTGGCGCGGCGAACGGTCAACAGGTAATTCCCATTGGGGGTGCTGCCTATGCTGGCGCACGTGGCATTGGTAGCGTAGAAATACGTGTCGATGGTGGCGATTGGCAATCGGCGCAACTGCGCGCGCCACTTTCTGAAACGACTTGGGTCATCTGGCGCTACGAATGGCCCTTTACAGAAGGAGAGCATCTTTTTGAAGTGCGCTGCACTGAAGCAGACGGTACGCCACAAATTGAAGAAGCGCAGACAGCCCGCCCAGATGGTTCCTCAGGAATCCATAGCTTTGAGGCGGCCGTATAAAAAATTAATAGCCACCGTTTGCGGCGGGGCTGTTGCTGCTCTGGTTGGGAATCTCAAGCGTTATGACGGTCGATATTGTGACTTTTTTGGTGGCAATTAGTACGCTGATTTTTGTGCGTTTTCCTAAAGTAAAAAAGGCGGGTGAAGGGGAAACGGCCGTTTCGACAAGCTCAAGACAAGCCGTTTCCCCCCTCACAAATCTTGGTTCTTTATCTGTCTCCCATAACCTCAGCCAGCACCTGGTTAGCTTCCAGTTCAGTTTGTCGAGCCAGATCAATAGCTTCTGCCAGAATACGAGCCGCCTCCTGAGGACTGTGGAATCCGGTGCTGTTTTCCGAGGAAATAAAATCCCAGCGGAAACTGGCGGCGCGGTGTAGTTGCAATGCCTCGGCTAAGGCTTCGTCCGTTGCTCCCGCCTCTCTTGCCGCGACAATAGCGTCTATTGCACCGAGAAGAGCTGCTTCACTGTCGCGTAACAGACCGGCGGTGATGTCCTGAATGATTGTGACGCGCTCCAGCAGTTCATCCTCTGGGCGATTGTGGCAAGTCTGGCATGATTGGCTAATATTTTCCAGCGGGCTGCGCAACCAATGATCGGATACTTTTACGCTGCCCTCACGCACGAAGGGCATATGACAATCAGCGCAAGAAACCCCAGAACGAGCGTGTAGGCTGCTGCTCCACAGCTCAAACTCAGGATGCTGAACCTTGAGCATGGGCGCACCTGTTTCGGCATGTGTCCAATCCGTAAAGTCAGCATCATTGTAATACTGTTCTATCGCGTCCATGCTCAACCCTTGGCTCCAGGGGAAAGTTAACAGCTTATCCTCGCCCTGGAAGTAATATTCAACGTGACATTGGGCACATACATAGGAACGCATCTCTTGGCGCGAGGCTTGAGTCCAGTCTATCCCTCGGTCGGCCATAGCGTTGGCAAAGGCTGGTCGGGTAATGACCAACTCCATTGTTTGCGGATCGTGACAGTCGGCACAAGATGAACCAAGGTTCAGTTTACCCTCAAACTCATTAAACGGCGTACTGTTGAAACTTTCCCAGCCCATTTCAGCGATTAGCTGGGGAACCTCGGCCGCATGACAGTTGATACAGGCACCGGGCTGGCTTACTAATTTGACGCGCTGCGTATTTGCCTGATCTATCTGGGCATAATAATGTCCTCGTTCTTCGTTATGATCTTTGCTAAAGGCATAACCGTCCCACAACCGGATCATGGCTGGATACGCTTCCAGTTTACTGTATACTGTCGAGCCTCCATACGCTGTTTTGCCATAATCTTCTTCTGTGCGGCTAAAGGAGTCATATTGGTGGGGGAAGTTTCGACCCCATACATCCGGATCAAGCTCCCCTTCCGGTATTTCAACTACCTGTAGCGGATATTGGGACGCTTCTTGTTTACGCTCGTTGATGTTGACCAATAACCCGGCCACTATCGCGGTTAAGACAGATGCTGTTATAAAAATGGCTGTGTAAGCCAATGTTTGTCGTGAAAAGATTCGTCTCATTTCTATTTCCTCCTACTTGATTTCTAATCGGCTCATTTCTAACGTTCATGTCCTACGTTACTGTGGCAGGCAGCGCAAGTTAATTCTGGCTCAACTCTGTCACGATGTATATTGCTGACCATGACCTCATGGCATTGAACACAATTTTCCTGCACGATCTGGGCATTAAAC
>UOEU01000578.1_pt1 | contig 10107 bp, 17 predicted proteins | sample 1989311 | NCBI WGS metagenome assembly UOEU01 (sample SAMEA4712195, study PRJEB27164) | hydrothermal vent metagenome | biome: marine basaltic hydrothermal vent biome; feature: marine hydrothermal vent; material: mineral | place: Pacific Ocean | collected 2011-06-14/2011-07-23 | depth 1719 m | reverse complement strand
TCTCTTCTTTGGTGTCAATGGTGATTGCCATGCCACGAATTTTGTTTGCCAAAGCGGCCGTTCCCGCTTCAATACCACGCTTCAAAAGCATGGGGTTGGCGCCAGCAGCAATATTCTTCAACCCTTCGTTGACAATGTTTTGTGCCAATACGGTGGCGGTGGTTGTCCCGTCGCCAGCGATGTCGTTGGTTTTGGTAGCCGCTTCTTTTAGCAGCTGCGCGCCCATGTTTTCAAACGGGTCTTCCAGTTCAATCTCTTTGGCAACAGTGACGCCATCATGGGTGATGGTGGGTGCGCCAAATTTTTTGTCTAGGGCAACATTGCGCCCTTTGGGGCCGAGTGTTGTGGCAACGGCCGTTGCCAATGTATCAATACCTTTTTTCAGCTTGCGCCGAGCTTCTTCAGAAAATGCTAATTGTTTTGCCATTTTCAATATTCTCCTTCGAGGTGATTAGCTGCCTACAATTGCTAATACGTCAGATTCTTTGAGGATGAGCAATTTTTTGCCATCAATTTTAATTTCAGTGCCACCATATTTGGCATACAATACCTTGTCGCCAACTTCTACATCCATGGCAATACGGTCGCCATCGTCATCGCGGCGGCCAGGACCAATAGCGATGATTTCGCCTTCCTGTGGCTTTTCTTTTGCGGTTTCTGGCAAAACAAGGCCAGAGGGGGTTGTTTGCTCGCGCTCGATTGGTTCAACAACCAAACGGTCACCTAATGGTTTGAGCTTCATACTTAACTCTCCTTTCATGTGAATTTGTGTAACTATTCAGGTACGCCTGACTGTCATGTCCGCGAAGGCGGGTATCCAAACGAATGGATTCCTGCCTTCGCAGGAATGACATGCATAGTTACAATTTTGTTTTCAAAGTGGGGGTTTAGCACTCTTGCAAGCAGAGTGCTAATTAACACAGTAGGATTTTAGCAGATAATTTAACGATGTCAAGCAAATTCTAGCACTCTTTTTAGATGATTGCTAACTGGGAAAATATCATTGATTTGATTCCAAGCCTGCCCGACGACACTCGACCAATCCTTGCTGAGCAAGATCGGCATAAGCAATACTAACCTCGCCTGCTTGCTGAAAGTAAGGTACTGCTAAGGGACAATTTTCCGTCCCTTCACGCAGGTAGGCATCTCCCAAGGAATAAAAGAATCTGGCATTGAGGTCAGTTGGCTCACCATATAATTCTACCGCCTTGCTAAATTCTTCAATGGCAAGTTGAAATTTATTGAGGCGCACGTAAGCTTCCCCTAAACGGCCGTGTGCCCGAGCGACGTTTGGGTTTAGAGCAATGGATTGTAAGCCATTTTCTTCCGCCAAATTATCCTGGCCTAACTGCAAATACATATGTGCCAGCGCATCGTAGCCTTGGGCAAAATTGGGGTCACGATCAACCGCTTCCTGAAAGCTCAAAATCGCTTCTGAGACGTTGCCATCTCCAAAAAAATTGTAGCCCAATTCATAATAAAGCTGTGGCAACTCCTCTGACTGAAGACCTAATTGAAACTGTTCACGAGCGGCCGTATAAAATCCTTGGTTGGTCAGCACAACGCCCAAATACAGCCGTGCCAGCGGATTGTCTGGCTGCACAATCGTCCCTTCTTCAGCCCGCAATTGAGCATCTTGATACAGATCTGGCTTAAATTGGAATACTAGGCCAGCGGCAGAGTAAGCGTAGCCGTTGGCATTTTGTGGGTTGATGTCGATGGCTGTTTCGGCAGCGCGAAATGCTAGAGCATACTCTAAATTGGCGGCAGTGGGGTTGCCTGCATCGCTTAAACGTTCACCATTGGCAATGTGGGCGGCGGCAACGGCCGTCCATATTCTATCGTTATCTGGTGCTAAAACGGCCGCTTCTTCCGCGCGCGCCAAAGCCTCTTCTGCTTCCCCAATTTTGACAAGCAGTTCAATGTAGCGAATATAAATTTCAGGATTGGTCGCATCCTGCCGCACAGCTTCACCATAATAGCCTGCGGCCTCAATGAGGGCGCCTTCACGCTCCGCAATGTCTGCCAGCAAAGCAAACTCTACGGCTGAGCGCGTGGGTTCCATCGTCGGTGTTGGTATGATCACTTCCCGCACTTCTTCTGCATTTTGGATCACAAAAATGCCTACAAAAATGCCCAAGCCGATAAATATCATCAGCAGGCAGGAAGGGCCGCGTCGCGGATAGGGGGGGTCTTTTCGTTGAATAATCATTGCATTCAGTTAGATGTACATGCGAATGATCTTAGCATGGGTTTGAGGGTCGTCAAGCAAGGGGAGTCGCTTCTTGTAAATTTCTAATGGTTGAACATATGCCTATTTCATGGATCGCAGGGACAAGGTGATCGGGTATCTCCAAAGTAATCGTTGTCATTAGTTATTTCTCCATGATTCCAAACCAAACAGGCAGACAAATACAAAACAGACGCTGGCTATGCTGTGCTGGAACGGGTTTTCAATGACCATTTCAAGCTGTACTGTAGGTGAATTGCGTGAGATGTGTGTTGACATGAATGTGGAGATGATTGGTTGTCAGATGACAATGGATGCTTTTGGCTTTGAGAAGGATGATTTTATTCCAGAAACTGTCATTGGTGGTGCGGCGACGTTCTTGGAATTTGCCTCTGATGCCGACGTGACGCTGTTCGTCTAAATCTAGGACGATACAGAATTTACAGGTTTTTAGGAGTTTTAACTAAGAGTCCACTGAAAAAACCGCAGATTTCGCAGATTTTTATACTCTGCACCATTTGCGTTATCCGTAAACGATTGCCCTGTTTTTTGAACAGTTATTTTATTGAAGGAAAGTAGAATTATGGGCAATGATGTCGTTGTACTTGCGGAGCATTTTGATGGTCAGGTGGCTGATATTTCTTATGAAATAGTTGGCAAAGCGAAGGCGTTGGCTGGCGCATTGGGTAGACAGGCTATCGCGGTGATGTTGGGGAGTGGCATGGGGGGGGATGCAGCGGCTACCTTTGCATCTGACAAAACAATCTATGTAGATGACGCGGCTCTGGCTGAGTTTAACCCTGAAGCGTATGGGCTGGTTTTGGAAGCATTACTGAATGATATGTCACCCCGTGTAACGATGATTGGCTCAACCGCGATGGGCATGGATTTGGGGGCGTGGCTGGCGGCTAAAACGGGTCAAGATTTTGTGGCTTATGTGCGCTGATGTCGTCAATGATGGAGACGATATTGTGGCGACTAGTCAACTATTTGCTGGGGGCGGAGGTTGAATCTGAGGGGGATGGGGTGATAACGGCCGTTCTCGCTGGCTCCTTTCCCGCTGATGCAGGACGTGGTTCAACGGCCGTAGATAAGCTGGTCGCCATTGGGCGCGGCATTGGCAGCGAAGACAATATCGAGTTAGCGCAGGAGTTGGCAGAAGCAATAGGGGCATCTGTCGCCGCATCCCGTCCGATTACGGACGCAGGCTGGTTGCCCAAGACGCGCCAGGTGGGCAAATCTGGGTGGCCGTCAAGCCAAAGCTATACCCCATGCTGGGTATTTCCGGTGCGCCAGAGCATTTGGAAGGGATGAAGGATGCGGAGCTGATCATTGCAATCAATACGGATGCCAACGCACCCATATTTGATGTCGCCCATTACGGCACGACCCAAGATTTATTTGATGTAGCCGAAGCGATGCTTGAAGAGTTGGAATAATTTTTTGATTTCCTTTTCTTATTTGACGCTTGAATATTCATGCCTGTATGATGTAGTCTAGTTTGCAAATAATTTTCTAAGGAGATAGTGATGATAACGACCTATATTCAAGCAGCAATGGCACATGCTCATTATGAGATTCTTGAAGATAACAGTTTTTATGGCGAAATTGCTGATTTTCAGGGCGTTTTTGCCAATGCAAATAGTCTGGAAGCATGTCGTAATGAACTTCAAGAGGTATTAGAAGGGTGGATTGTTCTGGGTTTACGGCTGGGTCACTCATTACCAAATGTTGATGGATTGCAATTAGTTGTAGAACCGGAGATTGTTTAGTGTCTGCTTTTGGCCCCATTAAAAGGCGAAAATTAGTCCAACATCTCAAAAAAGCAGGGTTCACGGGACTCTATTCAGGCGGCAATCACCAATATATGGTAAAGGGTCAACTTCGGCTTTTTATACCTAATCCACATACAGGCGACATCAGCAAGGCTTTATTGAGTAAGATTTTGCGACAAGCGGACATTGACCGAAAAGAGTGGGAGAAACTTTAGGTCAGGTAGTAATGACGCTGTTGTTGGGCTATTTCCAAAAAATTAGCAATTCGGGTGGCCTGATGGAAATAGCCTAGCCAATGCGAAAACAGGCTGCTTATCGGATCGTTTTTTTGCATTGGCCTAAGCGAGAGGATAGAGGAGAAATTGCTATGTTGACAACAGTTGAACGTGTCATATTTATACTTATGGCATTGGTTTTGGTGGGATTACCCATGTGGGGTTTTATGGGATTTACAGGATTGTGCGAAACGGCCGTTCCACCCCACCCCTCAAAGAAATCCCCAGCAAAATGCTCAAAGCCCTGATTGACGTTGGGCTGCAAAAGATAATTTTTCGTGCGCGACCCGTCCTCAGCACATTCCACACCCTCATCTTCTTTGGATTTAGCTACTTTTTCTTAGTCAATGTCACCGATTTACTGGAAGGGTTTATCCCTGGCTTTGAGTTGATATACGGTGGCGAAGCGATTGTTGGCATATTTATTCTTTTTCACGTCGGGTCACGATTTATGGGGCAAGTTTTGCGCCTCGCTGAACGTGGCGAAGCTGATCCGTGGATGCCTTTTGCCAGCTTAGTCTCCGTTGCCTTTCGCGGCTTATCTGATGATGGATTTAACTTTGGCATTCATTTGACGTGGTGGTTGGCAATTGGGCTGATTGTTGTCTTTCTGCCTTACTTTATTCGCAGCAAACATTTCCATCTGATGACTGCGCCGCTCAATATTGGGCTGAGTAAGCAAACGCCTAGAGGTCAACTGGATACGGCCGTTCCCCCCGACAATGATCAGCTAACATCCGGAGCGCCGTTTTGCAAGATTTAGCCAAAGGCGGCACGTCAGAAAAACTCTTAACCGAACACATGATTAGCCTAGAAGCCGTCTGGGTCTGCACCACCTGCTACGCCTGCGTCCGCGTTTGCCCCGTTGGCAAAAGCCAGTTCAACCAAATTGTGACCACCGACCCCCATTCGCTCAACACATTACGCAATGGATATCCGCAATATGGCGGCAAATGGCCCGTACATCATTACACCAACCTGCTGCTGCAGTTATTTGAATCTGGCAAGCTACAGGTCAACAATTCGCTCTCCCACTACAGCGCAACCTATCACGATCCGTGCTGTTTGGGTCGCTACAATGGGGGCTACAACGCCCCGCGCCAGCTAATCCAAATGATGGACATTAGCCTGACTGAAATGCCACGCAATAAAGAAAACTCTTACTGCTGCGGAGCGGGTGGCGGTCAAATATGGATGGACAGTACGCCAGACGGTGAACGCCCTGCTGAAAATCGCATTATCAAAGCTCTCGCTGCCCTAACCGCAACAAATGGCGCAACTGCATCAGCAAACAAAGTTTTGTTTATCGTTTCCTGTCCTAAAGATGTGGTCATGTACACAGACGCGGTTAAAACAACGGGCAATGAGGATAAAATTGCAGTGCGCGATATTATTGAACTCGAGGAAGGGAAAATGTATTATCTCGTTCCCTGTCCTTTTTGCGGCCTTAAATTCGGATATTGCTCAAACGTCGTCAGGGAAATTGCTTTTCATACGTTTTAAGAAAGTAGGACGCAAAGTTAAAGCGGGTAGAAGTGTGGCTACGATTGAAAGTGCGAAGTGGGTGGGCCCTTTTAGAATGCCTTTTGATAGTGAACTTTTGGCAATAAATGAAGCCTCATTTAAGCAGGATTTGCTGATTGCCAATAAAGACCCGTATGGAGAAGGATGGCTGGTTAAGGTGCATATTTTGCAGCCAGTGAAGGGTTGTTGACGGGGGCATAAGCGGTTACTTTTATGAAAAAGAAAATTGATGAGAATGATATTCGCTGCTTTCGTTGTCTGGATGATCCTGTACCGATGTAGGTATCGGTCGAAAACAGGAAACTAATGAAAAGAATCAGCATATTAAACATGGGTCTTATTTCACCCATACAATCGCCGGGGGTGGGTGTAGATGATTGGGTAACGGCCATTATCTCACTTAAAGAGAAGCTACCAGCCGAATAAAAAGGATAGGGTAAACAAATGAGCGGTATAAAATCAGCAAAAACATATCATTTTCCTGATGATCGTCATTACGATGGTGAACGTCATATGTGGGCAAAGCGGGAAACGGCCGTTTCCCCCGTCACCATCGGCATCGACACATTAGGCTTAGAAGCATTAGGCGAACTGGCATACATTTCACTGCAAGCGGTCGGCATATTCGTCAAGCGGGGTGAGTCGATTGGTGTGTTGAAAGCGGCCAAAATGACGGGGGACGTGATTGCGCCTGTAAGCGGCATATTGCTTTCCCGAAACGAACCCATCATGCGGAATCCCGGCATCGTCGATGACGATCCCTACGATCAAGGTTGGCTTGTCACCATTGAGCCGCACGATTGGGAAACAGAAGCCGCCGCGCTTGTTTACGGCGACGCATTGGCCGCTTGGATCGAGACAGAGATTGAGCGGTATCGAGATAAGGTTAAGGCAAGGCTCCTTCACCATGCTGCTCGGCCTTCTCTGGCTCGATCAGCTAGACATCGACAGCTTTATGACGGGAATCCGAAGAGGGGCAAACCGTTTTGCCAATGAACTCCAATTCAAAACATATGCTGCCCTATTTGGCGGCCTCTCACTCAGTTTAGCCGCCTTGTATGATTGGTACGGGGCAAATTGGCGGGAATGGATTTTTCAAAAGGTAAATGTCGATTATAGATTAGCCACTTTTGGCTTGGAGGCGTGGGCAAAATGGTTAGAGATTGAATACAAGCCCCCTCTACCCAATCCTGAAATGGCTAAAATGTTTAGGGCTGATGATAAAGGGTGACTCTACACTAAACTGCGGCTAATTTATGACAGGATTAACATGATCTACAAAATTTTGTTTGACATAAAGCATAAAATCCTGTTAATTCTGTAAATTCTGTCTATTGCATGTTTACAATGCTATTTGATAAATATGAGTAACAATCAAATCATCTTAATGATTCAGAACCCAATTTTACGGCGACGGTTGACTCGTGTCGTGGAAACTGCCAATTTCTCGCTTATTGAAGTGGAGACGGTTGATGCGGTATCTTTATCAACAGAGCCGACAGCTATTGTGGTTGAGTTGGAATTACCTGATGTGATTGATGCGATTTCAAAATGGAAATCAGCATGACCGCAATGCTTTGTTGCGGCGGCGATCACTGTGCCAGATCAGGAGCTATGGGTGGCGGCCAATGCGGCAGGGTGTGACTTGGTTGCTAACCGAGGGGCGTTGCCCAATCAATTTCAGAAGCGGTTGGCGGCGCATCAAATGGGGAGTGGATTGATTGCGGAGCCAATCAGGTTACAGGCAAAACGGATTACAAATCCAGGTGATGGGCTTGTGGGACGGGTTCCAGATGCGCCGGATGGGTCGATGTGATTTTTCGGGTAAACGGCCGTTACCATGCCATCCGTGACGTTTGTCCCCATGCAGGGTACTCTTTAGCTGATGGTCAATTAGATGACACGGTGATCACCTGTCCCCAACACAGCAGCCGCTTCGACGTTTGCACAGGGGAGCACGTGCGTGACCCTTCCGACTATCCCATCCAAATCTATAAAGCGTTAGAGAAGGATGGAGACCTTTTTGTTGAGATTCCACGGCAAACTTAATTTTGGCGACATTACGCATCATCTATTTTGAGGCTCATGATCGACAGTAACCAATCACTATTTGAACAAGTCCAGCATATTTTTCGAGAATTGACGGGGCGAGAAACGGCCGTAACCATCCGCGCTCCCGGTCGGGTCAACTTGCTTGGCTCCCATCTGGATTACAATGAAGGTTGGGTGCTGCCGGGCGCCATCGAGCCTTCCGTTTGGCTGGCAGCCGCACCCACAACGGATAATCGGGTGACGGTACATGCGCTCAATTTTGGGGAAACGGCCGCTTTCCAACTGCCGCATCTGGAACTATTTGCCTCCAGCGTCGGCGGCAACTGGATCAACTACCCCATGGGCGTGGCTTGGGCGTTGCAAAAAGCAGGCCATCCGCTGGTGGGGATGGATGTGGTTCTGGTAAGTAATTTACCAATTGGAGCCGGGGTCAGCTCCTCGGCGGCGGTAGAGATGGCTTTTTTGCTGGCCTGGGAAGCGTTGTCTGGCTTTCAGCTAGACGATCTCAGTCGCGCAAAAATTGGGCGGAAAACAGAAAATGAGTACGTGGGTGTCAACTCTGGGGTGATGGATCAGTTTGCCTGCGTCGCCAGCCGCGCCAACAGGCTCATCTTTTTAAACTGCCGCACGATGAGCCATGAACTGCTGCCAATGCCGTCCAGTATTGCCGTTGTGCTGGTTGATTCTGGGGTGCGCCGCCAGTTGGCTGCCAGCAATTACAATGATCGTCCTGCTGAGTGCCGTGAGGCAACGGCCGTTTTGCAGCAATATCTCCCCCAAATCAAAACCCTACGGGACGTGTCGCTAGATGATCTGGAGCTATTTGGGCATCACCTGCCGCAAAATTTGCGCCGACGAGCTGCCCACGTGGTGGGGGAATGTGTGCGGGCGCAGGCTGGGGCAACGGCACTGCGTCAAGGAGATGTTGCTACGTTTGGTAAATTAATGCGCCAATCTCACATTAGCTCCCGCGACAATTATGAAAACAGTACACCTGAGTTGGATTTTCTGGCAGCGACAGCCTGGGCAACGGCTGGCTGCTACGGTGCGCGTTTTGGCGGGGGTGGGTATGGTGGCTTTATGCAAATTCTTGCGGAGGAAACGGCCGTTCCCGACCTCATAGAATCAATAAATAGTGCTTTTGTGGGGGAATACGGCCGTATTCCAACCAACATTGTTACCAAACTGGTTGACGGCGCAAAAAATTTGGGTAGATAAGTTAGTTTCCAGTGCCAACACTTTCTGGCAAGGGCTTATTCTTGTGGGTAACTCGAATTAAAAAACGCAAAGCTTCATTCACTGATTCAGAATCCGGAAACAATTCTGCAACATCTGGGGCTAATTGAACAGTATGTCCACCAAATGTCCCCCGTTCACGACCTACTCTTCTAACCCGCAAGCTCTTCAAATCATACTCTGGTCGAAGCTCATCTTCCATTTCATCTTTAATTTTCTTCATAAGCATTCTTTTCCATCCGCGTTGCTTCTCTTGCGCTAATTAAACGAATTAAATTCCCACGTTCCGTATAGGATACAATCAATAACCGCCGTTGGTGGGATCGCCCAACAATAATGTATCGATCCTCATCATCAGAATGATCTGGATCATAGAAATCAATGTACAATGGATCCTCAAAGACCGTCTTGGCTTCATCAAAAGACACGCCATGTTTTGATAAATTTGCCTTGACTTTGTCTCTGCTCCACTCAAATTCCATAAGTACAGGATAACACAAAATGTAACAGATTATTCATTTATTTTCTCTAAGGCGCAATCCGAAAAATAATTAGGGTGAAATTATATTATTTTTCGGATTGCGCTTGAGGCAGTTTCGGGTTGCTTTAGTTTTCCCTAACGCTAGATCGCTAAAAACACCTCTTGGCATTTTACTGTTCCAAAATATTTAGTTTTCCTAATCTGGATTGATAAAAACGCCTTTTTGCGCCTCATTTCTCCAAAATCAGGCCTTTGCTAACCGTATCGCCTCATACCCAACGGACAAATGGGCGGTAGCTGAGGCCTTTTTGAAAAGTTGCTCAGATAATGAGATACCAACTTTTTTAAATGCCGTAATAAGCGGCCATAAGTGGGTTTGAGTTTCCGATCCCAAAATCCAGTGCGGAATGGAGGCAATGTTGCCGCAACATATTTCAGCAATGACCCAAAGATAAGCGAAAGAGTGGGTAAGCGTTGCATCGCAGTTGGATGGTGAACAAAATGTGTCCCACCACCGCCAGATAAGATGTATTT
>UOEU01000825.1_pt1 | contig 10170 bp, 11 predicted proteins | sample 1989311 | NCBI WGS metagenome assembly UOEU01 (sample SAMEA4712195, study PRJEB27164) | hydrothermal vent metagenome | biome: marine basaltic hydrothermal vent biome; feature: marine hydrothermal vent; material: mineral | place: Pacific Ocean | collected 2011-06-14/2011-07-23 | depth 1719 m | reverse complement strand
CTGTGTAAGATTTTTACTTGTCTCTCATCTTCGCCTCATGCTATTATCTGACCCGAGCGAAGCCAAAGAAGTGATGCAAATTTTTTCTTTTCTTTGCGCCTCTGCGGTTTATTTACATAGGAGCTTTATCAACTTATGAGACGATTATTACGCTGGAGTATACCTTTACTCATAATTATGTTTGGGTTTGCTTTTTGGTCTGATACGGCCGCTGCTGCCAAATGTTTTATTCAGTCCGATGACATTGGTATTGTGTGTGAGTCAGAGCCGCCACAGCCTGGTTTTTCTAAACCACAGCCGTTTGCCGACAGCTTTTTGCCATATGAAACGTATGCTCGATTGGCAGACAATGTCAATGTCTATGCTGACCCTAGCGGCGGTAGCGGCATTGTACGCAATGCAGGGGATGGCTTTTTGTTCGTCACCATCCAAGCTGCTGTTGAGTCTGAGGGAACGCTTTGGTATATGATCAACTACGGTGAGTATGTGCGTGCAGAAGATTTGACGATTGTGGAAATCTCTGAATTTGCAGGAATGGAAGTTAAGTCACAGCCAGAACGGCCGTTTGGCTGGATGATCGTCGATTATTGGTACAGCAACGAACCGGGTGACGAGCCTGCGCCAGAAAACGTCAAGCTACCCCGCTATACCTTCTTTGAAGTATACGACGCCGTGATCGACGATGCTGGCTGGATTTGGTACAACATTGGTGGCGGTCGCTGGATGCGCCAAACCTACGTGAGCATCATTGATGCCAATCCACGACCAGAAGGCGTGGGGCCAGAAGAGTATTGGGTCGAAGTCGATTTATATGAACAAAGCTTTACCGCCTACATTGGCGACCGAATGGTCTATGCTGGGCTGGTTTCGAGCGGACTGAACCGCTGGCCTACCAACGAAGGGTTGTTCCAAGTATGGAGCCGCTTCACAAAAGCAAAAATGTCCGGTGCTGAAGGCAAAGCCGACTACTACTTTATCGAAGACGTACCTCACATCATGTATTTTGATAACGACATTGCCCTGCACGGCGCATTTTGGCACGACCGCTTTGGTTATAAGCACAGCCACGGCTGTGTCAACATGCCCCCCCGTGATGCCGAATGGGTATTCAATTGGTCGGCTGGTGCGCCCAACGATTTGTGGGTTTGGGTTCATACCTCTGACCCCAACCATTATTTTGATCGTTTTGATCCTGACGCTGCTCTCGTTGGGCCATAACAGCAAAAATCAGTGATTTAGTAAACAGTTTTGGCTCTTTGGGATATCATGGGGTGAACCCCATATCTGGATTAGGAGTAGAGGCTTCAGCCGGGTCTCGCGGCACATGTTCCGGCTAAAGCCTCCACTCCCCCTGAGTTCCTAAAGAGCCACAGTTTTCAGTAATCAGTAAGACCCTGACGCTTCGTTCAGGGTCTTTTTTTTGTCACTTTACTTTTGCACAATCATCCCCTCCCGTCTATAGTTTGAATAGATAAAACAGTTTTTTATGAAGGAGACTTCATGCGCTACAGTACACCACCATGAATTAAAAGGGACACTGTTTTTTCTGTGTTCATCTGTGTAAACCAATGTCCTATTTTCAAAGGAGTTGAAAAGTGTTTACAGATTCTCCAATTTACGAAACAATCACCTGCAACGTTGACGATCAAGTTTTACTCATAACAATGAACCGGCCAGAGCGGCGCAATGCCCTCAACGACGCCCTTAACCGAGACTTGTTGGCAGCATTTACTTATGCAGGTGATGAAGATGCCATCCGTGCCATTGTCCTTACGGGTGAAGGCAAAGGGTTTTGCGCCGGCGCCGATTTGTCTGGTTTTGGGGCGCAACCGACGGCCGAACAGGTGTACGACACCATTTTAGCCAGCTACCAGCCGCTCATGGGGTTGATTACCACGATTGAAAAGCCGGTGATAGCGGCCGTTAACGGCATCGCTGCTGGCGCAGGAGCATCTTTGGCACTCGCTTGTGATTTACTCATGATGGCCGACGATGCCAGCCTGATGATGGCCTTTAGCAACATTGGCCTTGTGCCAGATGCGGGTGCCTGCTGGTTTTTGCAGCGGCAGGTGGGGTACAGTCGTGCCTACCAAATTGCCATCGAAGGGGAGCAGATTCCAGCAACTGACTGTTTAACGTATGGCTTGGTTAATAAAGTGGTTCCCGCCGCAGCTTTGTTGGTGGAAGCACAGGTGTGGGCGGCAAAATTGGCAAAACGGCCGACTTTAGCCCTAGGTCTCACCAAACACGCCCTCAACCACGCTGCCGCCAACGATTTAGCCAGCACCATTGAATATGAAGCCCGTCTGCAAAAGCAAACCATCCCTAGCCACGACCACAAAGAGGGCGTTCGTGCTTTTGCCGAACGGCGACCGCCTAAACTTACGGGACGATGATTGTTTTGACTGTAGCCGCGGTTTCTTACCGCGATTGCGCCTGCGCGGTATGGAAACCGCGGCTACAGCATGTCAATTTCTGACTGAAAAACCATGTATTAAGGAATGACGAATAAATAAGCTGAGCATTTTTTTTACCGCAAAGAGCGCAGAAAACGCAAAGTTTTTATTTTCGTTTTCTTTGCGTCCTTCGCGCCCTTTGCGGTTAATTGTCCAAGTTAATTGATTTCCATTCCTAAACCGCGCAGAGAGCGCGAAGGAATAACCGATGAGTAACCCAGAAATGTTTGACTTAACTGGAAAAGTGGCTCTGATTACTGGGGCATCCCGAGGGATTGGACAAGCAATTGCTGAAGCGTATGCCGCAGCGGGAGCTAAAGTCGTTTTAGCCAGCCGCAAGCAGGCGGCACTCGATGAAGTGGCTGAAATAATTCGTAGTAATGGGGGGGAAGCGTTGCCCATTGCTGCCCATACGGGGGATGAGGAGGCGGTTAACGCGCTGGTTGCCCAAACAACTGAAGCATACGGTGGCGTGGATATTGTCGTCAACAACGCGGCTACCAACCCCCATTTTGGCCCGACCATCACCGCTGAAGACAGCCATTGGGACAAAATTTTGGATGTCAACGTGAAGGGATATTTTCGCGTCGCAAAGGCGTGTTTGCCCAGCATGAAGTCACGCGGTGGCGGCAAGATTATTAACATTGCTTCGATTGCAGGGTTGGGGCCACAGCCCGGAATGGGGATATATTGTGTCAGCAAAGCGGCCGTTCTCATGCTTACCCAAGTATTGTCTGTTGAATTGGCAGGGGACAACATTCAGGTCAACGCAATCGCCCCTGGGTTCATCAAAACAAAGTTTAGCTCCGCTATTTGGGGCAATCCCCAACTAAACAAAATGGTCATGAAAGCGATTCCGCAGGGGCGCATGGCCGAGCCGGAGGAGCTAACTGGCATCGCCCTTTACCTCGCATCAGCCGCCTCCAGCTTCACCACCGGCGCCACGATGGTGATTGATGGTGGGCAACTTGTTGGCAATACAATTGGGTAGAGATGTTGCATTGCAATTAAGGTAGAGACGTTGCATTGCAATTAAGGTAGAGACGTTGCATTGCAATTAAGGTAGAGACGTTGCATTGCAATTAAGGTAGAGACGTTGCATTGCAACGTCTCTACGAAGGATTAACGAACGTGTTCAATATTTCCCCAGAATTAAAGAAAATTTTAGCCACGATACGTGAATTTGTGCGTGAAGAGTTGATACCTTTGGAGTCTGCTTTTTTTGCCGAAGGGTTTAATGCTTTGGAGCCAACCTTGCAGCGAAAGCGGCAGATGGTGCAGGATTTGGGCCTGTGGCTGCCGCAGGTGCCACAGGAATATGGCGGTTTGGGTTTGACGCTGTTTGAGCATGGCTTGGTGAGCCAAGAATTGGGTCAAACGCCTATTGGTCATTACGCTTTTAACTGCCAAGCACCGGACGCAGGCAATATGGAAATCTTGATGGAGCACGGCACAGCGGCGCAAAAGGAGCAGTTTTTGCTGCCGCTGCTGCGGGGTGAAACACGCAGCTGCTTTTCGATGACGGAGCCGGAACATGCTGGCTCTAACCCGACGATGATGAGCACAACGGCCGTTCACGAAGGTGACAGCTACATCATCGACGGCCATAAATGGTTTACCAGTTCAGCCGATGGAGCTGCTTTTGCCGTGGTGATGGCCGTCACCAACCCAGAAGCGGGTCGCCACGCCCGTGCCAGCCAAATTATCGTGCCGTTGGATACACTTGGCTTTACTTTGGTGCGTAACATTTCCGTAATGGGGGAGCCGGGTGACGGCTGGGCCAGCCATGCCGAACTGCGCTACGACGGGGTGCGTGTACCCCGAAGCAACCTGCTGGGCAAAGAGGGTGCAGGTTTTGCCATCGCCCAAGAGCGGCTGGGGCCAGGGCGCATTCATCACTGCATGCGCTGGCTAGGCATTTGCGAACGTGCCTTTGAGCTAACCTGCCGCTACGCCGTCAACCGCGTGTTGGCGCCAGGGCGCACCTTGGCCGACCAGCAAACGATCCAAAACTGGGTGGCAGAAAATCGGGCGGCGATCAATGCTGCACGACTGATGGTCTTGGTAACCGCCAAGCGGATTGACGAAGAAGGGCAGTATGCTGCCCGCGACGACATCTCGCTGATTAAGTTTCATGTGGCTGGGGTGTTGCAAACGGTGCTGGATCGCGCCTTGCAGGTGCATGGCGGCCTGGGCATGACCGACGACACGCCCATCGCCTACTGGTTCCGCCATGAACGTGCCGCCCGCATTTACGATGGCCCAGATGAAGTGCATAAATGGTCGGTGGCGCGGCGGATTTTGGGCAGCTATCGGTAGAGACGTTGCATTGCAACGTCTCTACAACGATTGCGAATCGTCTAAAAATCGTCTATAATTAGACGATTATGGCTCTATTTTCACCAAAATATAACATTTCACCTGTTTTGTTGAAGCGGATCAAAGAAATTACGCTGCTGGTTCATACCTTGAATCAGCGTATGGTTTCTGAGGCCGTTGTGATGCAAATGCAGGCTGAGGCACGAGCCATTTCTACATTTGCATCCACCAGCATTGAGGGAAACCCGCTGCCATTAACAGAAGTAAAGCGGCTGCTGAAAAATGAACCGGAACAGATGCGACAAAGTGAGCGGGAAGTTATCAATTATAATCGAACGCTGGCAATGCTTACTGCAAAAATTGATGCGCCACTAACTTTACCATTGTTGTTGGAAATTCATGCGAGCGTGATGCAAAAATTGTTGCCTTCCCATCAAAGTGGACAGGTACGGCAGGAAGCGGTCGTCATCCATGACCCGCGATCTACTGAAGTTCTTTATTTACCGCCCGATTATGCAGATGTATCCGCCTTAATAGAAGCCCTATTAAAGTTTGTTGAGGCAAATCGCGGCTTGTTGGATCCGCTTTTATTGGCAGGGTTATTGCATAAACAGTTGGTGATTATTCATCCATTTATAGATGGTAACGGCCGTACCACACGTCTGATTACAACCCAATTGCTTGCTGGACTGGGTTTGAACACATTCAATCTGTTCAGCTTTGAAAATTACTATAATCAAAACGTCAGCCGCTATTTTCAAAAGGTGGGTGTTTTTGGCAACTATTATGAATTGGCGGACGATCTCGATTTTACCCCTTGGTTAGAATATTTTGCTGACGCTGTTTTGGATGAACTGCTGCGCGTGCAAAAAGTGATTGAAAAGAATTTGGCCTCGCCAGAGACCACGCTAAAACCGTACCATAAGGCCATTTTGAATTATCTCGATGAGCATGGGTTTATTACAGATAAAATGTATGCCAAAATCACAGAGCGGGCGAAAGCGACCCGTGCCCTTGATTTCAAATTCTTGCTGGATTTAGGTCTGATTGAGCGCAAAGGGCGGGGGCGCGGCATTTATTACCAACGAGTAAGCAGTGGGAACTGAGAAAGATGAAAGACACGATTGATGTGCGGCAAGATGAGCGATTTGATGAGCAAAAATTGGCTGACTTTTTGCGCGGCAGACTGCTGGGCAGTGAAAATGAGTTAAAAGTGCGTCAGTTTGGCGGCGGGGCGGCCAATCTGACCTATTTGCTAGATTATGGCTCACATGAATATGTGTTTCGATGGCCGCCTTTGGGCAAGGTGGCGAAGTCGGCGCACGACATGGCGCGAGAGTACAAGGTGCTGTCGGTGCTGCACCAGACATTCCCTTATGCGCCCCGCGCCTTTTTGTATTGTGAGGATGCAAGCATCATCGGGGCGGATTTTTTTGTGATGGCGCGGCAGCGTGGCGTGGTGGTGCGGCGTACATTGCCCACCGTTTTTGCTAATGTGCCAGACGCACCCCGCCGCATGAGCGAGGCATTGGTCGATGCCCTCGCCCAATTTCATGCCGTCGATTATGCTGCATTGGGTTTGGCCGATTTAGGCAAGCCGGATGGATTTATTGAGCGGCAGATTGAGGGATGGTACAGGCGTTGGCAAGCTGCCAAGGTGGAAGATTTGGAGGAAATGGATGGTGTGTACCACTGGCTGAAAGAAAATGTGCCACCTTCAACTGGACATTCTTTGGTACATAATGATTACAAATTGGATAATGTGATGCTTTCGACGGATGATCCGAGCCAAATGGTGGCTATTTTTGATTGGGATATGTGTACGCTGGGCGATCCGCTGTCTGATTTGGGGGCGTTGCTTTGTTACTGGACGGAACCGACAGACCCAGATTATTTTCAGGGGATGGCGATGATGCCTACGGGTGATTTGGGCTTTATGACGCGGCAAGAATTGGTGGAACGGTATGCAGAGGTAAGCGGCCGTTCCGTCCATAACATCCATTTTTACCATGCGCTGGGGCTGTTTCGCTTGGTGGTGATTATTGCTCAGATTTACATAAGATATGAAAGGGGGCAGACGAAAGACGGCCGTTTTGCCGCATTTGGCCCCATGATTCCGCTGATGGCACGGGCGGCGCAGTCAGTGATCGGTAATCGGTAATCAGTTTTCAGTAATTGACAAATCGGCGTAGCCGCAGGTTCTTACCGTGTATCAAAAATGCAGTAAGGATATTCCATGATGTATCATTCTATTTTTCGGCCTGACTTGTTTGTTGGGCAAACGATTATTGTCACGGGCGGAGGCAGCGGTATTGGCCGCGCAACGGCCGTTGAGCTGGCATCGTTAGGGGCGCATGTTGTGCTGGTCGGGCGTACGCTAGAAAAGCTAGAAGTGGTGCAGCAAGAGATTGTGGGCATGGGGGGCGAGGCGTCTACTTTTACCTGCAACATTCGTGATGAGGAGCAAGTGACTGCACTTTTTGCCGATGTGTTGGCAGCGCGGGGTGGTTTTGACGGGCTGGTGAATAATGAAGGCGGACAATTTTTAAGCCCAGCCGAGTTCATAAGCAAAAAAGGGTTTCACGCCGTGGTAGAAACAAACCTCACAGGCACCTTTTTGATGTGCCGCGAGGCGTACAAGCAGCAAATGGGAGAAAATGGCGGGGTGATCATCAATATGCTCATGGAAAATTGGCGCGGCTTCCCAGGCATGGCGCACTCGGCGGCGGCGCGGGCGGGGGTTGAAAACCTGACAAAGACGTTGGCGGTAGAGTGGGCACGGTCTGGTGTGCGGGTGAATGCGGTGGCGCCGGGGCTGATTAAATCGAGTGGGCTAGACAATTATCCAGAAGTGGCGCAGCGTTTTATCGAGAATGTGGTTAAGGATATTCCTATGAAGCGGATGGGGACGGAAAGTGAAACGGCCGCTTCCATTGTGTTCCTTCTCTCACCAGCCGCCAGCTATATCAGCGGTGAGTCAATTCGTATTGATGGCGCCAGCTCACTGTGGCGCAAAACGTGGGATATTGAAGATCATAACCATGCACCTGTGCCGTATGATGGATTTGTTAAAGATTCTGGCGTTTGAGCCGATTGACTTCTGCCTACCCCAAATCCTCTAAAAAATACCTCAGGCACGCCAATTACACCATCTACATTGCGTAGCAGGATGGTGCAGGCGCGGTGCAGTGATGGAGAAACGGCTGTATCATTCACCGTTTGGCTGAGTCGATTGATGAGGATGGGTTGAGGGTGGGGGTGTAACGGCCGTTTCCGTCCACTCTATCTTGGAATAAAAATGAACTCATCAAAAGCCTATATCTTCGTTGGAAAAATATATGCTATAATTTACTTATGACTGTTGAACAGATTTTACAGGAAGTTGCTTTAATGCCTGCACCGACACGCGCTTTTATTGCTGAAAAAATTCTAGAGATGATAGATGCTGAGGAGCAAATCAATCTATCACCGGAATGGATCAGTCTTATTCAACAACGCATTTCAGACATAGATGCTGGCGGTGTACAAATGGTCGGAGCAGAAGAAGTATTGAATCAAATTTGGTCAGAGCTTGAGTAATGGAAATTGAGTTTCATCCAGATGCAGTAACGGAGATCAGGGAAGCAACCTTCTATTACCAAGCACAACAAGTTGGTCTTGGCGAAAGATTCCTTTCAACCGTACAGGAATCTTTAACCCGCATTTCTAACTTTCCCGAATCATTTCCAGTTGTCACCAGTAATGTTCGACAATGTAAAGTCGCACGGTTTCCCTATGCCATTGTCTATCGTTTGCAGGTCAACTATATCCAAGTAATTGCGCTCGCCCATTCACGCCGTAAACCTCAATATTGGTCTAAACGAAGTTAAAAAGTGGATAAGATTGACGATCAAGTGATAAACGGCCTGCACTGAACTCACCGCCGTTACCCCACACCCTCCAAAAACCGCACCTCCGGCAAACCCGCCACCCCCATCTTTTGTAGCGCGACCTGCCAACTAACCGACTGACTAAACATTTGCGCCTGCGCCAGGTCACGCCAGCCCAAGAGAACGATAATCTCATGCGGAGCAGGTGAAGGCGCGGCAGGCTTATGGAGAAGCGGCCGTTATTGTTCATCGTTTGGCTGAGACGATTGAGGAAAAGGATTTGAGGGTGGGGTTCCTGACGACTGACTCGGTTGCTCGATTTTAGGGAAAACTGTGTTCTAATCCCGCCGCGCTGGTTATGCCAGACGTTTCCCAAACACCTCGACTAAATAGTGTTTGTGGAGCGGCCGTTGCCCATATCACTCCCTCACCGCTTATTTTGAAATGTATTTTACGAGTCCGCTGAAAAAAGGTCTAAAATTTTGGCAAACTCGTCATTTTCAGAAATGGTGGATTGAATGGGCTTGTTTTGTGCTATTTTGTGCCTAAAATCCCTAAAAACTCTTCGTTTCCTGCTAATTATGGAGTGATTTTTTGCAATTTTCCAAAGCGTCATGTTTGATGACCTTTTTTCAGTGGAGTCATTTTACCCCTTCAATCCCCTCAAAATCCGCATCTTGCGTCCAAAGCGCGGCCTTGTTGGTGCGTGCGGTCGCAAGGATGATGCTGTCAGCCATAGCTAGTTTGCGGGTGCTGGATATTTGAGCAGCGTTGATGGCAATTTCTTGTGTCAAATCAGCACTCGTTCCAAGGGACATGATGCCAACGGCTTGTAGGGCAGCCTCTTCGCCTCGCTGGGTCAGCATACGCTTAAATACTTCGTATATACATATCGTGGGTACAACCAATGTGTCTGTTGATTGAATGATTGGTGCGAACTGGTTTGCGTTCGTGTCTCTAGCAAAATAGGCTAGCCAACCTGAAGAATCTACAACGTTCATAATGCCTGGTCTGCCTTTTCCCGTTGCGGATCGGTGTCAATTCCCTCGAACATTCCCAATGCTTCTTCAATGGGGGGCACAATGACGACGCGCAATGTATTGTTATAGGGTATGAACATTATTTTGTTCCCTGGCTTAAGATTGAATTGCTCCCGTATTGGGCGGGGAATGACCACTTGGTATTTGGAAGAAATCGTCACCGTATTCATGCTTTACTTCTCCTTATCGAACAATAAACGTAAAGCGATTGTATCATAAAGAATCTGACCATCCAATCTCAACAACTTCACCGGGCGCAAGCGCGGCAGGTTTATGGGGAAACGGCCGTTATCATTCACTGTTTGGCTGATCCGATTGATGAGGAAGTGTTGCGGGTGGGATTTTTAACGGCCGTTTCTGCCCAATACATTTTGGAAATGAGCGAGGCGGTCTAAAAAGGTGTACGCTGTTTTGTGCCGTAGGCATGTCAATTTTGGCTGATTGCGGCATAATTGTGTTGTAAATGGGTCGAAAGGTTGTATTAGT
>UOEU01000717.1_pt1 | contig 10213 bp, 10 predicted proteins | sample 1989311 | NCBI WGS metagenome assembly UOEU01 (sample SAMEA4712195, study PRJEB27164) | hydrothermal vent metagenome | biome: marine basaltic hydrothermal vent biome; feature: marine hydrothermal vent; material: mineral | place: Pacific Ocean | collected 2011-06-14/2011-07-23 | depth 1719 m | reverse complement strand
GCCACGATTAACTCCCCCTTTAACAAAGCCTGTTCCAATTCAAAGCGTAAAATAATGTGGAAATTGTAGGTTAGCTCGTCTGCCTCTACGCGAATAAATGAGGGCTGAACCTTATTGATGGCGCGATAAAAGGCAGTCAGATCATGGTTGCCAAGCTGCTTGGGAAAAAGTGACTGCAGCTTGGGGTAATGTGCCTGCCAAAAGCCCAGGCTGCGCCCCACAATATTTTCAATCATCCGCGATTGCGATTCGTGAATGCCGCTAGATGTGCCTCGTGCCAGCGGTGTGCGTGCCAAGTCTGGGTGTGTGCCTTGTTCATACATGGCGTGTCCTGATTCATGCAGCGTACCAAACAGGGCAGGATTGAGGAAATCGGGGTTCCAGCGGGTCGTGATACGGGCATCGTCCCGACTAAAGCTCGTGGCAAATGGATGTACCACCGTGCCAATATGCCCTCGACTTAAATCATACCCTGCTGCATCGGCAATGTAGCGGGCAAACTCTTTTTGTTTGTCGATGGGGAACGGCTGGTGGACGATACTATCTGAGACGGCCGTTGCCCGTTCAACAATCGCTTCCCGCAGCGGAATGAGTTCTTTTTTGACTGCGTTAAAGATAGCCCGCACATCGGCCGTTTTCATGCCGTGTTCAAACTGGTCTAGCAGCGGATCATATTTTTCATCTTCATACCCATAAAGTGATGCCATTTCTTGCACCAGTTCCACAACCTGTTCCAGATGGGGCTGGAAGTGGGCAAAATCGTTGTTTTCTCGCGCTTCTACCCAAGCCGGATGTGCCTTGCCGCTGACTTCGCTGACGCGACGGACAAATTCAGGCGGCAGTTGGCGGGCTTCTGCATAGCTGCGCCGCAGATAACGAATCAGGCTGGCTTCATTGCTCTCATAAGCCGCATCTTGCAATTCATCAGCGGCCGTTTCAATTAGCTCACCCATGTCGTCAGATGTAAATTTGGCGTGACTTAGGCGGCGCAAGGTGGTCATCTGCTGCACACGCGCTTTCGTCCCAGATTTAGGCATGTAGGTTTCCTTGTCCCAACCCAACACGCCTAATGCTTTGCCAATGTCGTGAATGTCGTGAACTTTTTCCAGTAATGCTTGATATTTTGGAGTCATTGACCTTATCCTTTGAAACAGAGAGAAACATTAAGGCTCTTCATCAATTAGTGTGCTTTTTTGAATATCATCAAAGATTACGCAGTTACACTGAGTCGATAATATGTTCTACAAATTCAGGGTCTTTTTGTAAAATGGTTCGGCTAGGCTCACCACGAGCCTGTGGCCAAGTAGTGGCGGCAATTCCTTCAATGTGAGCAATCGCCGCCTCAAATTGCTCTTTAACAGTTTGTTCAAATAGTCGGGCATAATGTTGGGTTGTATTGAGCGAGCGATGTCCTAACAATTTGCCCACCGAGGGCAAAGGCATCCCTTGGTTGACTAATTGTGTTGCCAACGTGTGGCGCAATCGGTGTGGTGAGACCGCCACTTTAGCCGCCTGTCCCCAACGATGAACAGGATAGCCGATTCGAGCAGATGTAAGCACATTATCGTTATCAATCCAAAAATGGTCGTCTTCGACTGCTGGGCGCAAGGCCAAATAATTAGCCAGAGCAGCTGTTAAGGTGGGCGTGAGGAAGACAACACGGTCACGATAGTTTTTGCTACCACGCACAATGAGACGTTTGCTGGCAAAATCGACATCGTGTAGACGGAGATTGAGCAGTTCACAACTGCGGATGCCGGTATGGGCTAACGTCAAAAACCAGGCACGGTCTAAAACGTGGCGAGGTGTAAGCGAAGCTGCTTGCTCCAAGACAGTTTTGAGGAGACGCTCGTACTCGTCTGCTGGCAAATAGAGAGCTAAAGTGCCTTGCAGCCAGTCGGGCAGCGTTTGTAAACGAGCGATAGCCTGCTCCAGGGCTTGCAGGTCAGCGACTTCTTCTTGGGCAGGAGCCAATGGGATTGCAGAAATGGGCGTGGTCTCAACCAATGTGGCCGTTTCCAGTCGGTTCATTGTCTCCAGAAACTCATCGCCCAAATCAGGGTTGGCACCCGCCGTATACAGTTGCGTGGTCTTGAGTTGAGCATGACCTAGCAGTTGACCAATACTTTCGGTAGGCATGCGCTGCTCGGCTAAACGACGTGCGAATGTGTGCCGTAATTGATGACAAGTCAGGTGGATACCGGCCTCTTTGCAGTATCGCTTGAAGCGATATTGTACGCCAGCCACAGATAACAGCCGTTGATGTTGGTTGAGAAAAAGGGCATTGGTCTTAGCTGGCGCACGGATAGCAAGCCATTGGCTGACGGTTTCATACCAATAGGGCGTGATCCAAGCGATACGTTCTTTGCGCCCCTTGCCCACAACACGTAATCGCGCCATTTGTCTTGGTAGTGGCGGTGCTTCCAGATGGTCACATGACAATGTCACTACTTCGCCTACTCGTAAACCGGCACCGACCATCAGGCCAAGCATGGCTCGGTCACGTGGGTCGTCAATCACTCCAAACAGGGTGTTCACCTCTGCTTCTGAGGCATCTCGGGGCAGACTTTGACCCTGCTTAAGGCAGTGTCGTCGCCGATTGACCGGATTCGGCCACGCTTTATCTGGCTCCTCACTGGCTAGATACTCAAAAAAAGTATGCAATGAGGCGATGCGTCGATTGATAGTTGCTGGTTTTAGCTGTTTTTCCATTTGACTGTCAATATAGTCGTCCACATCTTTGATAGAGACGCTTTCGGAAGATTTGTCGCCGACTTGACGAACAAACAAATCTACATCGTTTAAGTAATGTTTTAGTGTACTGCGGTCACTGTAACAACGATGCAGATAGTGAGCAAATCGTTTTCTAGCTTTTAACATTGTCAACTCCTATCTGATATAGTTTGACTATATCACTTTTTGAGTCGACTCAGTGTAAGCGCAGATTTAATAGATTTTATGATCTGTTAAATCCTACGGCAAGCTCAGAGCCTGCGCTAAGCGAAGCTGAAGTGACAAGTTCTGCGTAATCTTTGATGATTTTCCTGTTCACTGTACAAGCCCTTAGGGTTTGCCCGTTTTTAACTTTGGACATTGGTAAACGGGCAAACCTTGCGGATGCGTTTCCTTATCAAAAGTTATTTGCGAACGTATCCTTAGGGACACTGATACGGATGGACGCTGATAAAATTCAGTTTTTCATCACTATTTATCCGTATCAGTGTCCAAAAATCTATCAACAAAAAGTTGTCGATGTTGGCGCGTAAGTGCCTAAAATGCAAGCTGGAGAAAGAGAATGAAGGAAGTGATTGACGACATCAATCGTTGGTTAGGTGAGGAGCAGTCGGTGGCTTTGGCAACGGTGGTGCAAACGTGGGGCTCTGCACCGCGCAAGGCGGGGGCGAAGATGGCTCTGACGGCAGACGGCCGTATTGCAGGCTCAGTGAGTGGCGGCTGTGTGGAAGGGGCGGTGTTTGAAGAGGGGGTGCAAGCATTGAAAATCAATCGCCCCAAGCTGCTCCACTTTGGCGTGGCGGACGAGACGGCCTGGGATGTAGGGTTGGCCTGCGGCGGCACGATTGAGGTTTTTGTGGAACCGTTGAATACGGCCGTTACCCAATTCATCCACAATCTCATCCAAAACGATGAGGCAGGTGCAGCCATCACCATCATTCGCGGGCCAAAGGAAATGCTAGGGCGCAAGCTGTCCGTCAGCCGTGCTGGGGAACGGCTAGGTACGCTGGGAGATGCCAAGTTGGATGCCCAAGCAATCGCTGCCGAAGCAACGCTCGTTCAGCCACAGCGGGTGCAGTTAAGTGAGGAAATTGAGGTTTTCATCGACACGGTACGCCCCGCGCCGACGCTAATCATAGTTGGCGGGGTGCATATTGCCATTGCTCTGACCAGCTATGCCAAGACGCTGGGCTATCGCACCATTGTCATTGATCCGCGCCGCGCTTTTGGCAGTGATGAACGCTTTCCTCATGTAGACCAATTGGTTCAGGCCTGGCCGGAGAAAGCGTTTGCTGAAGTAAAGATTACGCTGGAAACGGCCGTTGCTCTGCTCACCCACGACCCCAAAGTTGACGATCCGGCCTTGAAAATTATATTGAATGAGAAACCGTTTTACATTGGGGCATTGGGCAGCCGCAAAACCCATGCCAAGCGGCTTGAGCGGCTGCGCGGCTATGGATTTGGTGAGATGGATTACGGCCGTATTCATGGCCCCATTGGTCTAAACATTGGCGCAAACACCCCGGAGGAGATCGCTCTGGCGATCATGGCGGAAATTGTGCGGGCCCAGCGTGGGGACGAAAATGGGCAGCATTGATGATTTATTTCTTGCTGGCGGCTAAACAACTGGCTGATGAAGCTTAGCTTCTAGCGGTGCCAATGCCATCTCTGCTTTCGACAAGCTCAAGCGGCGGCTAGTTTTTGGTTTTAAGTAAAGAGTCCACTGAAAAAAGTTCAACTTTTGCCCATAAAGGAGAAATTCTTATCGAGACGAAAAGTTGAACTTTTGCCCTCAATAGGCTTTTTTCAGTAGAGTCAGTAAATGAAACGCACCCTATTCATTTATTTAGCGCAGTTCTGGCAAATTTTAGGCGTAATATATTCTCAAGCCATAAGTGTTAACTTAAGCGCAGACCTCGCAGGTTTTAACGCAAAACCTTAGAGGGGCGCAGATTGTTTTGGAAACCTGCGATATCTTAAGTTAACGACAATGCTCAGATAACTATAAATCACTGCACAAAATGTCAAAGTGAAAACATTGTCAAAAATGGTTCAACTAAAATCGGTAAACAAAACGAAGAGGTGGAGGAGTTGTCAGGCATTCTTCACCCCAGCCTTCATCATTTGCCGCACCACAATGTGATGAAACGGCCGTATCACATTAAAATAAACCGGCCCCGTCCAGCGACGGTAATGCACCAGCGTCATAACGTGAAAGCGATTTTGTCCTGAGCTCGGCGTCACGACGACACCCAAGTGGGCTATGAGATGTGATTCTGTGGCGGCGGCAAACCAATATTTATTTTCCTCTGCCATCTGCACGGTAAAGAAGGTTGCCGGATCACCTGCTACAAAAGAGATGTCCTCTGGCTGCACGATTGCTCCTTTTGGCACACCCTCTTGCTTCATCCCCAGCAGACGCACAAAAAAGTAGCGCACGCCATACAAAAACGTCATCCAAGCGGGCTGATAAGAAAACATGCTGGCAATAAATTGGCGTAACCCAACGTCGCCTGATATGGTTTTTACGTCGATGTGATCGGCCGTTTCTGCCAATGTTGCTAAGTTGGGAACGGCCGTAAACAGTGCTTCATTTTTCATCTTGAATTTCCTTTCTAATCTAAATAAACCTCTTAGAGTGAGGAGTGAGCATTCTCAAATGCGAACGGGTCAGCCGAGACGCATCTGAGGATGCTTTCTCCTCACTAGGCAAACTGCTTAGATAAACCTCTGGGAGGTTTCACGGGGGATGATGGCTTTTATCAAAACCTCTCGGAGGTTGGTTTAATCCAAACCATACAGTCTCAGGCATTCATTAAATAATTGGTGCAGCTCTTTGCCAACAATGGGGGGCTGCATTTGCTCACACCCCACCAAAATGGCGTACAGCAGTTGGGCGGCGGTTTTTGCTTGGGCGGGGTCTCCCGTAATTTCTTCGCATAACGTTTGTACATAGGCACGACGACGGCCGTCTACCCGCATTTGTACTTGGCGAACGGCCGTATCCTGCAAAGCCCACGCCCGCATTGCCACATCCGGCTCACCTTTCTGCTTGTCAGAAAAGTTGACAATGATTGCCAATAGTCCGTTCAGCTTTTCCTTTGCCGTCGCTAGATTAGCCAGTTGGGAAATGATGTCCAGCGTCCCTTCTTGCTCGTAAAACGTTAAAAATTGCTGCTTAAACCGTTCATAATTACCAAAATGATGATAAAAAGAGCCTTTTGTCACCTGCAAATCTTGACATAAGGCATCAATCGTCAAACCTTGTGGCCCACTTGCCAACAAAATTTGAATACCAACTACAAACCAATCTCGTTTCGTTTTACGTGCCAATCCAGAACCGTACCTTTTAGTATGTTTTGCTTACCCAAACTATACCATACCTTTTGGTATGGTGTCAATAGACAAAAAAAGCCACAGAACACACAGAGCAAAAAGAGGATTTTCTCTAATTTCTCTATGCTCTCTGTGGCAAAAAACTAATAAACGCGCCCGCGACCGCCTAAATTCTCTACATGAGCAGGATCATAGCAGTCGCCAAACTTAGTTTTGGGCATGGTGGCCTTTTTAGCCATCAGCTCCTCATATTCATCATCATCCACCATTGCCACAATGCGGGCAATGCTCGCCTCGCCATCGACAAAGCGCCAGGGGAAGCAGCCCACCTGCACCCGACGGTTCACAAGCAAATCAATATCGCCGCCGATACATTCGGCATGGATAATTCCCTTGTCAAACAGCCACAAATGCATCATTTGGTACATATCTTTGCTATAATATTCGGCCAATGGCTTGCCGTATTTTTCACGGAAATGGGCATCGGCATCTTCTGCTTGGGCGGGCATCCAGTCACGAATTTTGGTATTCATGGGATGATCGGCACTGCCGCAATCGACCCCAATCCATTTGAGCTTCTTTTCGATGCACCATTGGGCGAAACGGGCGTCTGGGCCAGGGTGCATCACCATGTAGCGCACTTCGTTGCCGTATGGTTGGTCCCAGCCAAAATGATGGTAGCCCGTGTGAATGATGAGGATGTCCCCTTCACGCACTTCCACCCGCTCTTCAATCATCGCTGGGGTGTAGACGTCGTAATCACCACAAACGTCGCTTAAATCGACGATGGCCGCTTCCCCAGCTAAAAAGTCAAAGTCGAGCTGGGCAATATCTTTGCCGGGGGTGTAAAAGTGGATTTCGCCGTCCAAATGTGTGCCAACATGGTTGCTGTGGGTGACAACCTGGCCGTTGGCACCATTGGGAGCGAGTCGTTTGAAATATTTTACCTGTAGCGGTTCGTAGGTGGGCCAGGGGGGTGTGCCTATGCCGAGAGGGATTGTTAGATCGATAAATTTCATGATGCTTCTCCTTTTTGGGACACAGAGAGGCGCAGAGGAAATTGAGAGTCTCTGAGGGAAAGAGGTGGGTTTTCATCTCTTGGCGTGCCTGTGTGTCGTTTTTGGTTTTTTTGCGCGTAGCGATTCGTTTGGCTTTGCGCTTTGTCGATGGAAAGAATTATAGTACAGGCAAGCGACAAAATCCTACAATTTTCTGTCAATGTGGGGCGAGGTTTAGAGGATATCAAGGAATTGGGCGGCGATGCCGAGCAGGACGAAGTAGCGAATCCCTTTGCCCAGCAATACCCAAAAGGTGAAGATGCCGAGATGCAGGTTAAGTGCGCCAGCAACGGCCGTTAACGGATCACCAATAATAGGAACCCAGGAAAAAAAGAGAGCCACTGGCCCCCATTTTTTGTAAAAGCGTTCCGCTTTGGCCCACGTTTCGGGCTTAATCTTCATCCTTCGGCCCAGCGCAGAGTTTGCCCCTTTTTTACCTATGTAATAATTTAATAAAGCACCACAATAGTTGCCCGCTGTGGCTACCAATATCACCCACCAAACGTTGTATCCTAGCGTAGGCAGCCCGAGTACAAACAGTTCTGAGGATAGGGGGATCAATGAGGCTGCTAAAAAGCTGATGATAAATAGCCCCACGTATCCCAGACTGAAGAGGAATTCAATCATTTAGGTGAAGGATCGCCCGAAAACGGCCGTAATCTTACCAATCTCATTCACAAAATGGGGCAGAGCCGTCAGCGGCAGCGACTGGTCTCCATCAGAAAGGGCGACGGCTGGGTCTGGATGAAACTCTACAAGCAGACCATCGGCCCCGGCAGCAACGGCCGCTCGGGCAGCAGGCAGCACCAGATCGGCACGACCTGTGGCGTGGCTAGGGTCGGCAATTACGGGATAGGGGCTAATTTGCTTGACAAGCGAAATGGCGTTTGTGTCCAGCGTGTTGCGCGTTGCTGTTTCAAAGGTGCGAATGCCCCGTTCGCACAAGATAATGTTTTGATTGCCTCGGCTGGCAATATGTTCTGCTGCCTTTAGCCACTCATCAACTGTTGACATAAAGCCGCGCTTGAGCAGCACCGGCTTGTCCAGTTCGCCCACCGCCCACAGCAGCGGATAATGCTGCATGTTGCGGCTGCCAAGCTGAATAATGTCGGCGTAACGGGCCACCAAAGGCACATTTTCTACCGCCAACGCTTCTGTAATCACCAACAGGCCAAATTCATCGGCTACGTCGCGCAAAATTTCTAACCCTGCTTCGCCTAGGCCGTGAAAGCTGTTTGGTGAGGTGCGCGGTTTGAACGCACCGCCGCGCAGTATGCGCCCGCCTACACGGGCGACTGCTTCAGCCGCAGCCCGCGTTTGGGCGTAGCTTTCCACCGAGCAGGGGCCAGCCATCAAAACAACATTGTTGCCACCAATTGATAAGTTAGACGTAATGGGTACGACTGTGTTTAGGGTTGTTTGACCATTGGACAAACTGTTCACATCAATTTCCTTTAACGCAAGAGCGTAACTTTCAATATATTTTGAACGAATTATACCTAATCGCAATGAGTTGTGTCAATTTTCGCAACAATGCTTCATAAACAATTTGTTTTGGTTGACAAAACTGATGTAATCAGTCTTTAATACAGTGCATCAATCATTATTGAGTAGTAAAAAGTTAGCACATTATGGAGGAATTACAATGAGTCGTAACACAAAAATTGTCGTAGGAATTATTGCAGGCATCGTAGGTGTTTGCTGTTTGATTGGGATTGCTGCTGTCTTGATCTTGCCTCGCATGGCCTCAAACTTTGCCGAAAGTATAGACGATCCAGTTGCGGCCGCAGAGGTCGCTAATTCGATTGTTGATTATGATCTGCCATCAGGATATGAGGAGCAAGGGGCCGTGAATCTTTTTGGCTTTCGCATGGCCTTTATTACAGGGCGCAATGAACAGTCAGTGATTATGCTGGCTGAATTTCCGGCAACGTTGGCGGGGGATGAAGAGCAGATGCAGCAACAAATGCAGGAGGCCTTTGCCAACCAATCGGGCGGGCAAAATGTTAATCTAGAATTTGTGGGCAATGAGCAGATTACGATTAATGGCGCGGATGCGACGCTGGCTACTTATGAAGGCAGCGATAATGAAGGGAATAGGCTGCGACAAATAATTGGTGTATTTGAAACGAAAGATGGCAGCCCAGGGATGCTGATGATTGTCGGCGGGCAGGATGGCTGGGATGAGGATGGCATCAGCCGTTTTATTGATTCGTTAGAGTAAGGCAGTTTCGGAAAAACAAATAAGTATTCAACCCGAAACTGCCTCAAGCGCAATCCGAAAAATAATATAATTTCACCCTAATTATTTTTCGGATTGCGCCTAAATAATCTTCATAGCCCTGTAGCCGTGGTTTCTTCTTACCACGCTTTTGGTACACGGTAAGAAACTGCGGCTACTGCAATCACCGCTTACTTCCCCAACTATTCCATGAAGTTACGTCTGTGGCAGGCATGCGCTTGGCGGGTTTGAAGTCTTCTCCGGTGTAGTAGGCTACGGGAAGCAGGGCGGCCTGAGTCATGCTTTTTGGGATGCCTAAAATGTCTGCAATCTCATTTTCGTAGCGCAAATGTAATGTTGTCCAAGCGGCGCCTAAACCACGTGCGCGTAGGGCGAACATGAATGACCAGGCGGCAGGCAATATGGAGCCGTACAGTCCGGCTTGGGTCATTGGGTCTAAACTTTCGACCCGTCCTTCGATGCAGGGAATGACCATGAGCGGCACTTTATGCATGTTTTGTGCCAGATAAACGGCCGATTTCACCACCCGCGCCTGCTGATCGGCATTCTGTTCTCGGCTGCCCTGACTTTGCGCTTGCTCTTGTCCGTCACGGGCATAGATAAAAAACGACTCTTTGTATAGCTGTCCAATTTGGGCTTTTTTGCCGGCGTCGCTGACAATCATGAAGTGCCAGCCTTGTGCATTGCCGCCAGTTGGGGCCTGGATGGCGATTTCTAAACATTCTTCGATGATTTCTGGGGGAATCGGCCGTTCTAAATCGAGCCGTTTGCGTACAGAGCGGGTGGAGGTTAATAGTTTATCGATAGTTTGTAGATCCATTTAAGGTCTCCTTTGTAGTTGTTT
>UOEU01001040.1_pt1 | contig 10378 bp, 8 predicted proteins | sample 1989311 | NCBI WGS metagenome assembly UOEU01 (sample SAMEA4712195, study PRJEB27164) | hydrothermal vent metagenome | biome: marine basaltic hydrothermal vent biome; feature: marine hydrothermal vent; material: mineral | place: Pacific Ocean | collected 2011-06-14/2011-07-23 | depth 1719 m | reverse complement strand
TCCACAAAATTTTGAGCCAAAGTATCACTAAATCGCAATGAATTTAAGTCGTTTTCAATTTGTTCGTCCAACCGATCTAGCCAATAGCGTAATGCGGCCTGACCTGTTCGGTATCGCTTGGGGGAATTTTTAGCAAATTCCTCCTCGACAAACCGATCTAATTGGTAAAGCAATGCTTGGTAGGAAGAAGCTATTTCACTGGATAGATGGCCTATTTGCTGCTTGAGGGCTTCACGGTAAGCAACTTCATCAGCAGCAGGCACACTGTTGTCATCCAACAAATCCAGCATATCATAGAACAAGACACTGGTCGGATCCCGTTGTGCTTTGCGAATCAGTTGGCGAAATTCACGCGCTTCTTTTGAAATTTGATTGGTATCTCGACAATAACGAGGTTGCGTTTGAAGCCAACGCAACAACCCAACACTCAGATAACTTAACGGTTGTTGTTCACGTTCATGGTCACCCAAAAAACTGTAGCTGAACGCTTCCAAGACATCCCAGAGTGCTGCATGATGTTTCTCCCAAGGCCCAACTTCGATTGTAAACTCATCAGGCTTTTGGCATAACGCTGTAAATGTTTCGCCAGTCAATGGTGAAACGACTTTTCGCTGTTGCCGAATCGTAAGCACTCTCAATCGCGGCTGCATCGCCGCAGCCAATAGAACGGGCAGCACACCCCGACGGATGCCAAATGGGGGCAACTGCAATTTATCAATCAGGGTTTCAACTTCCTGTTCATCCTCGATGGCAGAATTCAAAAACGCTTGGATTTCGTCCCAGACCCGTGCCAAGATTTCATTATTGGGACGACTCAATTGCCATCGGCCATTCTCATCATTGGAATCGACAGGTAGCAACAAACCTGTCTGGACTAATAATGTGCGTAAGATCAGGCGATTTGGGCCATAGCCTTGCAAATCCAAATCAAAGGGGAATAGTCCATCTTCAGAACGCACCAATAAGGCATCTATCACTTTGTTGGCTGCATTTAGTTGTTGCGTCGTTGGCTTTCTCTGGTTGAGGGATTCACTGTTAATGATTGGTGTGTGGTTGAACCAAATATGGCTTAACTGTGTCAGCAAACGAGAAATAGAAGCCTGGCTGTTTACGACTTGTGATTGCCAACGGCCGTTGTCCGGTATATACCATTTCGCACCTTTGTGAAACGGACTTAGCAGGGGTTGCAAGGTACGATGGATACGACGTTGTGTGTCCTCGATAAAGAAATCAACTTCTCGCGGCAATCGTTCATCTTGAGCCATGAATTGAGGATCATTCTCAAGAATGCTCAGCGCATACAATTCACGTAATGCTTCGCTAACGAGGAGCGGTTGATTTGGTATGACATAGATGGCACGGCCGTTCGGTAACGCTTGGACGACTTCTTCTGCCTCTTGTCTTTCAACAAGTGTTGTAACCAAAACGTATACAATCACCCCATCCGCATAGCTTACCCTGCCACCAAGTTGTTTCAATGCTTCATCGCTTCCTAAACTGCTCAATTCATGAGGCCAACGGTACAGACTGCGATAATACCGCACCATTTTCTTTTCCAGGTTGTAACCACGAGGCAAGTGATAGGGGAGTGGGGCATTGCGTTCCAACAATTGGCGAAGTTGTAAACGTGATGGAGATTGACGTTGGATAATTCCATTTATTTCTGCATCGAGGTCTAAATCGCTACCGCGTGTAAAAGTCCAAAAACCATCCGCTCGACGAAAAGCAACAGCACGCCGCTTGGTTAATGTTTGTAAACTAACAGCGACTGCTTCGACTGGCTCATTAATAGCCCAAGCCAACAAGTCAGTTGTCGGTACAACTCGGCCACCGTTAGATAAGGCTTGGACATTCACATCACCCACAATTGTCAATATTCCAAGCGCTTTGACGACGCATTGGGTCAATTGATCATTGGGTTCGATTTTTGACAAAGCATGTGTCACACCAGACCAAACGTGATGAACGCCACCCGGCTGAATATTTAATCGAATACCCTCAGCAAAGTAATCCCACAACGCATCAACACCCACCTGCCACCAGCCTGTTGGTGCATTCTTTAGTTTTTCCTGTAACGTGTGCGGCTCATCTGCGGCCAAAAATGTAAAAAGCGTCCGTTCATTCTGGGCAACTTTGCTTGAAACGCGGGGCAAAGCATAAACTGTGAGAGGGTGTAGAGGCCAGGCACGTTCAACAACATTCTGACGCAGCTCTACATCATCTAAATTAAAAATGCCTAATTCTAAAGAACGGGCTGTCAATTCATCAAAGCGAGTCTGGTTTTGGGTTCTAAGCAACTGCCAGGCATTTTCATCTTGGGTAACAATTGCTTCGGTGATTAGACGATAAACGACGGCTGAGTCGCTGGATACATCATGTGCCTGAAATCGTTCAGCGATTCGTGCCCATTCTTGTTGATATTCCGTCGGTAAATCAGAAGCATAAGTCAGCAATTGGCGATGGGTGACAAGAATTAGGTGGACTTGGGCGTCACCACTACGATTACAAAATTCGGCGAAGGTTTGTAGTTGAGCAGCTTCGGTTCCAAAAGCATCGCTTGATTTGGCTTCCATAAAACGACCAAACTCATCCCAAATGATAATGATGCCATCGTAGCCAACTTCTTTAAGGGAAACGGCCGTATCGTGGAATGCTTCGGTTAAAGAAGCTGAAGCGTAACGGTCAAATTGAGCACCTGCTGTCAATTCTGGATAGAATTGCTCAAATATATCCAAGGCTTCAGGTTGAAAATCTTCAAGTTTAATAACCAAACTCAAAGTATTCATTCCTTCTAATTTGAGTCGGTTCTCTAGCTGTCGGTAAACATCAGGATATGCTTTTTCCCAACGCGAAATCGTTTCTAAAGCTGCGCTATATTGGGTACGTGGGTGCAAATCTCCTAAACCTAATTTTGACAAACTCCGATTGAGAGCACGAATCAAAGCAGATATTAATGATCCTTCGGCCCCAGACAATATCACTGGTAAAAGGCGACGACCTTGTTGTTGATACTGTTTAATAACCTCAGATTCCTCTGCGTAATGGCGGTTCAATCGCTCAAGAACCACCTCTAATGCCTTTTGGTCAGCAACATTAGCATCTGTCATTGCGCTCAAAATGAGGCTTAGAAGGGATTTACCTGAACCATACGGAGCATGAAGAATGTGTGCTCTGTGGGTGGCTTGTGGCTCTGTGTTTTGTAAAATGTCGGCTAATGTGGCTGCCCCGTTTAAGGTAGGAATATAGCCAGAAATATAATCCCCATTACCAGCATCATAAGTTAGGTTGATAGAACGTTGAAAATGGGAAGATATGCCTCGAATGGTCGCTTTTTGTTGAGTCAATACTTTACTCATTAGGCAACCTCCGGTAAAGACGTATAGCAACGAGCAAGCACTTCTTCTATTCCAACATTTGGCAGTGTTAATTGGTCAAGGCCAGCGGTGCGTTCAAATCGAACCTGTAAATCAGGATGCTCTTGCTCTAAATGAGCCAAAACTTCTGTTAATGTAGCAGTTGTCATATTGAAAACGCGCCCGGCGTTCATGGGTTCCTGTAAGACTTGGCTAAGGCGGACTTGATATGTGCCAGGTCGATTTTTCTCTTGTGAAAACAGCATTGCAAATAGAATGGCAAGTGGGTTAATGCGGTCGGCGGTGACACGATTAACATGGTATCGTTTTTGAGAGTTGGCGGAAACGGCCGTTAAAACGCCTAAACGGGCAAAAGGAGATTCCAGCAGATATTCCGGTGTCCTAACTCGTTCATCTGGCAAATAAGTACGAATAAGGCAATCAATATCTTTTTTAAGAGAACTTTCGGCAACACGACGATTGGGTTCTTCTGTAATAATCCATTGGTTTAATGTCCGTAACGCCACGTCGTCTACAAATGATATTGGCGCGTAATAATTGAAAAACCAAAACCAAGTGGTGGCTTGTTCTGGATTGCTAACTAGCTGATAATGAATCAACCAAAGCGTGGTGTCGTCTTCTAAATATGGATCTTGATCCCAAACTAATCTACCAAAGGGTGTTAATCTTTGAATTGTCCGATTTTCTTCCCGTGTTTCTTTTGTGAGACCTGTTGCTTGCATCCAAAAACGAAGGGCATGTACCATATTGCGGCCAATCCCTAAGCGTTCTGGTGCATTTTTATCTAAGAAAATGGTGGGTAGTTCGCCAAGGTCCTCAGCAGATTCAATAGCTGCCATGCCTTTGAAAAGCCACCCTTCTCGTATATGAAATGTTTCGTGTTTAGAAAAAAACATAATTTTGGCTTTTAACCTACTTGAAGCATAGGTAATGGGATACTGTCTTGAGAAACATTGCTTTGAGAATCTCTTGCACTTCCAAATACGCTCAAGCTCTTAGCGACCAAGCAGCCAGTAGAACCAAAGTGGGTAACGCATTCCATACAGCCAGTACAAACATCTTGATCAATCTCGTAAATTCGCTGATCTGGCTTAATTGTAATTGCCCCATGGGGGCATACGGCTGAACAAGCTGTACATTGAATACAAGTTTGAAATTTAGCGGACTGATGTTTGAAATAATTGGATAACTGATTGATATTCCGTTTGGGATTGATAACTGTGTAACGAATCGTTGTACTATGCTCCGGTGCTTGAACAATCAAAGCATCCCAATCCTGATTCGGACGACCTTCTAAGTAAATTTCACCCAATGCTGGGCGGCTACGGTCACGGTTTATTTTGCCCAACGGCTTAAGAAATTCTTCTAGTTCTACATCGACTGGTCTGGTCACGTCAATTTGGACTGAATTTCCCATATCACCACAGGGCTTTGCTTCCAAACCACTAAACCGATTGGGATGTCCTGCCCCACCAAAACGTTTCACCCACGCTCTATCATCTATGTATTCTTCAGGATCTGGTTTTCCAATACGACGGGCAAAATCAACAAGCTGATTTCTCCATTGAGCTGCATCTTCAGGGAAGAAAATGCCACCAATCATTTCCGACCATTCCGAATTCAGCGGGCACAGCCAACAACCTACACGACTGTACCCAAGACGATATGATTTGTTAAAGGCAACTTCATTTAGAAAGATATAAAGCCAGACATCAAATTCTGACCAATCTATGATTGGGGACGCAGTTGCTTGTTGTCCTATTTTGGCTCCAATGGTTACAGCATTAAGTTCTTGATCTTGGTCAACCTTAACAACGACCCCTAATCTATCTGAATCATCATTCCATGATGTCTTGTGATATTGACTGCGCCTTACAGATTCCTTGCGGCGAATTCCGTAAAATGTCAGCACTTTTTGATCGCCTAAAGTTTGCAGAAGATTGTTAATTGGACCTGCTTTGAAAATAGTGCAACACCAGCGCATAATTCGGCTGGGTGGTCCCATTTCTTCAACCAATTCATGGAAATCATGTTCAGCCTTTGCATTGAAAAAGGGTATAAGGGGATTGTCTGCTTGAAACTGCCGCACATACTCATAGGTAAATTCATCTTCAAGCGTGGTATCGCCAAATATGTGCAAGACATCTGATCGACCTAATGCACGGCGCACGACATCGGACACAACAGTTGAATCCTTGCCGCCACTAAATGAAACCATAAACAAGCGTCGTGAAAAGCGACGTGCTGCTTCTTGAATAAACCTGAAAGCCTCATCTTCTAAAGCTAACAAATGATGACGATTAACTGACAGTTGGTGCCGATAATCTATAATAAGTTGCTCATCTAAAGCATCATAATGGTGACTATCTTTGATGAATTCTGCAATACGCGGAAGATCATCTTTTAATTGGGCAGATGATGGGAGAGATACAGATTTTCCATTAATGAAATAGAAACGGCTTTTGCTACTGCGCCAAACTGCGTCGGTAGTCAAGGGGCCAAAGCCATAATATTGAAGAATACGACGTTCGCGTGCAAATACGGGGCGAGCATCAGTCGTCAAGTATTTGAGGGCGTTCCCACATTTTGGACATTGGCTGCCTTCCGGCTTATAAACGGGGTGCTGGCAGGCAAGACACCAGTTAAATACAGTTTCCATAGAAAACCTTCCTTCTGACATCTCTGGAAAAGTTCCTGAGGCATCAGTTTGATCCAGATATTTTGATATACGCATTTTATAGTTTTATGCTATTTTGTGCTATTTTGACTAAAATATAATTTGTATTTAGAAACTTCTAGCAGTCATCATTTCATAACGCACAGAAACCGAAAGGGCTGGCACGTAAAAATCTGCGACCGTATCGGCCGATGATGTGTCCATTGCTGCCGAAAGGTGAATTTGTTTTAGCGACATCTGCCCTGTAACATCATTCTTTTCTGTTTTTACTAAACTTCTCCAGTACCCACAGGCAAGCCAGTTTTGTAGCTCCTAACTCATGATAATATCGGTTGTGTAACTCGCTTGATTTCACGGTCGATAAATGACGCGAACTCATGCCAATGCTTTCCGCAAATGCTTTTTGAATAATACCATTAACGCGCAATTGCTTCACCAAATCAACCAGCGTCACACTATTAAGATATGCTTTGAGCGATTCGAGATCGTGAACATCCTCCAATGGTGTGGGCACAATGGCGATAAAACTATCTGGTTTGGCAAGAAATGTCTGCCCCAACGCTGCACAATGATGACAATAGCCTCCCTTCCCTTTATAACAACTGCAAGCAGACATCAACGTCGATTCTCTGGCATCAATCGACACCGTGTAATCCCCGTGATTACCTTGCACCAGTGCCGTAATTGTGCGACCGCGCCGAGTACGATCCCAAAACTTATCCACATAGCGGCGCATCTTGTAACCATTGGCATCACCCCACCGCGCTTCAATCGCTTCTCGTAAAGCAATCACTTCATCATTTTTCATACTCAATTGCCCCCTCTCCAATTGTTCAATGCAGATCGTAAAGCGACTTCTTTTTCGTTTATGTGCCATGCAATGCTACCCTCCCAAACGGCCGTGACACTTCTTATACTTCTTGCCGCTGCCACAAGGACATGGGGCATTCCGCCCCACTTTAGGCATCTTACGCATAGACGGCTCTCCAGGGGCTGCCTGTTCATGTGTCTCACTGGGCCGTTCGCCGCGAACGGCCGCTCGCTCAGCCGCCCGTTGTTCCCTTTTGTCCAACATCTCCTCAATACGTGCTTTTTCTTGCTTCTGCCTTGCCCACAGAGCTTCCCGTTGCGCTTCCAGGTCAGCACGGTGGTGTAAAGATTCGTAGGTCTGGATAATGTCGTAGGGATCAGGCAAATCGGCACGTTCGTTTTGCAAACGGGTCACATAATCATCATAGTCGCCGATGATCCAGGTTTCGACGGCGTCAGCGGCATACAACGCTTCAATTTGCGCTTGGCTTTCCTCGTCACCCAGGTTAGAGAGCTCCAAAATAGCCCACGTCCACATCTCGTCAAATTCATCGTCGCCAATGATGGGGGTGTCCCCTTCTGGCAGTGGAGGCAGGAGTTTTTGCAGGGTAGCGGTAACAAAGGGGGTCTGTTCCGGTTCGTTGTAGGCGATGTGCGAGAGAATGATTGCAGAGGTGATACGGCCGTAACTAAACACATCCTCATCCAACAGCAAATTAGCAAAAAACGGCAGAGCCACAGAGCCATAATGGTGCAGCTTCATACCAAACCATTCGATGAGATGTTCTCGTTCTGGATCGCGGAAGATTTCGTCGAAGCGTGGCAAAGCCGCCTGGGAACGGGCAGCAATGAGCAGATGCCCAGCGTGGACATCCCCATAAGCCAGGGGATCCGTCTCATCCTCAATACCATATTCTACCCAGGGGTCTATCCGCAGCAGGCCGAGCAGTGCCGTTTCCAGTTCATCTACACGGTCAAGGCAGACGCGGACTAAATCCAGGTCTGGGGTGCGCCCGGCTGTTTCCAGTTCTTGAATAAGTTCATCTTCGTAAAACGTTTTGTAGTTCATAATTCAATCAAGCATCCATCGAATTCATGTGTACTTCATACGCCCGAGCCAACGTTGCTTCAATGGTGTCGTGACGGCCGATTTGCACCCCGGGCCGCCGCTTCGCTGAGCGATGGATCTCGTTAGCAACAAACGAAAGCTGCTAATCTTGCGGCGGATGCCACCCTGCGGCAGCCCAGGCGCGGCGAGAGCGCACGACAAATGAATTATTCATTTGCAAAGTAACAATGGTGGCTCGTCCACTTGGCGTCAAACCAACGAGGTAAAGACCATTCTGCCGCCAGGAAAAGTGTGCTTGCCATTCCTGTTGGCGGGGATGAAAAAGAGATGCAGTATCGTCCGTTTCTTCATCAACACCGTTTGTGCGTATACCTTTATAACGGTTGCAAGATGGACAGGCCAGGCACAAATTGAACTCATCTGAGCTTCCCCCCGCAACTTCAGGATCAATATGTTCGATTTCAAGCGGCATTCCCAGCATAAGCTCTTGCGTTTGGCAATATTCGCAGCGTCGTTTGGCACGTTCGGCAACCAATTGCCGTGTCACCGGCGAGATGTAACTACTGCTCATTGTTTACTGTAAAATGCGGGGGTCAGAAAGATTAAATCCGCGTACCTTAAGCAGTAAAACAGCTTGGGCACGGCGAACCATGGCTCGATTATACGCATCTAGCAATGCTTCTCGATTTGCTTCTTCTTCCTTTGTGAGGGTACGCTGTTTGGCCTGACGATTTAACTCAGCCAACTTTTCCTGTTCAGATTGGGGTAACGCACTCCGTGCCAGCAGCCACAATACATCATCAGACAGATTGCTGAAAGCATCGAGTTCAGCCTCAATCTCATCTGGAAGTGCTGGCAAAGGCCATCCTTGCAAGATTAGTTCGCACACAACGGCAGAGACAGAGCGTTGTTGCCGATGGGCTGTTGTTTCTATATCATGCACTAACGAATCAGGTAGATTCACTGTCACTGGAATTGTTACGGATTGAGCCATCTTTCTCACCTCTTGATGTGTATTCTAGACATCATAGCATTGTCTGGTCAAGGTTAGCAAGTCAAACGCGCTGTGCGGTAGGTAAATGTTGTTGTATCAAAGGGTTTATGGGAGTTCCCAGATACCGCAGACTTTTTCATCACGCATCCATCGAATTCATGTGCGCTTCATACGCCTTGTCCAAAGTGGCCTCAATCGTATTGTGACGGCCGATTTGCACCCCAGGCCGCCGCTTCGCTGAGCGATGAATCTCGTTGGCGCAGCGGCCGCATAAAACGTAGCCAATTAAGATGCCCCGCCTGCGGTAAATGTAGCCGTTGAGCGAGATGGCATCATGTCCCTTGTGGCGCATCGCATCCACTTTACGGCCGCATCCAGGGCAGGGATCTTTGTCATAAAACCAGTACGCCTTGATGGCGTCTCCAAACTGGGCGTGTGCCTGGGCAAACATTTGAATCAACATGCTTTCAATTGGGTCTTCTGCGGTCATGATCTCACCTATTCCATAAATTATGCTTTTGAGACTTTGCAGACTTAATCATCTGACACCCATCCCCAATGAGCCGATTCAAAGACGACGACCTCTTTGAAATCATGCATATTATCAAATATAACATCGTAATTGCTGGTTTGTTTTCTGGATTCACGCCATCCTTTGCGTTCAACTGTACCCACAATTAGATAATCATTTCCAATGAGAGAGGGATCAACCTGCTCCATCGAATAAACCATCATTGATTCCACTTTGTCTTTATGTAAAATAAGCAGATCGCAATTTGGACAATAACGGCCGATCATATTGAGGATAAACGGTTGTGATGGAAAAATGTGGATAAAAAAAGGATGCTTTCGTGCCTTGGTTGGCCTGTCACAAGACGGACAACGTGTAAATCGCGCATCTTGGTACGGGTTTAGAAAGAAAGAGTATTGGGGGGGCAGTTTGCCTAGTTGAGATCGTTTCTTTTTCGTCATGAGACTTTTTATCTCTTTTCCACAACAAAAGTTGGCACCGTCGAGCCACCACCGGCCGACACGTTGAGCAGCGGGTCGGTGGAAAGGCGGGTTAGACAGCCATCGACGTAGTTGCCGTGAAAAACAAAGGGGGCGGTGTCTAACATGCGCTTGTAGATTTGCAAACGGCCGTTTACCATACTTGGATACGGCTCTTCTGGAATAACCACCCGCTCCTGCACAATATAGGGCGTGTCGAGAGCGTGCTGCACCGCTTGTTCCCAACCGCTGGCGTTGGTTTGCCAACCAAGAACAATACCGTGTCCACCGTAATCATCATTCGGTTTGAGCACCAGTTGGTCTTTGTACTTGTGCATAAAGGGGATAAGGTCGATGGGCAGGCCACCATACACCGTTTTGCGCTCCTCAACGGTGCGCGTCCAGGGGATATGGTTGCGGATAACGGCCGTTTCCCCCTTATCAAACAGGTGGGCATTTTGCTC
>UOEU01000811.1_pt1 | contig 10403 bp, 9 predicted proteins | sample 1989311 | NCBI WGS metagenome assembly UOEU01 (sample SAMEA4712195, study PRJEB27164) | hydrothermal vent metagenome | biome: marine basaltic hydrothermal vent biome; feature: marine hydrothermal vent; material: mineral | place: Pacific Ocean | collected 2011-06-14/2011-07-23 | depth 1719 m | reverse complement strand
ACTTCTAGCCGCTGCCCAAACTGAACTGGCTGCTGCAACGTTGCAAAAGTCTGATTAGGGTTCCCATTGCTAGAGCCGAGCAGTTCATTACTGATTGTGTTGGTTTGTGCCGCCCAAATCGTGTTCAGGCGCAGCCGTTGACCATATGGAAGAATGAGGAATTGCCCTTTCTGCCAGCGAACCCGCAACCAATACAGCGCCTGCCCAAACAGCTCCCGCTTGGCAAACTGTCTGGGGCCGATAAAGCGGATGAGTCCTCGATCAGAAAACTGTTTCGTTTCATCATTAACAGCAAGGTTACGCCACCCGTTGTTTTGAGCATATTCCCAAACGAGTTGCGGAGGATTATCATACATCTTGTCTATAAATTGCTGGGGTAAAACCTGATCGGGTGCAGGCTGCAAAACCTGGGTGTACAAAGTGACAGAGCGATTATCAAAAGGTTTGTCGAAGCCTAAATATAAAGTCGGTTGCGCGTCACTGGTGGGGGCAAAAGGGGCAAAAGCAGCTTTGGCGGCATTGTGATCGGCAAATGCAAAATCATTGTACGACTGGCAAGCGGAGGGGGAGAAAACGTTTCTGGCCGACACGTCGAAGCTGAGTGAGGTGATAATGGGGGGCGCAAAGTTGGCCTCAACCAGTTCGTAGACCGGCACCTTTTGGCCGTTTATATCAATCTCTTTGGATGAACTGTAGCTGGCTGGTTTGCCATAATCACCCTGAACAAGACGCACCCGTAGCCAATGATCTTCTTCTCCATTGACGACGTTGGCAATGGCGGTGTTGGGCAAACTGAACTGTACTTTTTTGCTATTTGTGGTGAACGCGAGGCTTTCATCTTGAAAGCTATAGTCGGTTGTCCCTTCTCTTTTGTTCTGGTTGCTTGATTTTCCTAACGCTTCCCATTGACGGCCGTTCCAAAACTCCCACAGCAGATCAACAGTTGCCGAATTAGGCGCACCCTTGCCGCCAGCGACGCCATTTGCCGTGAGAGTAACGTTGATGCCCACGGTGTCGCCTGCCTGGATTCCACCCTCTTTGACAACTTGCCCATAGGCTAAATAAAAAGTGTCATTAAATTGAGGCTCTTCGTCAAAAGGATAAAAATCTTTGCTCAAATCCAAGGTAACACTGTTGATGAACCCTTTATCGGCCAGAATAGGGGGACGTGTCGAAGGTAGGTTGACCTGAATTGATTGCACAGAAGGCAAATCCCAAGAAGTGCCAACGGTCAGCGATTTTATTTTGGGTGCTTGGCTATAGGTTCCCACTTTGGCGAAGCGACACCAGCGGCCTGTCCAGTTAAAGCGGGATGTAACCTGCCAACTGCCATCAGCCGGAATTTGGAAGCGGATTTGCCCATTTTTGGTTAACCCAGCTGTGCCGTCCTGTATCGGCAACGATTGCCAGGTTGAATTCCCTGATGAATTTGTATGTTGAATCATCAACTCTAAGCTGAGATTGCTGCCAATGCCGGAGGTTTCTAAAACAATATCAATCGTTGCGGCTGCGCCCCGGCGCAGAAAGGCGGTTTCGCCGCTTAAATAAAAGTATTGTCCACTGCCATTCGCACCAAACGGGGTAAGGGGCAGTGCTAATTTGGACGGTTTACTGCTGCCAACGGCAATCCCATCCAACGGCAAATCTTGCCTGTTCGGTGGCAGAGGTAAATGAAGCTGGAGGCGCAGCCAGCCGCCAGCACTCCCGTTAACAACGCTTGCTTTGAGTGGCGGACAGGCCGTTAGCGTGGTGACCCACGCTTCGTTTGTCGCCTGTGAATTGACCTGCGCTTGGGTAAAGGGTTGCCACGCTTTGGCTTTGTCATCCCAATAGGCCCAAGAAATGGGCAATTTGTTGAGTTGCGCGGCAGAATTGGTTTGAAAGCGGATGCTGATGTCGGTTGGGTCTTTGATGTTGAGGAGGGCATCACAGGCAAAGTAAAGAAAATGCTCCATTTCTGTATCCCCCGCAAAGTAAGGGAAGGGGCGGTTTTCGAGTCCGGTAGCGGCGGCTGTGTACTGTCCATATTGGTCTTGGTCTTTTTTGGTATCGAAGGCGCGGGCGTAAACGGCCGTTAACCGTGAGCGCGTCACTAATAAATCCTGTTCCGTCTCAAAAATGGTCTCTGCTTCCACTTCTTCACCCGCAGGGGCGGCCACCTGACTGCCTGCTGGCACAAACGCATCAACCGGACTATCAGCGGCTAGTTGAAAGGTGAGCGGCACGCGAGCCGGTTGGGCTGGCGCCATATCAGCCCCAATCAGGTTTAGAAAGGAAAGGAAGCTTTTTTCGGGAACTTGGTTGAGGCGATTGGCAACGACTTCGGCAAAGCGACCAAAGATGCGGATGAGTGCGCCACCCGCATCCATCTCGCTACCCGGTTTCCAAGGGGTTAACGTCTGCACAAGCGCTTCAGTTTGGGCAACAAGCTCTTCATAGCTGCGCTTGTCAATTTTAGGTGCTTGCATTAAGCGTTCTCCAAGTAAAAAGGATAGACCAAGTTGTGGCGACTGTTGGTTGCCCGTACTTGATAGTTAATATTGATATGCAACACATTAGGCGTACCTTTATCGCTAAAGGCGGCTACATCTAAAAGGGCAATGCGTGGTTCCCAACTGGTGAGGGCGGTGCGAACGGCCGTTACCGCCGATCCTTCCAAACCCGCATTATTGACCCGAAAAACAAGGTCTTGTAAATTACTGCCAAACGTCGGGCGCATCAGCCGTTCGCCAGGACTTGTCCCCAAGATAATCCAAATCGATTGACGGATGCTTTCTTCATACTGCGCCATCTGTATCTTATTGGTATTATCTACTTTCAGAGTCAAATCCCAGCCGACTCCTAAAAAGTTGTCATTACGCATCCCACTTATCCTCCAATCAAGACATCTGACTTACCCATGACAACAACCTGGGCGGGTGGCCCCGGTATGTCCATACAGGTTTGCGCCATGTCGCCATGACGCGCGGCCGCTTTGCCGCCAATTTGCACCGTTTGACTCCCCATCTTAATTTCACCCTCGTTATTGGGTGGCTTTTGCAAACTCACCCCAGGCTGAACGGGCATATGGGAGGGTGAATTTTTGCCTTTGCTGCCCACAACGGCGGCCAGTTTGCCATTGATTTTCACAGTGTCAATGCAGCTATCTTTTTTTAATTTGCCCATAAAATTAAACGGCTGTGGCACGACAGTCCCGTTGGGCATGATGACATTGTGCATATCGACTGCTTTAATTTGATCACCCGCTTTGGCTGCTGGTTTTCCCATAAGTACCTTACCTATCAAAGGTTTCGCAGATTTTCTATTTTAATCTGTGTAATACATTGCTACAGAAATGATTTTCACTTTCAAGACAACAGCGAATTGAATTAATGAACGAATTTTCTCTAGGTTTTATTCGTTCTCTACTGAAATTCGTTGTTGTCATACTTAAAAAACTTGTGTAAGGCGCAATCCGAAAAATAATCAGGGTGAAATTATATTATTTTTCGGATTGCGCTTGGGGCAGTTTCGGGTTGAACACTTATTTATTTTTCCGAAACTGCCTAACAGAGTAGTAATTTGCGAAATCTTTGATTTTTAGTAATTATACAGGTGGCAAATAACAGCCTATTTTACCTTCGATTTCAAGCAAACCTGACAAAAATTATCTGGGTCGTTTGCCTTTTAAGTTTAGAGAGATTTCTCGGAGGACCTCGAAATGACAGTTGGAAGTTGCGAGAAATCCCTTTGAAGATAATCGTTTTTAAAAGCCAATCTTCGGGATATGCCTGTACAGTTACGATTTTTATATTAATTGATCTTGACCATCTGCCCTTTAATTTTAAGTTCCGAGCCCGCTTTTAAGCTCATTTTCTTGCTCGTTGTTATTTTGATCTCATCGGTTGAATCAATCTCGACCCCTTTGCCTTTGAGGATCAGCTTGCCGTCGCTCGACTGGATGATGATCTCCTTTTTTGCTGAAATGGTGACGGTGTTGGCTTTAGAATCAATGATGATGCTATTTTCACCACTCATATCAATAACTTCGATCTTTTCCTCACCCTTGGTGTCATCCAAACGGATGATGTGGCCGCTGGTGGATTTGATGGTGCGTTTATTTGTTTTTTTATCTTTCTTTTCTGGCGGTTTATCTACGCCATTCCACAATGCGCCCAACACGTAAGGAAATTCCATCATGCCGTGTTCAAAAGCGACCAAAACCTCATCCCCCACCTCGGGCAAAAAGAAAAAACCTCTATCTTTACCCGCCATCGGCGTGACAACTCTAGCCCAATGGCTACCGTCTTTGCTGGATAACCAAGGAAAGATGAGCTTGACCCGACCCAAGCCGTCTTCATCGACATTGTCGGTAACTTTGCCGACCGTGAGGCCATAAAAACGGCTATCTGTTTGTGATGATGTTAACAGCTGATCCCAAATGTCCATTAAACGGCGTTCCTTTTGTAGGTGAAGCGCAGCCGATAGCCATGCGTTTTGTTCCAAATGTGCTTAACGGCCGTTATGTAATAAAGGCCACTGTACATTTTGCCAACCCCTTCAATAGAGACAACTGTGCCGGCCTTTAGATCGGGACGGCCGTAACAGAAGCCTTCGCCGCTAATATAGTTGAGAGCCATCTCATTGTATTGTCCCAAAGCCATCTCATCCGCTTCCGCCTGGGTGGCGACCGGACTTTTGACGATAGGCAAGGTGCTTTTGCCAAAGGCACCATTTGTAGCTTTGGGCCCCGCTGTTTTGCCACCCATTTTGGTTAATTCTTTCCCCATCGAGGCCGTGCCGACAATGGCTTTCTTTTTCTTAACGTCCCAGCCTTGTACTGTCACTTCACTAACCTGCGATAGGGTGGTTAGGCGTGGCGTGAATTCAATGATGTCGCGCCCCAATTTCAGCGAAACGGTTTTTTTTGATTTGATCGCCCGTGGCCGAAATTGGAGCGTCTTTTTGTTAATTAGAAGTTCAAAACCGATGCGGCGGGCGCGTTCTTGTAAAAAAGCGAGGTCTGTTTGATTATGCTGCAGGACATACTCATGCTTCACGCCAGAGCTTTTGGCTTTTTTATCAACCTGGATATTTATTTTGGCCTTGTTGGCTATCTGCTCTGCAATGGCACTATCGTTCATTTTTACAAATGATTCTGTTTGTCGTCCGCGCAGCAGTCGATGGCGTAAATCGTAGCCGCGCACCACTATCGTCGAGGGCTGGGTGCGAAAAACGGGTTCGAGGCTGGTAATCTCACCTTCAATGATGGAAACGGCCGTTTTCTGACCCACATACCCCAACGAAATAGCGATCTTTTGGCCGGGGAAAAAGAGTTTCTGATCATCAGACCAAGGCAACGACTTGTTCGCGCCATCCCAATTATTAAACTCCAGCGTAAACATACTGGGCGCAGCCGTATCATCTAATATAAAGATAGAGACCAGATCGGCCGTGGCCTTGGCTGGCAGCTTGCCCCCGCTGCCGCCCATCGTCACCAAAGAGGTTATGGGGGCATGGTATAAGTCATGAAAACTCATTTACTAACGCCTTTCATAGATTAGTGGGGATGATCAGAATCATCCCAGGTTTGATCTCTCGCGGATTTGCAATTTGGTTCGCCCGCGCAATTCGGCGCCACTGGGATGGATCGTTGTACATTTGGGCGGCAATGCTGTGTAAGCTGTCGGATCGATTGACGGTATGCAGCTTGGGAATGTCGGCGGAATGGAGTTCAGTTCCTGTTATTTCATGTTCTATAAAAGAGCAGGTCACAGTTGCCCGCACGGGCATTCCATTGGGCATAAACATGGTGAATTTTTGGTCTATGCTGGTGAGAACCCCCACAAACAAATTATCAAATTTACCCCACTCTAATTTGCAAAGCGGCGGACGATGTAGCTCTGCATTGACCTGAGCCAACTTGGCGAGCCTCTTGGTATATTTACGCACGTCAGTTGCTTTTGGCGAAGGAAATGGATTGAGGGAGGGCAGTGCGCCGAACAAGCTTTTTTTATGACGCTCATATGTGTCAAAGAAGAGATTGATGCTCATGCTTTGGGGAGAAATGGTTTTAAACTGCTGTTCGATAGTGGTTTCTTCACCAACGGCTTCACCACCGATGGTTTCCCAGTTGACGCTGCGGCTAATTTGTAATTCTTGGGGATTAAAGAGGGCTTCTATAGAGCCAAGCCAATCTTTTTCCCACTTTTTTTCGTAGTGTATGGTTAATTTTTCTAAGCCGCTGCTGCCACCGGCCGGTTGTAGGGGCATTAGCATAAGGCGGCTCCTCTTCGTTCACCTTCAATGGCAAGTTGGCGCATAAATTGACGCTGAACTTCTTCGACAATTTCGTTGATATTGACTTCTGGTGAAACGGCCCGCCCTGAGCGTGTCGAAGGAGCCGTTTCGCCTCCATTAGCCGTTTCATCCACCTGCCGCTGAATCACATTGCTGGCTGCGCCCATCGTGGGGCGAGAAGCCACAGTTGGCGTTACGGCCGTGCGCGGTGCGGGCTGCGCTGGCAGAGGCATTTGTGATGCCTCCCGTTTTGGGGAAGCATGAAATGGACGCACAACGGGTAAACGAGTTGTTGATTTGCTGCCAGAAGGAGGGCTGCCTCCTATTATGCGCTTGCCAACTGTGCTTTTAACGGCTGGTAACGCTGGTTTAGCAGCAGATCGCTTTGATGTCAAAGGCTGCGGCTTGACAACTGGCATGACCGAAGCAGTGCGAGGCTGGCTTTGCTGGCTGCTGGCAATAATAGGAGGCTGGGCTTTGCCAACTGGCTCTGTTTTTCTAGGTACTCTTGGTGCGTGTGTCGCTAAAACAAGGGTAGATTGGGATGCTGACGGTGCATTGCTGCTCGCCTTTCCCTTCTTTGAGGTCACCTTTTTCCCCTGAACAACAGCTCTGGGCTGTGCTTTGAGCGTCGATACTGGTTTTGTTGTAGCTGTAGCAACGGTCGCGGATTGGTTAGGAGAGGTTGCCAGCGGCAATGGTGTATCTGTCTCCCCGATGCTGGGCGATGGTTGCGGATTGTTGGAGGAAACGGCTCCTTCGACAAGCTCAGGACGTGCCGTTTTGCCTTGCAACGCTTTTGCCTCTGGTTGATTATCTGCCAGAGTGGAAACAGGCTGCTGCTTCTGTTTTTGTGAAACGACTTTTTCGACAAGCTTAGGACGAGCCGTTACTGCATTACTTTTTGCCATTGGCAAGGAATCAATGCCTGATTTTGTTGTTTGGGGTTGTTGGCTGGGAACGGCTCTGTTTTCTGGCTGGTTGGGTTGGGTAAACGGCCGTTTACCCGATTGATTATCAGACGGCGTTCTTTTAGGTGGAATCACAATTGGCTTTACCGTTTGGGGTTGGTGGGGCTGGCGGGGTTGTGTGGAAACGGCCGTATTCACAGGTTCAACGACTGCTGGACGCGCATACACAATCGGCAATTGTTCAGATTGAGCCATCAAGCTACTCTGCCACCGTCGTCCTAACTCCTGTAGAAGCGGATGTTGTTCAGCCATTTGCACCAGCCGCGACACCACCTCACGCCCCATATCCAGTCTGATAATACCAGGCTGGACGGTTCGCCCCTGTAGGCGCTGTATGAAATTAGCGTCTAACCAACTCTCTTGTTCACTCATACAATATCCGTTTGAACTAACTTATCTTGGGTCTTCGCTAAATAGTGAATTTGACAGATTTTTTATCAAAGATTTCGCAGATTACGCAGATAAAATCTGTTAAATCTTTGATGATATTCACATAAAAAGCCAATCATTTATGGAAACAATGGCTTACTAATCCCTTCATGCACCAGCTCAATCGTCTCAAAGGCAACTTCACCGCTGCTGGCATTAAATTGGGGGCCAGACCATTTGGTGGGAAAAGCGTTGTGAAAATTCCACCATCTAACAGGAAGATGAAATTCATTCATCAGCATAATCGTGCCGTTCTTACGCTCAATAATTCCCTGCGTTGTATCGTGATACCAATCCCACAGGAAATCAAAAGGCGTCATGCCCTTTTTCAGCACAAGATTCGACTGCGTCACCTGGCTAGGAAATTGATGCACATAATGGTTGACCCCACCTTCCCGATGATCAATCGTTTCAATACTGCTTTCTAGCCCGCTCACTTCGCTAAAGCCAAAAACCAGCAGCCCTTCAATTTCAACCCAATAGTTAAACGCTTGATAAGGATTAATGTTAAGGGTCGCTGCCCCCATAATTGCTGATAGCATCACAACACTCTCTATTCCGATAGCCGCTCATTAATTCGAGCCACTTCAGCAACCCAACGCTGACGCTGAGCATGATCCATGCTCATAATCTGGTTGCGTGACCAGTTGAAGTGGTACGCTATATACGCTACTTCCTCATGCAGCCTATCTGAGGAGTAGCGAGTTACCCCCCCAGGCTGGCCGCTTCAACCTCAAACGCCTCTTCACAGAATGGACAGTTGACGTGTAGACGGCTGTGTCCATTTTGGTTAATGCCTTGGTACAAATCTTGTAAAAAAGCAAGATCGCCTGCAAAAAGGCTCTCAATTGTCTTTGGGTTAATAAATTCTAGGCTACCCAAGCGGGTGATGACCCGAGACAGCAAAATAATAACCAGATAACCAGGGTTGCTGCCGACTCGCGGATCGCTCAGCGGTGCAATTTCATCAAAAGCTGTCGCCAAACGCATACTTCCTTCACGGTGGGCAACCCCTTCGCTATCAACCAAACCGTGAGGTAGGGTAAATGGAAATTCCGTAGGGCGCGGTTCGTCACTCACCAGCTATCTACCTCAAACCCCTCATGGGTTATTTCTAATGTTTCGATAGCGATCTCGTCAGAGGTGGCGTCCAGGCTAGGGCCACTCCATTTTGTGGGCCAGCAGTTACGGACGTTCCAGCGAATGGCGTCTTCCCCTTTGTCATTCACCAGCACAATAGAAAGATTACGGCGGTCGGGAACGCCACCCATTACCGTGCGTCGCCATTGCCACAATTCCGAGTCACTGGAAATGCCACGACTTAAGGTAATATCTCCGTAGGAAATCAATCCCGGAATTTTACGCATGGTCATGCCCCGGTCTGTGCCTTCACGATAAGTGTTTGCCTCTTGACTGGTTTCCAAGCCAGAACAGTCCTTAAAGCCAGCACGGGTGATGCCATCAATCTCTACTCGAAAACTATAACCAGTGTATGGATCTATTCGCTCTGCCATTTGTTACTCTCCTTAATAAATTATCCCGCTGCCGCCGTGACGGTGACGCCACTGTTGCCGCGAACAACGCGAAGGTCGATAAATTCGCCAGGCACCGCTGGTGCTAAACCAATCTGAGTCACAACTTGTCCAGCGTCGCGCACATCTTGGCCGTTTGTTTCCTCATCACAGCGCACATAAAAGGCTTGTTTGGCCGTTTGCCCTTTGAGCGCCCCTTGCTGGTAAACCGTTTGCAGATACGCTTCGACTTCACGACTGATGCGTACCCAAAGTCGGGCATCGTTCGGTTCAAAAGGCAATAAGGTCATAAATTGGGTTAACCAACGGCCGACTGCGATAAACAATCGGCGTACATTGACATATTGCCACACGGGGTCTGTGCTTAAGGTGCGTGCGCCCCAAACCCTAATGCCCCGTCCGGTAAAAGAGCGCAGCATGTTGATATTGTTCTTAAAAAGTTCAGTCTGGTCTATCTTGGTCAACTTCTTTTGTAGGGATATGACCCCATCCAAAACCTCGTTAGCGGGGGCTTTATGCACGCCAACCAGCTGATCGCTGCGAGCATAAATTCCGGCAATGTGTCCACAAGGTGGGATGGCATGTGGCCGACCAGAGGCGTCGCGCACCGTCAACCAAGGATGGTAGAGGGCGCCAAAGCTGCTGTTTAACGCTTTGCTTTGCTCAATGAGCTTCTCTCTGTTGAGATTGTTTCCCGTGTCTAAAATGGCGAAACGGTCTCCTAGCAATTGGCAATGGTTGACGATTTCCTTTTGTAAGGTGATTAGATCGTTTAAGTTTGTGTTCCTAATCAGATCGGGGGCGCAGATGAGGTCGCATGTTTCTAAGTCGGAAACGGCAGTTAACCCTTTCCGCAAACTTTCTAAAGGCGTCACCGTCACATCATCATTTAGGCGCAAGACATAAGCGACCTGGCCACCATTTTCAAAAAATCCACGAACCGCATAAGAAAGATAACCATCATCAGAATCACCAAAAATGGCGGCAAACTGCTGCCACAGATGAAGCATCATTGGCTCATTGATGGGTCCTTTTTGGGCAATTCCCAAGAAAAGAGGCACACCCGTCAGAAAGCTTGGATCAGGCTGTGGAAAGATTTCTTGTCGATAGACGTCAGGAAATGGGTATGAGATCATAGTTTTTTTAGAGTCTTCGCTAAATAGTGTTCTTGACATGCTTTTTATCAAAGATT
>UOEU01000589.1_pt1 | contig 10421 bp, 9 predicted proteins | sample 1989311 | NCBI WGS metagenome assembly UOEU01 (sample SAMEA4712195, study PRJEB27164) | hydrothermal vent metagenome | biome: marine basaltic hydrothermal vent biome; feature: marine hydrothermal vent; material: mineral | place: Pacific Ocean | collected 2011-06-14/2011-07-23 | depth 1719 m | reverse complement strand
GTCCGAAAAGCGGCCGTTTTATGCATTTGTACACAAACTATCGATAAGGTTTCTGCAGGATGTGCATAAATCAAACTATGTCCCAGGGTACGCACAATTCCAGAAACGCGTCTAAGTAGTGACATATGTCACAATGTTCGATTGACATATGTCACTATTAGCGTAATGTTACGATTTCGTAAGATTAGCCGTAAGCTTTTCATTCCAGCATAGTTATGCTAATCTTTTCGTAGCCAATATAATATCCAAATTGTGCTTATTCTGCAATATTTTTCGTCTAACAGACAGGAATTCGACACCTGTGGTACATCAAAGGTGATTTTGTCCACCCGTGTGGAGACCATTTCGGTTTAAAGCTGTTGGCATCTCCTTGGCGTTCTGCTGACCCTTTGTATAAGTAAAAAGGATTCTTTATGAAGCACAAGCTCTACATTTATAAAAGCTATATTGCCTTAGCAATTGGCGTTCTGATCTTTTTAGGCGGATGCGAAATCAAGTCGCCGGAACTGACTGCGATGTTGGAGAGTTCAGCTTCAACAACTCAACTCACGACGGGACGTGAAGTTAGTAGGCGATACCAAGATAGTGCTAAACCTCTATTGGGAAAACCAGATAGGCCAGAAGTTAGAATAGAATATGAGCCAATAAATAATTATACAAAGGAGGATGTATATGATGAGATTGTAGCAAGTCTTGACGAGAATAATTGGGCGACAGAGGAGGTGTACATAATTCGATCTGGTTATTACAGAGCCTCTCTGCCACAAGATGGTTTTTCAATACTTGCTACAGTGAATATTCAGTCAGACCGCAACATTGTAAGCGTTCGATTGAGAACTGTACCGCGCTAATTATAATTCCATAAAACTGAAGCATACAGGAGAGAAATTACCATGAATCGAAGGATAATAAGATTTGTAATCGGTTTTGTCGCAGTCACATTTAGCTTAATACTTTTCAGCTCAATTTCAACAGCGCAAGAAGATGCATTGCCCCCTCTTACAGATAGTACATATGGGCGATTCATACTCAGCTGGCAATGGCGCACGCTCAGAATCAGGAGATCGTAATTATTACGGAGTTGAGGGTTGCTACCGCAGCCCCACAAATTGGGGAAATCAATTTGCAGATTCTCTTGAAGACACATTCGCCGTCACATATATAAATCGTGCATGTTCTGGAGGTGTTATTGACAATATTTTAAATGAAGTGGATATGAAAGATATTTATATAAAGACCCCTTTTGAGAGTTGCCCATCGGAAGAATATCCAGATGAAGAAGAGTGGAAGGAAGCCCCTTTTTCTTGCTCGCGCTTCATAAAACCTCAGATTGACGCTATTGATAGCAGTGTTGATCTGGTAATTATAACGCTGGGTGGGAATGATGTGGAATTTGATAGAATTGTGGTGCAGTGCTTTGTCCCAGGACCTAGAGATCCAGCTGGTTGTAGAGAGGCTGTGGAAAATGCAAATTCTAAGTTAGTAGATGTAGAAAACGACCTGATCGATACGTTTGGAGCTATCAGAGCCAAGTTAAGACCTGATGCAAGGATTGTGTTTGTTACATACCCTTACCTTGTGCCAGATGTAGATTATCAGCTTGTGCGTATCGATCCTCCTTTACCAATTGATATCTATGAAGCCGCACAGGAAATACGTGCTGTAGGATTAGAAGGAGATATCCGTCAAAGAGCTGCGGTAGAAGCCGCAAATAACGATGCAGGAGAAGAATACATAGTACTCTTTGATGGTACTAAAGAGCTTTTCGAGGGGCATTTGCCGAATCCTTTTCAGTCACAACCAAGAAATCCTGATAGATGGCTACATGAACTCGTAATTTCTACAGAATTCGCTAATGTAGAATCATATCACTACAATCCGTTAGGGCATCAAAATCTTGGAAGCGCACTATCAATCTTTGAAACCTTTGGTGCAGGCGGTGGATCATTTGGCACGAATGCAGATATTGACGTCGTATTCGTTGTCGATACCACCGGATCTATGGGCGATGAAATTGCCCAAGTACAGGCAGATCTTTCCACTTTAGTAGACCAGCTTGCAGCAACGACAGACTCATATAGAGTAGCCGTGGTTTCCTACCGAGATTTCCCTGAGCGAACTGGTATTTCGTCTGACTACCCATTTAATGTTGATCAGTCATTTACTGAGAATACGGCATTAATTCAAGCTGCAATTGACTCTCTAACCGCTCAAGGTGGTGGAGATTTCGAGGAGACAGTGTTTTCAGGTATTCAGGCAGCAATCGAGCTACCCTGGAGGCCAGGCGTCACGAAAATCGCTATTGTCATAGGTGACGCCCCCGCGCTCTCCCCAGAGCCAATATCTAATTTGACAGCTACTCAAATTGTTGCCAACAGTATTGCAGTCGATCCTGTTCAGGTTATTGGCGTTGATGTCGGAAATCTTAATTCTAATGGCGCGTTGGGTGAAATCTCAGCCGGAACCGGTGGTTCAATTATTCCGGACACCTCTGGACTCACAGCTACGATTTCAGAAATCCTTGACCAGGCTGCGAATCAACCATTCGCCTGGATTGGCACAGCTTATTCAGGAAAAATTGGTCAACCAATTCTATTTGACGCATCTGGGTCTTATGATCCATCAGGTTTACCAATCACTCTCTATGAATGGGATTTTGATGGTGATGGTGTATTTGATCTTGAAACCGAAGAGGCTACCGCAACCCACGTATACGATGCAGCCTTTAATAATTTCGTCGTTTTACGTGTGACGGGTGCAGGTGGAACTGCACTGGCAAGTGCACGTACTGTTGTGAATGCTGAAGGTTTTGCTTCTCAAGGTGACGAAAATTCCTGCGAACTTGATGAAAACGGGTTTTCCATCATTATAGATGAAGAAGGGCAATTTATCCGTTGTACGGCCGATAGCCTTCCTTTAGTAGACCAAGAAGGGGTGACGGAGGTTTCAGGAATTACTCTTGATGAGGCATTATTGAATCTAAGAAATGCTGTTGTCCGTCTCTCATCCCCGTTCAGACACAAGTATCTCTCTATCAAGAACGCAATACGAAGAGATAATTTAGAATCTGCATGCAATAGTCTAGAAGACATGTCCGTGCTTGCAATAGCTCAGACAGGAAGGGGAATTTCTGCAGAAGAAGCCGCTGCTGTACTTGAAGCAGTTGATGTAGTAGAAGATATTCTTGGTTGTTCGGAGTAAGAAAGCGGTAGTATGGGTATCGTCCATTTTCCTGTTAAATTCTAGGGTGGAAATTTGGGCGATGCTCATTACTAACTTCTTTATATTTAGTGAGCGAATCCCGTCTCTCTAAAGTGACCCCTTTTGTCAAGACCACAAAATTACGAATTTAAGTCACATTTTTGCCGTTCTATTGCTTCCATTCTATTTATCAGGCATCCATCAAAAGTTGCATTAGCCGAACGGTCGGTCAAGCATCTTGAGACCAAAATAAACTTCGGCGAGCGTACAGTCTGCCAGGCTTTGATGTGGTCGTTCGTGATTATAGAAATGGAAATAACGCATTAATCCTTCTTCTAAAGCGGGTACAGTTGTATGCTTATATAGATTAGGTAGACCTGCTCATTTGGCAGAAGCATTACAATATCGTTCCAAGCAAGTGTGAAGAAAAAGGGGAGTGATGCCACTTGAAGGGGGCTTCAATTATGTGACACCACAGGTTAAGGGGGGAAGAAGTAAAATAGGAAGAGTAGTTATAAAGTAGGTTCGCTTTCTTACGGCACTTATTAAGATTCCAGATTCGGTTTTATGCAGGTGCAACTTTGCGTTGATATTCAACCCAAGCCGTATTAAATGCTTCAATAACGGCCGGTGTGGCATTTTTGTCCACGAGCCAAGTTGCCCAAATCATATGCCCGTTCGCTTTTTTGCGCGTGGCTTTAGGCTCTTCAAATTGACTAATAGTGTGGGCAAAATCGCCAACAGCATCTTGCCGCTCAATTTGGTTGTTTATCCATTGATAAAAAGAAAAAGTTTCCATAGTAATGCTTGACCTCGCTTGTGTAAGTAAAAACACCATCTTGTACAGAAGCAAATCTATAACAGATAAAACATACGAAAGTTTGCTCCTGTTTAACTGTTTCGCCGCAATTTTGTTATCCGCCTATAAATGTTTGGCGAAACAGTAGGATGAGGTGCGACCAATACAAGGCTCCCCGAAGCATTCTAGCCCATCTTTATGACGAGAATAATGACATAATATGTGAACCCACTTAAGATTGTAATTAAGATCGGGTGAAAACAAAGGGTAGGTCATGGTACTTTTGGCCTAATTATGCAATCAATGCGCCTAGACCCTAAGGGTTTTCCTTTAGATCGGGATGCCTTTTAGAGGCAAAACCCTTAGGGTCTCCTGATATACGCACTATAAAACGGCCGTTCTCGCCCCAATCTTCTCCTGAATCATCCCCTCAAACGCAGCCAGCGACAATCCATTCTGCCGCGACCCGTTCCGCTTACGCAGAGAAACCGTGCTTGCCGCAACCTCCTGTTCACCCACAACGAGCATGTAAGGAACCTTCATTTGCTGCGCCTGACGAATTTTGGCCTGCATTCTGTCGCTGCCAAGCATCGCCTGCACGCGCACGCCGCCAGCTTTTAGCTGTGCGGCAACCTGCTGGGCATACTCATTTTGCCCATCCGCCACGGGAATAACCCGCACTTGCTCGGGTGCTAACCAAACGGGAAAATTGCCCGCATAATGCTCAATCAAAAAGCCAATGAAGCGTTCATGGGCACCTAGCGGCGCGATGAATGCAAAGTGGCATCTCTTCTTCTCCCTCTGCATTCGTAAATGCCAGGCCAAAGCGGGATGGCACGACAAAATCGACCTGATTTGTGGCTAATGAGAATTCTCGCCCAATCGCACTCCAAATTTGCACGTCAATTTTGGGGCCATAAAAGGCGGCTTCATCTTCTGCTTCGACGAAGGGGACATTGCCGTTGATCATCGCCTGTCGCACGATGGCCTCCATTTTTAGCCACATTGTTTCATCATCAACATATTTTTTGCCAAGCCCTTCTTTGCTGTGCTTGCTCAGGCGCATCACATATTTATCCACGCCGAATAGATCAAAGTAGAAGCGATATAAATCCATGACGCCTAGGAATTCTTCTTCAAACTGTGCTTCAGACACGTAGATGTGGGCGTCGTTTTGCTGGGCGGCCCGCACGCGCAGCAAGCCCATGAGCGTGCCGCTTTGTTCGTAGCGGTAGACCATGCCGTATTCGCTGAGGCGCAGGGGCAGGTCGCGGTAGCTGCGCGGCTTGCTGGCGTAGATTTTGTGGGGGAAGGGGCAGTTCATGGGCCGAAGGTAGTAACGGCCGTTCTCCCTCTCCATCGGCGGGTACATTTCATCTTCATAATAGGGGAGATGTCCACTTTTTAGGTAGAGTGCCTCTTTGGCGATGTGCGGCGTTGAGACGCGCAGGTAGCCTGCTTTATCCTCCATTTCGTTCGCCAATTTTTCCAACTCTTCGCGCAAAATGTTGCCGTTGGGCAGCCAGAGGGGCAAGCCGGGGCCAATATCTTCATCCAAGATGAAGATTTCTAGCTCACGCCCCAACCTGCGATGATCCCGCTTTTTGGCTTCTTCCAGCATGGCTAGATGTTTTTTGAGCTCTTTCTTGTTAAACCAGACCGTACCGTAAATGCGCTGGAGCATCGGCCGTTTTTCATCACCGCGCCAATAGGCTCCAGCCACGCTCATCAATTTAAGCCCAGCAGCAGGAATCTTGCCCGTGTGGGCAACGTGTGGCCCACGACATAGATCAACAAAGCTGTCCTGCTGGTAAACGCTGATGGCTTCATCTTTTTGGGCGAGATCGGCGATAAGCTCCAATTTATAGGGCTGATTGGCAAACTGCTGGCGGGCTTCATCTAACGTCACCTGCCGATAGAGCAGCGGATAATTACCAGCAATAATCTGGCGTATCCGTTTTTCTAGCTTGGGCAGATCGTCGGGATGGAATGTTTGGGAACGGCCGTTTCCATCCAACCCCAAATCAAAATCATAATAAAAGCCGTCGGCAATGGGTGGCCCAATGCCCAGCTTCGCCTACGGACACATCTCCAGCACCGCCTGGGCCAAAACGTGAGCGGCCGTATGCCGCAATTTGTACAGTTTTGAATCTTCATATTTTTCAGACATCATATCCTCCTGTGTACTTCGTAGAGACGTTGCATTGCAACGTCTCTACCGACGCAAACAAAAAAGGCCGCTCTTGCGAGCGACCCACTGTTTACCGTTTACTGATTACCTAAAACGGCCGCTCATAAATCCATTCCTTTTGTAGTGATCAGGGTAGTTGCCTCTGCTTTGAACGCTGCTACAGGCATTGCGCCCCGATTCTCGTTGTCGCGGGTGCGTACCGCCACGGCGTTTTGTTCTTCTTCTTTGTCACCCACAACAAGCATGTAGGGTACTTTTTGTAGCTGGGCATTACGAATTTTGGCATTCATACGGCCGTTACTCGCATCAACCTCCACCCGCATTCCGGCAGCCCGCAGCTCTGCCGCCACCTGCTTGGCATAAGGAATATGCCGATCCGTAATCGGTACCATCACCACCTGCACAGGGGAGAGCCAGAGGGGAAACGCCCCATTAAAATGCTCAATCAAAATACCAATAAACCGCTCCATACTGCCAAATGGCGCTCGATGAATCATCACGGGCTGATGTTTTTGCCCATCTTCACCCGTGTATTCAAGCTCAAACCGCTCTGGCAGCAAAAAGTCCACCTGCACCGTGCCGAGCTGCCACTCTCGCTTCAAAACATCACGGAAAATAAAGTCTAGCTTCGGCCCATAAAAAGCAGCTTCCCCTTCTTCGATTATGTAGCGCATTCCAGCTTTATCAGCCGCTTTCGTAATCGCCGCAATACCTCGTTCCCACATCTCCGGCGTCCCAGCATATTTATCACTATCGGGATCATTCGTCCCCAGCCGCGCACGGAAATCATGAAAACCTATCGTCTCAAACACATGTTGAATCAAATCCACCACGCCAATGAACTCTTCTTCTAGCTGGTCTGGAGTGACAAATAGATGGGAATCATCCACCGTAAAGCCGCGCACCCGCGTCAGCCCGTTTAGCTCGCCGCTCTGCTCATAACGGTACACCGTGCCAAATTCTGCCAAGCGCAGCGGCAAATCTCGGTAGCTGCGCGGTTCACATTTGTAAATCTCGATGTGATGGGGACAGTTCATCGGCCTGAGCATAAATTTTTCGTCATCCACATCAATCGGCGTGTATTGGCTCTCTTTATAATAGGGATAATGGCCGCTCTTAATGTATAAATCTAGCTTGCCAATGTGGGGCGTAATGACGGGCAAGTAGCCCCGTTCCAGCTGCGCCTGACGCAAAAAACCTTCCAACGTCTCTCGCAAAATGGCACCTTTGGGCAGCCACAGCGGCAGGCCAGAGCCAACCAACTGCGAAATATGAAACAATCCCAACTGCTTGCCCAGCCGTCGATGATCTCTTGCCTTGGCTTCTTCCAGCAGGTGTAAATATTCCTCTAACTCCGTGCGGTTTTTCCAGGCCGTGCCGTAAATGCGCTGTAATTGCGGCCGTTTCTCATCACCACGCCAGTAAGCGCCACCCGTCCGCAGCAGCTTCACTGCGTTGGCCTTCACCTTTTTTGTAAAAGAGACATGAGGCCCGCGGCACAAGTCTACAAAATCGCGCTGCTGGTAAATTCCAACCTCGCTCACTGGTTCACTGATGGGATTGCCATTTTCATCCACCTTACCGGCCGCCAACTCCTCAATCAGTTCTATTTTGTAAGGCTGATCGGCAAAAAATTGTTTGGCTTCAGCAATGGACATGGAAGATTGCACAAATTTGGCGTTTTTCTTGAGCAACTGCTTCATTTTAGCTTCGATTTTTTCCAAATCCTCCGGCGAGAAGGTTTTAGGCTTGCTGCTTTCATCTTTGCCCAAGTCAAAATCGTAATAATAGCCATCCTCAATAGGCGGGCCAATGGCTAACTTGGCCTCTGGATAAAATTCTAGCACCGCTTCGGCCAGCACATGCGCGGCCGAATGTCGGATTTTGTATAGTTCTGATTCGACGTTTGCTTCCGTCATTTCTTCCTCCAAAATTCATGATTAACGATTTTCGATTAAACAATCGTCAATCGTCAATCGAAAATAAAAAACGCCCTCACCCCCTTGTTTGGGGCGATGGCGTCGCGGTTCCACCCAATTTTAGTAATCGGTTGATTGATTACCCTCGTTACGGCCGTTAACGGAGCGACCCGTATCTTCTTAATAAGAATATATGGGGCAGACTAGAAAGTCTGCCCCTAAAAAGGCAAACAACATTGTTTCCCTTTCCGTTCAGAAAATCACTCTTGGGGGGTTTTCACTGCCGCTCTTATGACGATGGCTCTCAGCTAAATGCTTTGTGTTGTTTTACAAAGCATCAACCATCACTCTCTGACAAAGATTGTGCAACTACTTATCCCAATCTACGTAGTGCATATTTAATTAAGGTACTTTAGATTATATAAAAGAGGGCTCAGCATTGTCAAGCATGGCGATAAAAAGCGAAGGTTTACTAACAACCGTCCAACCAAAAGCAAAGGGGACATTTCCTGCTATACTGCGTACTAATAAGCGTCAGGAGAAAAGCGTGAACGAAGAACAGGTCTGGTTGGATCAGGCGCGGCAGGGCGATAAAGTCGCTTTTGGCAAAATTATAGAATCGTTTCAAAGGCCTGTTTACAATCTGGCGTATCGGATGCTGAATAATTCGGGGGAAGCAGAAGAAGCGGCGCAAGAAGCATTTATTCGCGCCTACACGCGGCTAGAAAGCTACAACCCTAACCACAAGTTTAGCACCTGGCTGCTTTCTATCACGTCCAACTACTGCATAGACCTGATTCGTAAGCGGCGTGCTATTCTTCTATCGATTGATGAGCCATTGCCCTCGCATCCCTCGTTAATGTCAGAAAAATCGACAGCACCAGAATCGCAAATAATGCAAAGCCAGCAGCAAGAGATGGTGCAAACACTCTTGTCTGAACTTGCTCCAGAATACAGAGAAGCGGTTGTGCTGCGCTATTGGCATGAACTTTCTTATGATGAAATTGCCGAGATGATGGATACGTCAGTAAGTGCTATTAAATCGCGGCTTTTCCGCGCTCGCAAACAGTTAGCTGAAGTGGGCATCGCAGCAGGGCTTGGACAAACGGCCGATAGTGTGGCCGTTTCATAGTAAGCATCATTTTTGCGCCAGCAGGTTGTTTCGGCTGGCGATGGAGGGCAAATGACCCTTCATATTCAATATTTGAGACAAGATTAACGGAGTCAATTATGGAACACGAAAGATATTATATGTTAATGATGGACACGCTTGATGGTGAGCTTACAATTGAGCAACAAGCTGAGATGGAATCTCACCTCCGTGCGTGTCCTGATTGCCGTCAAGAATGGCAAGCTATTTTAACCATCGACACCCTTTTTAGGCAGGCGCCGATGCTCAGTCCGGCGGCTGGCTTCACTCAGCGTACAGTCGCCCGCTTGCCTAATCGGCGGGCGCGACTGTGGGCAATCAGCATTATTTATGTGTTGCTGCTGTTAAGCGGCATCTTGCCTATTTTGCTGGTTGTTTGGGCCGCAAACAGTGTTGTGCCGCTGCTGAGTCAACCTGCATTTTTGGACAGTACCCGACAGCTTATCGCGCAAGGGGTGCAGCTTGTTGGGGTTGTCATGACGGCTCTGTTTAAGGGTTTTGGGGAGTTGATAGTACAGCAACCGGCCGTTTTAGGTGGGTTGTTGGTTTTAGCGGGAACGGTTTTTATTTGGAATGGTGTCTATCAGCAGTTAGTTAGCCAGCCAACGGCCGTTTCCATTCGGGGGAGCAACTAAAGATGCAGCGTCGAATTTTACTATTACTAACGCTATTGCTGCTGTTGGCAATCCCATCGGGAGCCGTTTTGGCCGCACCAGTTGCAGACAAAATCGTCAACGCCGATGACGTTATTCGCAATGACATTATTTTGTTTAATGAAGATTTCGAACTGGCTGACGGCGGGCGGGTGACGGGCGACATCATCATTTTTAACGGCAATGCCCATATTGCAGGCACTGTTAATGGGGATGTTGTTCTATTCAATGGGAACCTAACAACGGAGGCAACAGCTTCGCTCAATGGAGATTGTGTCTTGTTCAATGGACAATCTTCTGGTGAGGATGGCAGCGCGGTTTCCTGTACAAATTTGGATGTGGTCGTGCCAGATGGGGTCGTTAATTTTGTAGATGAACTGGCTTCTTCTAATGAATTCACCGCTGAGTTTACTGCTGAACCGTCTGTTGAGGTACACCAGCGGTCTCCATTTGTTCGTTTTGCGGGGGGAACGGCCGCTGCTATAGCCCGCAGTTTACTGTTTGGCCT
>UOEU01000445.1_pt1 | contig 10489 bp, 8 predicted proteins | sample 1989311 | NCBI WGS metagenome assembly UOEU01 (sample SAMEA4712195, study PRJEB27164) | hydrothermal vent metagenome | biome: marine basaltic hydrothermal vent biome; feature: marine hydrothermal vent; material: mineral | place: Pacific Ocean | collected 2011-06-14/2011-07-23 | depth 1719 m | reverse complement strand
CGACAATTTATTTTTAAGGGGATGCGTAATAAAGAACTCATTTATAGCCTACGATTGAATCTTGTCAAATTTATTTGATACGATACCCTTGATAATCGTTGTTAAACAGCCAAGCAACAACAGAACCAATCTCAATCGTTTCGGGCAAATATGTTTTCATGGTAACGGAGGAAGTGCCGCGTGTATGCAGCATATGCTGGGTGCGGCGCATTCGCTCGAATCGCTCTTGCCATGTTTTGCAGTTAGACGGCCGTAAATCCACCCACCCCTTCTGCGCCCAGCTATTCACCCCTTCTGGCGTCAGTTCAACCTCACGATAAATGCTTTCTGGGATGTTGATTCGCGGGCCGCGAATAAGCTGCTTGCCATCTGGTGCTAAAATCGGCACACCAATCGACGTGATTTGAGTCCGCAACAGTTCGTTTTCCATAATAAAATGGTACAGCGTTTCTGACAGTTCAGAAGCTGGCGTTTGCAGCACGTTTTGCAACGTCTGGTAATTTAGCCGCAGCAAGTGGGCTTCATAAAGCAGCTTGGAAAGCTCTGGAGGGCCCAACTGCCCTAGAGCAACGCTGTGACTGTTTGTCTCCTCTTCAATGCGGGCTAATTTATCCAATGCCGTTTGGCGCAGCACCCCAGCACGGAAGCTCGGGTTAATAATGCTGCTGTCGATGCCTCCAATCACATCGTAACCTGTGTTGCTCCCTTTAATTTCTAACAGGGCCTGTTGGGAAATTTCTTCTGGGGTCACAAATTCCATCTGGTTGATGTGGGTGATCGCTTCAAATTCACCCCGAGCAAAGAAGCCATTTTCACCTGTATCTACCCCAGCCATGTGCAGCTTGCCAATGCGTTGAAACCGATTTTCGTCGCCACGCAGCATGAGACGGCCGTTTAACGCATGCACCTGACTATGATAGCGAAACTGGGGACGCCCACGCATCTTGACCGACTTGTAGGCCACCCGCCGATACCCAATCATCGCCCCAGGCTTTAGCTCCTTAACCAGTGGCCCATTGGGAGTTCGAGCCATCAAAAACATCAGGCCGGTGTGGGCAAAGCCAACGGCCGTTTTGCTCATCAACTTGGCGCTGGGGCGGTCTTCGCTGTGGGTGTAGGGGATGTTTAGCCCCATGCCGCCCGTGCCAGTCGTGCCAATCTTCAGGTAAAGGCGCGTGCCAACTTCACACATCGCCTTATGCAGCATTTGCACATGGCGAATAAGCTGCGGCAGCGACTGGGAGATAAGCAAAGTGCTCACGTTTTGCTCCAAAGATTTGCCCAATGCGTCCAGTTTTTCTAAATCTTGATGATCGACGATTTGGCGTAGCTGCTGCAAAAAATCATACGTTTGCTTGCTCAGGCTGGCAATATCTTGATAGCTGATGGCCGTAGCGGTGTTGATGCTGTCTACGATGACGTCTGGTTTGTACTGTTGAATGAGCTGGACAAGAGCGGAACGGCCGTAAGCCCCATCTAGCGAACCAAATAAATCTTCGTACAGCATATCGCGGTTAGGGCGGCTTAGTAACAGGCGGCGACGATGTTCCAAGCTAAATTGATCCCGCACAAAGACATCTCCCCACGCCCCAACAAACTCGATATTAGGAAACTCTTTACGGGCATCGTACAAAAATTCGCGCACTTCGCCACGAAACAAGCTGGCAACGACAATGCGCGCTGGCTCCATTGCCCGCGCCACAGTGCGTACAATTTGGGAGCCAACCAAGCCAGAGCCACCTAAAACCAAAAAACAGCGGTCAGATCGCATAACTATTCATATCTCCTAGAAAGTAGAAAGTGTATGCTTGTATTGTAACACGATAGCTTCAAGATATGGTTCCAACAAAAACGGCCGTTTCTTTGAGAAACGGCCGTTTTTTACACTTGTCGGGGCAGCCGGATTCGAACCGACGACCTCTTCGACCCGAACGAAGCGCGCTACCAAGCTGCGCCATGCCCCGAACAGTGGCGAATTATAAAGCAAGACCAGCAGTTTGCAAACAACTTTGCAACCCTTGGCGCACTTTTCAGCAGTCAGCAATTAACATACTGTAGCCTCTAAGGCAAAAATATCGACAACAAATTGTCGATAGAAATTTTTGGGCACTGATACGGATAAATCATGATGAACAGCCAATTTTTATCAGCGTCCACCCGTATCAGTGTCCCCAAATGTTAGCGTATGCCTTTTTTGTACCAGCATCGTCTGGCACAAGACATAGGTGCTTATAGTTACTGATCTACGCTAAGAGGCATCGGTCTAAAGTCGGCGCCCATTGCCTCATGACTCACACCAATCGTCAAAAACGCTTTGGGATCCGCCTTGGCCGTTACCTGCTTCAGCAAGCTAACCTGTGGCCTCGTGACGGTACACAACACCAAATACCGCTTTTGCCCACTGAATCCGCCCGTTACTTCCCAATAGCTGACGCCTCGATGCAGGTGAATCATTAACGCGTCTATCACAACTTGGGGATTATCGGTAATAATGGTGGCCGTGCGCGTACTGCTGCTGCCTTCTAGCGTGTAATCGGAGGCCAACCCGTTGAGAAAAAGCATTAAAAAACCGTAGAGGGCAATGTCCCAACCAAAAACCAGCCCGGCAGCCGCAATGGTAAGGCTATCGGTATAAAAGTAGACTTGGCTTAACGGCCGTCCCGTTTTCATTTGAATAATACGGCCGATAATGCCTGTGCCTCCCATTGTGCCACCAGAACGGTAGATAAGCCCGCCGCCAATGCCACCCACAATACCTCCGTAAATGGTTGTCAACAGCAAATCATTTGTTAATGGATATTGGTTGAGCAGTTGAGGCATAAATTGTATAAAAGCGTCGGTGGCAATGGAAAAGATGGTGGCAGCAGCCAAGGTTCGCAACAAAAAAGGCCATCGCCCCAAATTGTAAAACCCTATCACAAGCAAAGGCAAATTGAGTAACCAATAGAGTAAACCAATCGGCCATCCAGCAAAAAGGTTGATAATTAGACTAATGCCAGAGACTCCCCCAGCAGCAATGTTGTGGGGAACCTGGAACATAGCGTAGCCAAAGGCAGCCAAGCAGGCGCCGGTTACCATCAATAAATTCAGGCGAACATGATGCCAAAATTTCGCCCAAGAAAACGGCCCCCACGTCTTCACGGGGGCAAGCTGTTTCCGCCGTTGCATTACGATTCGTTTCGTCGATTGTGCCAAGTTCATAGCACACCTTTCCCTTAAAGTGTAAAGTGTCAGGCCGTTTGCCCCGTACCTGGCACTCCATATGTAAGAATTGTTTATCAATATAAGCTGGTTGTGTGCAAAAAATAGGGCAAGAGATGTGCTATTTATGTGTCAAACTGGCATTGATTGTGCTAAATGTGTAACAAATTGAAACAATTAGGCAGAAAAGCGGTAGCCAACCCCAGGATGGTTGTGGATGAAATGGGCTTGATCAGGGTCTGGCTCAATTTTGCGGCGCAAACGGCGCACCAAACCACGCACCAACTCCCGATTGCCTTCCCCGTTGTAGCCCCAAACCCGCTCAATGATTACGTCCAAGGGGATGACCTGATCAGGATTGGTCATCAGCATGTACAACAGGCGAAACTCCAGCGGCGTCAGCGTCTGAGGCTCCTTGCCAACCAGCGTAACCATTCGGGTGCTGGGGTCTAAACGGATAGAATCGGTTTGAATTGAGGTGAGAATGGAGGCGGGAACGGTGCCAGCTCGGCGCAAAAATATTTTGATGTAACGGGTTAGGATTCTGGGAGAGTACGGCCGTTTCAAAATCAAATCCACACCCGCATCCAACAAATCACAGGTCTGGTCTTCCGTTAGCCCCTCCTGCAAAAGCAGCAGCGGTGCTTGCGACAACGCACGAATCGCAACGACATCATCAGAAGCAGCTTGCCCCCGTGAAGAACCTGTCCCCGCAAAGGCGTGGGACGTGGGGGCCGTATTGCTTTTAGCCGACAGCACAATAATATCAACAGGCTGCTTAAGCTGCGAAGACGCCATTGTCTTCACGGCAGCTATCGGAGTAATAGACAAACCCGCATGACGCAACACATAGCTCAAGAATTCCCGTTCTTCACCATTTTCAGAGATAACAATTGCTTGCATACTTTACCTAATTTGAACGACAGTCAATTCTGGAAGAAACAAATTACAGCGTATCTGGAGCGCGGTAAGAAACCGCGGCTACTATAAATATGCTAACCTAGTTCCAAATTGAGCAGTTGGGCATTGGCGGGAACGGCGTCACCCGCCTGATAGAAAATTTCGCCGACGACCCCAGCGGCAGCGGCGCGAATGGTGTGCTCCATTTTCATCGCTTCCAGCTTGAGCAGCGGGTCGCCAGCGGCAACCGTTTGTCCCACGGTGATCAAAACGGCCAGCACCGTACCGGGCATGGGCGCACGTAAAGGGCCAGCCGTGGCGGAAACGGCCGTTTTCCGAGGAAATCGTGGCAAGGCAGTGGCACAAACCGCTCCGGCTTCCCCCTGCACCCAGTAATCATTCCCCTGCTGCTGGATGATGAGCTTGTGTGAACGGCCGTTTACCAGCAGCCTCCAATCCATACCCGCTTGCGCCTCACAAACAACGTCGCACGGCTCCCCGTCCCCAACCGTTACCTCAAATTGGTCTGACTGAAAGCGGATGGGCTGCAATAAAATGGTGCTGGGAGCATCTCCCAGCAAAAATTGGCTGCACAGCGGCCCATTGGGATTGTTGCGCCAGTAGCCGCTGTTTTCTGGCAGCTGCGGCTGAGCGTAAAACTGCGCCAATGCAGCAGCAATGAGCGCCAATGCCACATTTTTCTCTGGGGACCGCCAATTGGCTAAATTGTCGGCCAAAAAATGGGTGCTGTAGCTGCCTGCAATAAAGTCTGGCTGGCGAATTATGTCAAGCAGATAAGAAATGTTGTGTCTGAAGCCCAGCAATACGGCCGTTTCCAAAGCACGTTCTAACCGCCGAACGGCCGTTTCTCGGTCTGCCCCATATGCAATAATTTTCGCCAGCATTGGATCATAATGAACTGAAACCACATCTCCCGTTTGGATGCCGCCATCCACCCGAATCCCTTCACCCATAGGCGGACGCCACAGCAGCACGTTCCCCGTCACGGGCAAAAAGTCGTTCGCCGGATTTTCGGCATAAACCCTTGCCTCGATGGCATGACCCGAAAATGCGATCTCATCCTGCGATAACGGTAGCGGCTGCCCAGCAGCCACCGCAAGCTGCCAAGCCACCAAATCCAGCCCAATGACCATCTCCGTAACGGGATGCTCTACCTGAAGGCGGGTGTTCATCTCTAAAAAGTAAAAATCCCCATTGGCATCGAGGAGAAATTCTACCGTGCCAGCATTGTCGTAGTTCACGGCGCGGGCGGCGGAAACGGCCGTTTCCCCCATCCGCCGCCGCAATTCTGGTGTCAAAGCTGGCGAGGGCGACTCTTCAATCACCTTCTGGTGTCGTCGCTGAATTGAGCAATCTCGCTCGCCCAAATGGATGAGGTTGCCCTGCTGGTCGCCAAAAATCTGAATTTCAACGTGACGCGGCTGCAAGACAGCCCGCTCCAGCAGCAGTTCATCTGAGCCAAAGGCGTGGGCAGCTTCCCGTCGGGCAGCATCCAAAGCATCCGGTATCTGATCAAGCGCAGTTACTAGCCGCATCCCTTTACCGCCGCCACCCGCCACCGCTTTGACCATGATCGGCAGCCCCATTTTTTCAGCTTCGGCTTGGAAACGGCCGTTACGCTGATCTTCCCCCGCATACCCAGGCAGCACAGGCACGCCTGCCGCCGCCATCAAATCTTTGGCCGCCCGCTTGTTGCCCATTAAACGGATGGCCTCTGGGTTGGGGCCAACAAACAAAAAGCCCGCCTCTGCACAGAGACGGGCAAAATCACTATTTTCAGCTAAAAAGCCGTACCCTGGATGAATCGCTTCAACTTCGGTTTGACGAGCGGCTTCTAAAATGGCAGTTTGATTGAGGTAGGATTTTGTTGCAGGTAAGGAACCAAGGAGAACGGCCGTATCCGCCATCTGTACATGCTTGGCAGTCGCGTCCGCCTCAGAAAAAACGGCCACCGTTCGCACACCCATTTGTTGGCAGGTGCGAATAATTCGGCAAGCAATTTCCCCTCGGTTGGCAATCAAAACTGATTTGATCACAAAAACCCGATTTCTAGGTGACAGTCACCTTGGAAGTGACTGTCACCTCATCATTAAATATGCGCCGGGGCAATAAAGGTATGCCCCACCAGCCCATCATTCATAGAAAACAGCCCCGTTTGCCAAATGCGCCGAATGGTTATAAACGGGGCGATGGAGGCGTGTTCGTTATTGGAAAGCGGCCGTTGTGAATAATAGCCGCCAAAAAATGCCTCTGAAAAGTCGGCCGAATTACTGTGAATCAAGTTACTGTTAAACAAAAAGACAGCAATATCATAGGATCGCCAACCATAGCCACACCAGTCAAAATTAAAAAAGGTTGGCTGATTGTCATCCGTAAAAAAGAGACTGCCGTGGTGAAAATCGCCCCCAATCGGCCCCCAACCATCTTCTGTATCCTCTTCATTAGTCAAGAGTTCTGAAATTTCATCCTTGGCCTCTTCCGCAGAGATCATCAAAATTTCTAGGTCATTTGCCCGTTCTTCATCCCAATATTGCTTAATGCGTTCAACAGGTTTATCAACCAAAAATTCTAGGCTTATTGGCTGCCGCTCAAACTTGCCTTCGTAACTGTTTGAGGCCAAATGAATCCGCGCCATCTCCCGACCCAGCACAAATAGCTGTTCCTCATTTTTCAAGGTCATGGGACGACCGGGAGCGAGGCTAAAGAGGGCATAATAGCGCAACCCTTCCGGCGCGTTCAGGTGGCTCAACAACCCGCCATCGGCACGAGGGATGGGGTAAGAAACTGGCAAACCGGCTTGATGTAAAAAGTTTAGCCAATCCACCTCATACAAATAATCTGACTCTTGTCGCTGGAAGCGGGTTCCCAATTGGTAGATCCGCATGACAAAGCGCTCCCCGTCGCCGGTGGTTACCAAATAATGGTCATTGTCTTGGGTACGCAACATTTTACTAAACAGTTGACAGCGCAGAGGCCCTTCTAAAGCATAATCGGCCGTTATCAGTTCAGCCAACGCATCGGCCGCTACAAACGACCTGACTACACGAATTTGATTCATCTATTTTTCTCCCATTTTTTCAGTGAGACCCTAAGGGTTTTATCCTGAGAATGTCACTGTATTGGACTATAAACCCTTAGGGTCTGATCACTATTTTGTCAATATGCCTTCATACTTGGCAATAATACCTAGCATAATTTCGTCTGCCCCTGCGCCGATAGACAGCAAGCGGGCATCGCGGAAATAGCGTGCCATCGGATACTCTTCGACGTACCCCATGCCGCCATGAAACTGTAGGCAAGTGTCGGCCACGTCGCGGGCAAGTCTACCCGCTTTTAGCTTTGCCATCGACACTTCTTTGGTCATGTCGCCACCAGCGACCAAGACGCGGGTACAATGGTACGCCAACTGGCGCAATGCTTCCACTTCTGTGAGCAATTCACATATTTTGAACTGAATCCACTGGTTTTCGATGAGCGGCTTGCCAAATGTTTCTCGCTGGCGGCAGTAGTCGATGGTCAGGCGCAAGATTCGCGCCATGCCAGAAACGCCCATCAACACGCCCGCCAGCCGCTCTTTTTGGAACTGTTTCATTTGCAGCAAAAAGCCTTGTCCTTCGGGGCCAATGCGATGGCTTTGCGGCACACGAAGGTTGTCAAAAGATAAAATGGCGGTGTCGCTGCTGTGGTTGCCCAGTTTTTCCAGCTTGCGGCTAACGCTAAAGCCTGGCAAGTCGGTCGGCACGATGATTAGCGACATCCCTTTGAAGCCTGGCTGGTCGCCAGTACGTGCCAGCAGGGTAAGGTAGTCGGCCTGCGTGCCGCTGGTAATCCACATTTTGCTGCCGTTGATAATGTAGTCGTCGCCGTCGGCTACGGCGCGGGTTTGGATGGCGGCGACATCGGAGCCTGCGCCTGCTTCACTGACGGCTATGGAGAATACGGCCGTTCCCATCACAGCGGGCTTCAAAAAGGTCTCTTTTTGCCACGGCGTGCCAAATTCAGCCAGGGCTGGGGTTGCCATGTCCGTTTGCACCGCAATCGCCATCGGCACGCCAGCGCACGCTGCCCGGCCAATCTCCTCCAGCAGCACCACCTGATACCAATAATCCAGCCCCATCCCACCATATTCTTCTGGATAGGTGATGCCCAGCAGCCCCAAATCACCCATCTTTTTGAACAAATCATGCGCTGGGAAGGTGCGTTCCTCTTCCCACGCTTCCACATTGGGATCGATCTCACTTTCCACAAAGCGGCGAATGGTTTGCCGCAACATTTGGTGTTCTTCATTAAAGTAAGTGGAGTACATTCGTTTCTCCTGTTGTGTTGTCTGTTGGTTAAGTTAAGAGGGATTTCTCGGAGGACCTCGAAATGACAAGAAAGTTAGTTTGCAAGGAAATAATCTAACAAATCACCTATAATTGTCATTTCGAGCCGCTTTTGGCGAGAAATCCCTCTGAAGATTGCATTTTGCAAAGGCAATCTCAGGGAAAGACTTGAACAATTATATTCTAAAATTGTTTATTGATGCTTGCCAGCCTGCTTCGTTTTGGCCGGGAATGAAGGGCAGGTAGTAGCTGACGCGATCCAAAAGGTTGCCATATTTGGCCTGAATCAAGCTCGGTAGTTCCGCCCAACTGCCACGGACAGCAATCACGTCCAAAATGTTATCGTCGATCAGGGTGGGCATCTCCGCCCACTTGCCATCACGCGCTAGTTGGCTGAGACGAACGGCCGTTTCCTGCCAACTATGCAGATCTGCCAAAACGCGATAGGCGGGCGTACTCATATAAAAAGAGATTTGCTGCTTGACGTGGTTTTCCGCCCAGTTTGCGTAGGCTGGATCGTCAGTAGGGATGGCGAATACGGCCGTATTCAACGAAATATCTGCGCGGGAACGGCCGTTCCGCTGCAAACCCGCCTCAATGTGCGGCAAAGCAAACTGTTCTAAATATTTCACTGAATGCAGAGCATGAATATGCACCCCGTCACACAGTTCCCCCGCCAGCCGCAGCATCCCCTTGTTGACGGCCGCAATGTAGATGGGGATGTTTGGGTGGGCAATAGGCCCAGGATTGAAAAAGGGGGTCATCAGCTTGAGCTTAAAATATTCCCCGCTAAAGTTGAGCGGCGTGCCGTTTTGCCAGCACTCCCAAAAGGCACGAATGGCTAAAATCGTTTCCCGCATCTGCTTGAGCGGCTTGTCCCAACGCGCCCCCAGCCGCAGCACGTTGTGTGCCTTCACCTGCGTACCGAGTCCGAGGAGAAAACGGCCGTCGCTAAACTTCGCCAAATCCCAAGCCATCTGCGCCAAAATAGCGGGGCTGCGGGGGAAGGCGACGGCGATGGCCGTGCCAAGCTGCAACGTTTGGCTATGTTCTGCCCCCAGCAGCAGCGGCAAAAAGGGGTCATGGTTCGTTTCGGCCGTCCACAGCCCATCAAACCCGAGGTTTTCGGCCGTTTGGGCCATGATTGCCATTTCGTTCAAATTGTGGGAAAGTAAAGTCAGATCAAATTTCATCAATCGCTCCATATTATTACATTGATTCTAGCCCACCCTACAACCATTTTAGTAGGGGCGGGACGGCGCGATGGTAGGTTCATCACAACGTCTTAATATTTCTCGCGCCGCCTCGCCCTGGGTTGGCCGTACATTGGGCGAGTACATTGGGCGAGATGGCGCGGAATTATCCCCTTTTGTATGCCCAAGGTTTCTCCGCGCCTTCCCGCCCCTACATTTCGTATCGGGGATTTATCGATGATATGTCATTTTGGCGAGGAGGGCATCCAGATTGTCTTTGTCTTCTGCCCAGCGTGCCGGATTGTTGATGATATATTGTCGGGTTGCCTCTAATTCTCGTTCATTGCGGATGATGCGCTCATAATAGCCGCGCTGCCATACTTTTGCCCCTGGACTCTGCCGTAAATTGTTGATGCGGGTGGTAACGGCCGTTTTATACCGCCCTACCACCACCCCCAACGATCCCGCCAAGGCATTCTCAAAATTGCCCATCGACTTGGTCATATCTGCCTGAATTGGAAACGCTCTGAAATCAAAAACAACATGCCCATGATTCGGCATCACCACCGATTCATCCACAACAATATGCCGTGCATGTTGCTGCTCTGGAATACGGGCCAAGGCATGAACCGCAATGTCTCGAAAATCCAAATTTTCAAACAGATTCTGTCGTTCATGGGTACAAAAAGTCACAAAATAATACCCTGGCGACCGATAATCCCACCCAGACAAACGGATGGAACGCCGATGATGTTTATGCGGATCGAATTTGTTCATGGAATCATTCTCCAAAATCAACAGATGGTTGTTCCCACAACCCATTGTGGTAGGGGCGGGACGGCGCGATGG
>UOEU01000337.1_pt1 | contig 10561 bp, 12 predicted proteins | sample 1989311 | NCBI WGS metagenome assembly UOEU01 (sample SAMEA4712195, study PRJEB27164) | hydrothermal vent metagenome | biome: marine basaltic hydrothermal vent biome; feature: marine hydrothermal vent; material: mineral | place: Pacific Ocean | collected 2011-06-14/2011-07-23 | depth 1719 m | reverse complement strand
TTGCCCCCTTTGTTCGCTTTTTGCACGGAGACGGCCGTGTTGGGGCCGCGTTAGTGCAATCCGAACCCGATCTTATCTTTTTAACAGGCTCTACCCGTACCGGAAAGCTTGTGATGAAGGCAGCTGCGGAAAATATGACGCCCGTTATTTGTGAATTGGGCGGCAAAGACCCGATGATTGTCTTAGAGGATGCGAATATTGAAGCGGCAGCGCGTTGGGGTGCTTGGGGTGCTTTTTACAACACGGGTCAAACCTGTATGGCGGTAGAGCGTGTTTACGTTGTTGAATCGGTCTATGATCAATTCATGGAGGCGTTGCTGGAGGAAACTAGCAAGCTCAAGCAGGGGTACAGCCCAGAAATTGATAACCTCAATGATATTGGGCCGCTTACCTTTCAGCGGCAAATAGATATTATTGAAGACCATTTGCAAGATGCTTTAGCAAAAGGGGCGCAAATTATTCATGGTGGGCAGCGGGAAGGGATGTACATGGCGCCCACGGTGATGGTCGATGTGGATCACAGGATGAAAATTATGAGTGAGGAGACGTTTGGCCCGATTATCCCCGTGATGATGGTTGATGATGAGCAGCACGCGATTCAGCTTGCCAATGATTCTGATTTGGGCTTGAGCGCATCGGTGTGGAGCCGAGATTTGGGGCGTGCCGAGCGGGTGGCGCATCAACTTACTGTCGGGTCGGTGAATATCAATGACACGATGTCCCACTTTGCGATTCCGCGCCTGCCGTTTGGCGGGGTGAAGAAGTCTGGCATTGGTCGGACGCACGGCAAGAAGGATTTGCTGCAATTTTCCCAAACGCGCTCTTTTGTGGTGGGAAATCCGCCGCTGCCGTTTGATATTGCGACCATTTTGCGCCAGCCTGGCAATTATCGCTTAGGGTCTGGCATTATTCATCTTGCGTTTGGCACGTCGCCGAAGCAGCGGCTGAAGCCTGTAGTGGAATTACTGGAAGAGAAGGAGTTGAAGGCGACGGTGAAGAAGTTGGGAACGGCCGTTGGACTTACGGCCGTTTTTGGCACAGCCATCCTTGCTTTTCTACTCCGCTCACGTAAATGATTTTGGATTGACGATTTACGATTGACGATTTTGTTTCTTTTAATCGTCAATCGTAAATCTAAAATCGTAAATGGTTAGCCGGAGGCTGGACGTGCCAGCAATGTTAATGTGGCCGTTTGCAACTGTCCATCCCGCAAAATTTGTAGCGTAACCGTTTGTCCGACGACGGTGTGCTGTACCAAATAACCCAACAAATCATCAATTTCAGTCACCACGGTGTCATCAATGCCGACGATGACGTCTGGACTGTTGCCGCCGCGCAGTCCGGCTGTGGCTGCTGCGCCGCCACTAATGGTTTCGCTGACGAGAACCCCTTTCTGCGTGGCTGGCAATCCAAGCTGAACGGCCGTATCTTCCGTGAGCGCATTGCCAGAAATACCTAGCCAAGGGGTCTCAACACGGCCGTTGGCAATAATTTGGGGCACAATGTTGCTGACGATGTTGGCCGGCACGGCGTAGCCGATGCCAGAAGAGCCGCGCACGGGGGATTCGATGGCGGTGTTGACACCAATTACTTCCCCGCGCAAGTTGAGCAGCGGGCCGCCAGAGTTGCCTGGGTTGATGGCTGCATCCGTCTGGATGATGTCTGGAATTTGGAAGGATGTGCCGTTGGGACCAACTGCACCGGGGAATAAGCGATCTAGCGCAGAAACGATGCCTGTGGTCATGCTGCTTTGCAAACCAAAGGGGCTGCCAATGGCGATGACGATTTGACCAACTCTTAACGCATCGGAATCTGCCAAGCGCACTGGTGTTATGTTGATTTGGCTGGCATCGACCTGTAGCACGGCCAAATCTGAGGCTGGATCGGTGCCGACGATGCGGGCTGGAAGCTGGTTTCCATCATCGAAGGTAACGGTGACGTTGCTGCTGCCTTCTACGACGTGGTTGTTGGTTACGATGTGTCCGTTGTTGTCGAATAAGAATCCGGAGCCTTGGCCGCCGCCCGTGTTGATGTTGACGACGGCGGGGTTGACTTGTTCGTAAACTGAAACGTATGCTTGTTCTTGGGCAAACAGATCGGCCAGCGGATCGTTGGCGGGTTGGGTGAGTGGGGTGGTTGTGGGTTCAACGGCCGTTTCTTCTACCGTTTCCACCACAGCTTCTGCCACGGGGTCTTCTTCAGCCAAAACGGCCGTTTCTACATCTGTTTCGTTGCTGAGTGTGTTGATGGTTTGGGTGACGACCGTTTCTGCACCGCCACAGGCTGCTAACAACATTGTCAGAACAATAAAGAAAGGAAGCCAGAGCCACTTGATACGGGTTTGAAAATTCATTTTACCTCCAAAGGTAATGAATGATTGGGAAATTATTGATGAGAGATAGTTTGGAGGGCAATTGCAAAAAAAGTGTAAAATGATGGTGAGTGTGGCGTAATAAAAACGGCCGTTTCTGAGCTTTAGATAAGGGTGTGATTCAGAAACAGATCCGAGGGTGTTATGCGCTTCGTATACGTTTGGTTGTTGGGTTATACTTGGTGGGCGAGTTTGCAAGTGGCGAGTTTGCAAGTGAGTGAGAAGGTAGGTGGATAGAGATGGAGAGAGAAGACGGCCGTTTGGCAAATCAGTTACGCTCCATTTAGTCGCTTGGAATTTGATGTGCTTTTGGGTTTAGGTTAGTGTCACGAATTTTTTGCCATTTATCTGAGACGACAACGAATTGAAGTAAGGAACGAATGATTACAGAAGAAAATTCGTTATTTACTCGAATTCGTTGTTGTCATGGCGAAAAACTAAAGACACTAACGATTTAGCGCAGCAGTGAATTGAGCAGATAACGGCCGTTCAGTAAAAAATTGTGAGTAACTCATAATTAAACCCAACAAGCGGTAATTTCGTGTAGTATATCAAAAACAACCCCTTTTTATCCCCAAAACGGCTAAATTCGAGGAAAATCTGTTGAAAACAGCACCAACATCCCCAAAACCAAACTGGCTTAAAGCCATTTTAACGTTAAAATGCTCTAGCTGTCGGCAAGGAAATGTGTTCCGCGCGCCGCTGCGTGGGTATGAAGATTGCCCCCATTGTGGCATCCATTTTGAACGGGAAGATGGCTACTTTATGATGTCGGCTTTTGTGGGGTATGTGATGGGTGTTTTTTTTACAGTACCCGTACTGGCTATTCTTTACTTTACGATACGGCCGTCTATTTGGGGCTATCTAATTGGAACGGCCGTTGCTTTGCTTGTTGCTTTTCCAATCATCTTTCATTATGCGCGGGTTATTTGGCTGTTTATTGATCAGCTGTTGGATCCACGGCGGGGAGGTGAAGGGGTGCGGGGGTGAAGGGGTGGGAGTGTACACGTTTGCAAGTATGCGGGTGGCAAGTGAGTTTTTACTAGCCACCCACCACTAATTTGGTTTGAGGGCACCGAAGGCGGCGAAGAGGCTGTTTTTGTGTAACACGTCTGCCTGAACAAAGCCAACCTGATGCAGCAAATCAACTTGAAAAAGCAAGGGGCGGGGGGTGTCTTCTTGGGCGATGTAGGCAAAAACATGGTCGCGGTACGCTTCATCTTTTAGCGAGACTAGATAGTTGCCGTATTTTTCACTCATCATGTGCTGGATGGGAACGGCCGTATGCGTAATCAAATCAGAAATCCACAAAGAGCCGCCCGGCTTGAGAGCGCGATAAAACAGGCTGAACACAGCTTCCCACTCCGCATCCGTTCGTAAATGGTGTAAAACGGCTGCCGCAATGATGATGTCAAATTGGGCTTCCCCTAGTTTGGCTTCGCGGATGTCTGTTTGCGTGGTTTGAATACGGCCGTTTGTCACAGCCCTCACCCGTTCATGCGCTCGCGTCAGCATCGCTTGGCTTAAATCGATTAAGGTAACGTCCCGATTGGGCATCTTTTGCAGCAGCTTCAAACTGTAGTTGCCTGCACCACATCCTACGTCCAAAAAGTGGCTGGCATCTGGGTTTGTTCCGGCGGCGGCACTTGTGAGCAACTCCAGCATCAGTGGTGCATCTACCGTTGAGGATTGCCCCGTTTGCAAATTGGCAAATCGCTCCACGTCATTGTCAAATCGCTCCCGAATTTGGGTAACCGTTGATTTTTGAGGACTCACAATAAAAATTCTCCGTAACTGTCCAGGTGGCGAATAACAGCCTGTTTTGCCTTTGATTTTAAGCAAACCTAACCTAGACAAGCCAGAACCAAAGAGGTTTTTATCAAAGATTACGCAGATTAAAAAGATTTTTACAAACCAATCTGCTAAATCTGCGTAATCTTTGATGTTTTTCTTGTTTTCTGTACAAGCATTTTATTGCTAAGGTACTAAAAGAAATTGCTCGGATTGCCTACCATTCAAGTTTAGAGGGATTTCTCCCTCTGGTCGAAATGACAATTGAAGGTTGCTGGAACGGATAAAGTTCAAAAATGTACTAAATTATAAGTCGGGAGGTGGAAAAGGCGTAGGCTATCACACTACTCTTTTTTGTAAGCCATGGTATTTTGTAGAAATGGACATATTGCAGCAATGGGTCAATGATAGATCGATGCGATTAGGATTGATTACGGGTTTAATTGGGCTGGCCGTCTCTTTTGCTGGGCGAGGGCTAAACTTGGGGCGCGTATTAGGCGATCCGTTGCCCATTGTGCTTGGCTTTAGTCAGGCTTTGCGCGGCGGGTGGCTTTACCTTAATTGGCGCGGCGTTGGCTGGCATTTGCTGTTTATTCTCTTTTTAGTTGTGCTCAATGCAGGCATTTTGCGTTTCTGGGTGCCAAGGGAACAATGGGAACAGTTGAGAATGGGTTCAGCGGTACGATTTGCGGCCGTTTTGAACTTGACTATTGTTGCTTTAACAGAAGTAGATGCCGTTGTGGTGTTTATATGGTATTTGATGGCTGGCTTTATTAGTCTGTTTTTGGCTGGAAGGCTTGCCGACGGGGCGACTAAGTTGATGAATCGGTGAGGGGGGTGACGAGAGAAAATTGGAAGCCATTTTCTCTCGTCACCCTCCCACCGACTCAATAGGTTGCTATTTGTTTTGGATATTTATGAGCGCATTTGCACCAACCAGGATCAAAGCAATAGGCCAAAACAGGCTCCAACTTAAATTGAATAGGAAGAAAAGAGCGACCATTGTAAATAGAATTCCGCTCAAGAGGGAGCCGCGAGCTTGGTCATGGAAACGGCCGTTTACACGATAGCTATGCCAGGCTCCTTTTAAGTTATGAACGGCCGGAATCAAAATAAAGAGTGCCCACCAGTTGTGTAAATAAAAGCCAGTTGTGCGGCTTAACAAAAAGTAGAGACCAAGACCAATAAGAATAAACCCTCCCGTACTGCTGCCGCTTTGCCAACAAACCTGTCGGGAATGATTTTCATTCGCCATCGCCTCTTTTTCTGCATCTTTTAAGCTGTCAATTGTGTCCGTCATAGGTAAAACCTCCGAATGACACACTATACGGGCGTGGCTGGGCAAAGTTTCAAGCAATCTTTTTTACCGTAGAGGGCGCGGAGGACGCAGAGATTTTCTTTTCTCCTGTGCTTTTTATGTTTTGCGTGGCTTGTCAATCAAATAAATTTGTTATGTCAATTGAATTGTGCCTGGCACAATAAAGTCAGAGGTTTGAATGGTGGGATGTTCTGTTAGTAGTTGTTGAATTTGCTGTAAATGGGTCTCGGTTAGCTGGTTCTCACCGTTTTGCTTTAGATTGGTTTGAGCAAGGCTGGAGCCTTGCTGCGAATCTCGCTCAAATGCCTGGACGGCTTGCGCCAGCCGTTCTGGCGTCGTGGGCAAACTGCAAAATTCAAATAAAGTACGGACAATGCGCTCTGGTTGAGCAATCATATCTTCGTAGCGCACGGCGCACATGGGAACTCCGGCGGCGTGCAGCTCTAGGTACCTTTGCATCCCAGATAGCCAGGCCAACATGCTAAATTCCACCTTAGAGAGGGTTCCATTTGCTGCGCGGTCGGCGTAGCTTTTGAGCAGCGGCACAAACTTTGTGCGAACGCGCAAATTGGCTGCGTCCATCGCTACCGCCCCAGCTTTGACCGTCTTGAAGGCGCGGGCGATGGAGCGTGCCCGATCTTCGGCGTTGCGGTAGAGGAAGATATGTTTGGATTGGGGAGCGACGCGATGCAGCAGATCGATCATCACGGTGGAAAAGCTGCGGAATTTGATGGCGTACATTGCGGGATTGATTTGGTTTGTGGGGCGACACTGCACCTGGAGGACGGCATCGAGCAGGCGGGCCATTTCATCTTCATTACGGCCGTTTGGCTCCCGCCGCTTCACAATTTCAGTAAACGCTTCTGGTTCAGACAGACTCAGCACGTCATCGAGGTTGTTGAAGACGGTGCTGAGCAGGGTGGAGCCGCAGCGCCCCACGCTGTGGATGAGGATGAGCTGCTTGTCGGGCTGGCGCATCATTTCGGCCAGCTTGAAGAAGCTTTTGTAGCTCATGCTGACTAGTTTGATGGCGTTGTCGTATTGGGCTTGGTAGAGAAACGGCCGTTGCGACAAATCGACATCCGGCGGGGTTTCTACAAAAATCGCTTCCTGGCTGAAATGGTCGAGCGCATACAGGGTGATGTTTGGGTTTTGGGCAATGCTTTTGAGCGAAACAGTACCGCCAGGAGTCACATCAAAGTCGCGCAGGCTGACAAAAGCGGTGGGGTTGCTGCGTACCTTTTTGTTGATGTTGAGAATACGGCCGTTGGTAACAAATTTGCGTAAGATTTTTTGCATTGGTTTCCATAACTTTAGTAAAAATCAAAGATTACGCAGATTGAAAAGATTAAAAAATCTGTATAAGGCGGATTCCGAAAAATAACTGAGGGAAATTATGCTATTTTTCGGAATCCGCTTGAGGCATTTTCGGATTGATGGCTTATTTATAATTCCGAAAATGCCTAATCTGGTAAATCTTTGATAAAGGGATTTTTAAGTATATTATTTTGCTAAAATCTAACAGGTGGCCTTAAAGCTGTGCCGCCCAGCGACAGTACTCCACCAGCATACAGGCATCTTGCACCACGTCTAGCCCCGCAACGGCCGTTTCATTCATAATTCCCAGATGCAGCCAAACCGCTGGAAAGCTCCCTAAATTTGATAAATTGGTTATTATCTGTAAGGATAGTGAGGAAACGGCCGTTGGCAAGCAAATACCCAAACATTTTCGCTTTACGGAGGTAACTTTTGAACAGAAATTATGGAAGCCAAAGCATGATTGCCCCTTTACAAACGGTGCTGGTGAAACGGCCGTCTGCTGCATTTGGCAACGCAGCCCCAAACAAGTGGCATTACACGGAACGGCCGTCTTTGCCTGAAGCCCAACAAGAACATAACGCTTTTGTCAATTTGCTGCGGGCGGCGGGGGTAGAGGTCGTTTACCATGATGGTGAGCTACCAGACCACGCCGACGCGATTTATGTCCATGACCCAACCCTTGTGACCCATGACGGGGTGATTGTTTTGCAGATGGGCAAACCACTCAGGCAGGGAGAAGAGGTGGCGCAAACGGCCGTTTTCCAAAAGCTCGGCATCCCTATTCATTACACACTATATGGCGATGCCCGTGCCGAAGGGGGCGATTTGCTTTGGCTGGACGAAAAAACATTGGCGGTAGGGCAGGGGTTCCGCACCAATGCCGCTGGGCTGGCGCAGCTGCGCCAAGCCGTACCGTCGGACGTAGAAATTATCCCCGTGCAGCTGCCCTACTACGAAGGAGAAGCCGCCTGCTTGCATCTGATGTCGTTTATCAGCGTGGTGGATGTGGACGTGGCGGTGGTTTACCTGCCGCTGATGCCCGTGCCATTTTACCAACTGCTTAAGGAACGTGGTTTTCGCTTAGTGGAAGTGCCAGACGAGGAGTTTTTGACGATGGGGCCAAACGTGCTGGCTTTGTCACCGGGGGAGTGCATCATGCTGGAAAATAATCCGGTGACAAAGCAGCGGCTGGAGGCAGCAGGCTGTCAGGTGCAAACCTATCGCGGCAATGAAATCTCGCTCAAGGCAGAAGGGGGCGCCACCTGCCTGACGCGCCCCATTTTGCGAATTTAGCCACAGAGCATAAAGAGAATCCAGAGCTAATAAACTTCATCATGATGACCGACATTAACCAGAATAATCTCATGCTCATTCATGTAGAATTCGAGCGTAATCCGATAAGAAACGTTAATGGACACGGAAGATAATTCTTTTAGTTTGCCTTGCAAAGGATGCAGCCTGAGTGAAGGATGGAATGGATTGATCTCCATTAATTTCAATATTTTTTCGTATTGCGCTGTTAATTCTGGATGTTTTTTGAGGAATTTCGCAGCGCGTTTTATATAGCGATGCGTGTAGATTAACTTATAGGTCATTCTTTAATCTTTTCATGTGAGCATCTACGCTTTCAACAACATAATTTCCTGCTTCATACTCTGCTCTTGCTTCATGCAGTGCCGTTTCTAATTCACACTCCCGCAAAAAAACATAATGGCTCATGTTCATCACCACAAATTTTTCTTGACCGTGCACCGTTATGATTATTTCTGGGTTGTCGGATAGGCGGTCTTCAATAATCGAAACACCCTTCGTTTTTAGCTGGTTGGCAGTTATCCGGTTCATCACAAACTCCTAAGGCAGTTTCGGAAAAATAAATAAGTGTTCAACCCGAAACTGCTTCAAGCGCAATCCGAAAAATAATATAATTTCACCCTAATTATTTTTCGGATTGCGCCCTAAGTGGGTTAATAATACTATAAACAATACGATTATAAGTCTTTTCAAGAACTTTTTCAAGGTACTATTTTCTGCTTAACGAAGTACGGAGGCGTGAAGATTTTTAATTTTTTGCGGCTGTATAAGCTTAAAACGGCAGATCATCTTCCTCAGAGTCATCTCCAGCCGACAACTGCTCAGATTCTGGATGCTGCAAATAGTTGCGCGGTGAAACAACTGATTTGCCTGTTTCAGATTCTAATTCTCGTCGGGCATTGCCAGCAATTCGGCCACCTTTTTGGGCAGCCTGCTTAGGATACGTTCGCAAATAACTTTTGATAAGGAAACGCATCCGCAAGGTTTGCCCGTTTACCAATGTCCAAAGTTAAAAACGGGCAAACCCTTATTCTCACCATACCCTTGTGCATCTTCGTGACGAGCAACTTCCGTTGTTGATAATTCACCCAGCATCGTAAATACCAGTTCAGCATTGGACATATGATCGCGGAGGTTGTCCTTTTTGGGTAAAGTTTTGAGCTTTTTGTGATCGTCAGGGGTGAGGTTAAAAGTTCCCCGCGAGATTTCGGCGGTAAGGAAAGCGTACTCTTTGCCCGCTTTAACGCCTCGGTTTTGCCACTCGTCCGTTAATTCTTTACGAATATCAACGCTATGTAGCCTGGCTTCAATCCATTCATCAGAATACCCTTTTGCTTTGTATAACGCTTTGGCTCGTTGTGCAGCCAATTCTGGATTCTCAATTTCTTGAATACGTTCGTAGCCAACTCTGGCTAACCATTGCTTAAAGGGTTCTGCTTTGGGGGAGGGGATTGATTGGATGATGCGCAGCATCCCTTCTGTGTCGGCACATTCTGTTTGGTAGAAACGGCCGTTTGCCGCTTCCATTCTAAACTGTCGACAGATTGTCGACAGTTCAAACCCTTCACTTGCCCCAACTCGCTTTTTCATACGATACCAATAGTCGCGTGGCTTTTTGCTGTCAGCTAATGTTTTAACAACATCCACTACCGCAAACCACCATCGTTCCGTTTCGTCATCCCAGATACGGCGGATGTTAAATCCTTCAAATTCAATGCGTTCTAAACTAGTTTTCTCATCCATAGCAAATACCTCCGCTTGCGTCAAAAATTATAGCACAAATGTTCACTTGATATCAAAAAGAAACGGCCGTTCCCAGAACGGCCGTTTGCAAAACATCAATTGTCACAAAAAGATAGTTTAGTCAGTGTTTAACACCTTATCAACCAGCCCATATTCCATCGCCTGCTGGGCATCCATGTAAATATCCCGATCCGTATCCTCTTCGATACGCGCAACGGTTTGCCCCGTGTGGGTCGCCAGAATATTATTGAGCGACGAGCGCAAGCGCAAGATTTCCTGCGCTTGAATAGCAATGTCAGACGCCTGCCCTTGTGCGCCGCCGAGTGGCTGGTGCATATGGATGGTGGCATTGGGCAGTGCATATCGCATCCCGTTGGTTCCGGCCGTAAGCAGCACCGTGCCAAAGCTGGCTGTAAAGCCAACCGCCACCGTAGAAATTGGACATTCAACCTGCTGCATTGTGTCATAAATAGCCATGCCAGAGTACACCTGCCCACCAGGGCTGTTGATGTACATACTGATTGGTTTACTGTCATCTTCGTTTGCCAAAAAGAGCAGCTGCGCCACAATCAAGTTGGCAATTTGATCGTTAATTGGGGTTCCCAGCATAATAATCCGTTTTTTCAAGAGCAGCGAAAAAATATCATAAGCCCGTTCACCCCGGCCACTTGTTTCAATAACCATTGGCACAAGCGATGTCGGTATAT
>UOEU01000517.1_pt1 | contig 10563 bp, 7 predicted proteins | sample 1989311 | NCBI WGS metagenome assembly UOEU01 (sample SAMEA4712195, study PRJEB27164) | hydrothermal vent metagenome | biome: marine basaltic hydrothermal vent biome; feature: marine hydrothermal vent; material: mineral | place: Pacific Ocean | collected 2011-06-14/2011-07-23 | depth 1719 m | reverse complement strand
CTTCCCAGCCTGCGGCCAACTCTGGCTGCACCTGCAAATCGGCATCCAGCGTCACCAATCCTGAAAAGATAAGCCCCAATGCGCCGCCTGGCCCGCCCAATGTTTTGGCCGGGTCAAGGGTGCGCGGCTGCCCCCCCAACAAGAAAATAGCGTCATCCCGATCCACACGGCTGCTTTCAGTCAGTAATTTAGGGGGCTGGGTAACCAGTTTGCAGCCAAAAAGCAAGAAGGATGATGCAATGAGTAGAAGAAGGGCTTTTTTATCAAAGATTACGCAGATGAAAAAATCTATTAAATCTGCGTAATCTTTGATGTTTGTTCTTGTTTTTCTAATCATGACGCCTCCGGGAAATGATGACAAAGCCGATGAGGAGAAGTGGCAAAATGGTGAGGTTGCAGATGCCGCCGCCGGGGATGGATGTTGTGGCTGGGGGAACGGCCGTTGCCGCAGCAGCAGGCTCGGTTGGTACAGATTCTGGCAGACCAAAGGGTTCAATGGTGGGGATAGACGCGGCAGAAACGGCCGTTGGCGTGGCTGGAATCTCTCGCTGGGGCAAGGCTAAACTTTTGCGCCAGGCGACTTCTAAATTGTCCACGTTAAAACCATAAACAGCTTCCAACGCCTCATCATATCTGGCTCCCGCTGCCAAAGTGAGCAGCAGCGCCTGCATTTTCTCTTGCCCGTAGCTGTCTAGTAAAAAGTCCACCACGCTGTAGCTTTGGCTATAGGCAATGCCCGCCTCTGGTCCATGGGATGGAAAAGCACCGTTTAGGCTGCGAACAGGTTCAAACTGGTTGCTTTCGATGGCGTTGGCGAGGTCTTGCTGGATAGTTTCGCCGGGGGTTCCTTCTGCAAAAACGGCCAGCCCTTCGTTGAGCCAGGTGGGGCGGCTGCCGCCGACGCAGCTGCGGCCAAATTGCCCAACAACTAAATGGGCCAGCTCGTGGCGCACGGTGGGGCGGCCCCAGCTTTCGGCAATATTGGGCGGTACGCCGATGAGGATGATGTTGTACTCGCTAAAGGCAACGCCGCCAGCCCACTCTTGAATGTAAAGCACGGCATCGCGCATGTCGTCTGATTCGCCGTAGATGAAAATCTGCACTTCGCTGTCTAAGGCAATGCCCATCTCGTTTTGCAGCTGATCGAGTCCGGCAACGGCCGCTTCCAGCAACATCGGCCCTACGTCGTCCCCCTCGTACCAGTGCAGGCGAATGTTGGGGGCGGTGACGGTTTGCCACTCGAAGCGATCATCGACAAAGGTGTGGCTTTGGCTAGGGGTTGTGCTGACGTTGCCGCTGCGGTCGGTGATTTGCCACCACCAGTTGAGCGTTGCCCCCGGCGGGGGGTTGCCGGAACGCACCATTTCCCACGTCCATTCTGCCTTGTTGTTGTTTAGCTCAATGGGAACGGCCGTATTGGCCTCTAAACAGCTAAAGCGATCCACCTCGTAAACCAGGCTGACTTCGGCCACATCGCTGGCATCGGCCAGTTCTAGCTGGAACGTCACCGATTGGGGAAAATCAACCAATGCCTCATTTTTGGTGACGGTGATGTTGCTTTGTGCTTGCAGCGGGGCTGCTAGGCTAAACAGCAATCCGACAAACAGTATTGTTTTTACGGTACGATTTTTCACAGGCGTTTCCTTTTTTATCCGCAGATTTCACAGATTTCGCAGATTTATTGCTTATAATCTGCGTAATTTTTGATTCTATTGCTTTTTACGGCCGTTCCACCACCAGCCGCCCAGACCCAAAGCAAGCAACCCGGCCGCACCAAAAAAAACGAGTGATAGGTTATTGCTTGGTACAGGCGTTTCAGGGATGGGTGAAGGGGTGAAAGGGGGCAGGGGTGAAGGGGTGGGAACGGCCGTATCCGTGGGCCGCGGCGTTTGGGTAGCGGTTGCTGACGGGGTGTGGCTGGGTGGCGCTGTTGCGCTTGCAGTTGCCGTCGCTGTGGCTGTCGGCGACGCGGTAGGCGTTGCGGAAGGCTGTGGCGTATCCGTTGGTTCAGGGGTATCCGTTGGCACAGGCGTGTTTGTTGGCGCGTTGGGATCGGTGGTGGCTATGGCTGCTGGTGGATTGTCATCCGCAGGCGGCTCAGCGACAGGGGGCGGGGCAGGAACAAAGCCGCCGTCTGTTGACTGCACCAGATAATAAACTTCGCCGCCAATCATGCAAAAGTCTCCGGACGTTTGGGCGCACAATGCCCCGGGCAAAGTGACGGTAAAGACGCCATTGCTGGCTGAAATGGTTTGCCGGCCGCCCCACATGTCTACGAGAACGGCCGTACTCGATTCTGCCACAACATCCACCACCTGCGGCGCAGGCAGGCGAGAAAACAGCACCGTCGTCGCCTGCGTCCCCTGATCGAGCCGGATTTGACCCCAATGCCCCCACTCTTCTCGTTTGATTCCCTGCATCCCAGCCAAATATTGTACCGCTACCTGGTAGGTGGTGAAGGCTGGGCGGCGCGAGCCATCCATCCGCACCAAGCCAAACGGTTCTGGGTTGGCCGCCACATCCCCCGGCGTGTCCTGCAGTTTGTAGATGGCGATCCGCTGCGCCCCAGCGGCCAACCCCACAGCAAACACCTGGGGAATAAAGGCCGCCTGCTCCTGCTGCGTCACCTGAAACGTCCAGTTAGGCACAGGCCAAGCGGGGTCATCAATGGGTGGCGCATTTGTTTCCACCAGCCAAACTGGCTTCCAGGGAATGCCTCGGCTGGCTGTCGCGCCGTAAAATTGCTGAATAATGTTAAAAATGGAGTCTGGCTGGAAGTAAAGATGGGCGGTGAGGGCATCAAAGTAGTAATTATTTCCTGCTGCGGCCGGATCGGCAACGACCACATCCAAATAATCATAAATATAGCTGGGGTTCCAAAAATAGGTGAAGGCACTTAGGTGAATGGTAACGTTGGGGTTGACTTCTTTAGCGACGAGATACGCCGTCCGCTGAAGCTGGAAAAAGTCCTGTACAGAACCGCCCCAAGTGTACCCGGGTGCATTGGGATCGTTGACGTCTGGCTCGTTCCAGATGATCCAATGGTTGATACGGCCGTTGTACCGTCCCACCGCCTCGCGGACAAAGGTTGCCCACGTGTTGTTGGGGTCTGTGTGGGGCAAATTGAGGCCACGGGGCAAACTCCCGTCCCGCGCCCAGTCAGGGATGCCGATGAGCAAGCCAACCACCGTGCGCCCAGCCGCTATTTCACCATTGATTTGAGCATCGCTCACGCTGGCCGTCCAGGTGCCAGGGCCACCCACCTGCGTCTCAGCCCACTGAAAGCGCACCCGCGTCCAGGCAGCTCCCAGCGCATCGGCCTGTCCAGGATTTTCGTAACTTTCAATCACGCCAAAGCGGTAATCAATCGGTGCTTGTGCGGGAGCGGCCATTACAGAACTTGCTTGCAAGCTTATACTAAGGAGAAACAAACTGAAAAGAAAATATTTACATCGAAGCATCAAATAACACCCATTGATCGTAGTTTTTATGGAATTTAACCAAATTCCGCTTGCTTGGCAAATGACATCTGCCTACAATTTGAGTTACCAGTCAGCATTTATCAAAGAATCAGTACAAGTTCACGGAGAAAAAATGGCAAAAAAGGCCTTGAATTGGAGAGATATTCGACGAAATCGTCAAAGTGAGCAGTTTGTTGGAAGAGAAAATCACCTTGCTCTTTTTCGTGATAACTTAACGCTGTCAGATGAAGACCCTGAAAATCGATCCTGAATATAAAGTATCTTTCGGTAATAAGGGGCATGCTTACCGATTAATGAAACAGTTTGATAACGCACTCGTTCAACTCGATGCGGCATTAAAGATTGACCCTGAATACGTCTGGGCGATCAACCATAAAGGGCTTGTGTTCCAAGATTGGGAAAAGTATGACCAAGCTCTGGAGCAGTTTGATCTTGCTCTCCAAATCGACCCCGAGTATAAGATTGCCTTTGCATTCAAAGGTAATGTTTATCGCTTGATGGAACAGTTTGATGACGCGCTAGTTCAACTTGATAAAGCATTAGAGATTGATCCTAAATACACTTGGGCAATTCATGAAAAAGGGCTTGTGTTCCACAATTGGGAGAAGTATGACCAAGCTCTGGAACAGTTTGATCTTGCTCTCCAGATTGACCCGCAGTACAAATTTGCTTTGGCTAACAAAGGTAGTGCCTGCCGATTGATGAAGCAGTTTGATGATGCGCTTATTCATCTTGATGCGGCGTTAAAAATTGACCCTGAATACATTTGGTCGATCAATCACAAAGGGCTTGTGTTCCTCGATTGGGAAAAGTATGAACAGGCTCTGGAACAGTTTGACCTTGCTCTGGAAATTGACCCTGAGTATAAGGCTGCTTTTGCCAATAAAGGTCGTACTTACCGCTTGATGAAGCAGTTTGATGACGCTCTTCTTCAACTAGATGCGGCATTAAAGATTGACCCTGAATACACTTGGGCGGTTTTTCAAAAGGGTCTTGTGTTCCAAGATTGGGAGAAATATGACCAAGCTCTGGAACAGTTTAACCTTGCTCTCCAAATTGATCTTGAATACGAAATTGCAGTTGCCAATAAGGGGTATATTTTTGGGCTTCAAAACCTATTCGATCAGGCTGTTGTTAAATTTAATAAAGCAATTGAAATAAATGACAAATATGACTGGGCATATAGACAGCGCGGTTTTGTTTATGCTTTGATGGGAAATTACAAAAAAGCCATTCAGGATTTAACTTTATCTATAAGTTTAGACTCAGACGACGATTGGGCCTATGCACTTCGCGGTATGATTCATTTAAAGTTCGATAAAGTAGATTTGGGAGCTGCTGACTTGGAAAATGCCATCAAATTAGTATCCAACTCATCACAATCCTGGACGAATCAACTTAACAACTGCTTTTATCATCTAGCATTAGGGAAAGTCGAAGATACCCAAAAACTGTACAATGAATTATTGACCGAGTCTCCTCTTGATTATATCTTGCTTGAAGCTATTGAAAATATAGATGTATTTCTCAGATTATTCCCTGACCCTCTGCAGGCGTTAGAAATAAAAGCGCAACTCAAAACTCAAGTTGTCAATTCACAGACAAACGAATGATTAATTACAAATGGATGTGCCGCAAATGCAGTTGCCACAGTAAGAAGGTTCCATCAAGCGGCTAAAAATGTTGCCAATTTGTGGCCCCAACAAAACGAGTATGCCCATCACAATGATGGCAACAAGAACCAGTATCAGCGCGTACTCTACCAAGCCTTGTGCCAACTGCCTTTGCTGTTTGTTCATGGACTTGCCCGCCTAAAGCTAACTTCCAGACGGATAGGCTGCCGACATACTGCTGCCGCCAACGGCCGTTACGGTCACAGAGCCAGCATTTGCACCAACGGCCGTTAAAGTAACGTTACAAGAAGTATTGCAAGCTTGGCTGCTCGACTGCCCACTTTGGGAGTCAACGGCCGTTATGGTCGTACTGGCTGAAACAGAAATCGTCACGACAACATCTGTTCCACCACTAGCACGGAAGCTGGTAACGGCCGTTACCGTTGCGGGTGGCGTCGAGCCACCACCACCGCCTCCGCCCGTGCTTACTACACCCAAGCCATCAATGACGCGGCTAAACACATTGCCAACTTGTGGCCCAAGCAGGGTCAAAATGGCGATAACAATGACCGCAACCAATACTAAAATGAGGGCATATTCAACTAACCCCTGTCCGTCTGCTTGTTTCTGATTTTTCTTCATGTGTTACTCCTTTTCGATGTGTGCATTGTTGTTTTGTTGCAAAAAATCGTTTACTTTCACATGAACTTAAGAAAGACGTGGTATAGATGTAGAGATTGTTGGTCGCTACTTCTTGCATGACTAGAACGAAAGCAAAATTGGCAATCATTGACAGTGTGTTGATCTTGTAAAATCTCAGAATCTCGATTCTTGGACAGCAGCCATTTGTTGATAGATGCTTGAATGTGAATCGGTTTACCCTCAACAATATACCCAATCAAACACCCTTTGGGAACAATTTGAGAATAAGTTCCCGTTACAAAATTGTCAACTCCTGTTTCAATATATCGTTTTCGCAGCTTGGACATTCTCCGAGTTTTCCAATCATTTTCAACAAGTATCTTGGCCTCCATAGCGTAATATACATCGCGGCGTACCCAGCCACCCTTAACACGAATATCTATTCGCGATGCGTGATCTGGATTCTGATTACCAGTCAAAATTTCCTGAAAATATTGGTAACATTCAGGATCAATCTGTAAAAGAATATCTTCATCATCCCTAATTTGCTCCATATAAACAACTAAATGAGCAGTAAACATGTTTTCATGCCAATTACGCACGTAGCCATTAGTATGGAGTCGTTTATAAGCTTCAGTTAGGAGATAGATACATCCCCCTTCAAAAGCATCATCTACAATTGCAGGCACATCACTGGCGCGCCCAACTGTTTCACGCAAACTGCTTAACATCCGAATTCCCTTGTATTATCCCCTCGGCGAGAATTGCGTCTGCATCTTTTAACGCGACTGATTGGCTCCAAAATCTTTGCTCATTAGGTTTGATTATATCAAGACTATCTTTGCCGTAGAGTTTAAGATGCCGTCTCAGATAGATATTTTCGCTCTGTTCTTCGCTTAATTTATCATTGATCCGGGTCAACTCGGCATCCATATCAGCGTCTACTACAATCACGCTGTCTGCTGGATATTCAAGATTGAAATTGAGCGATATGATGTTGAGCGGCGATTCACCCTCATAAATCGCAGCCCATACCGTCGCGCTGCCAAACTGCAAAATGCTATTTAATGTTTTGCAAATTGTCATTGCATACGCTTTAAGTTGCCCATTGAAAACGGGATCACAGGCCTGCGACTTTTCACCTTCCTGAAAGAAATCTAAGCTGTAGCCCAAAACATCTTGGATAAGAGAACGTTCATTTGATGATAAATTCAAATAGTTAAAAATGATGTCATCTATTTCTAGTTCTTTTTGTTTTAATTCGTTCAGCGATTGATCTGGCTTTTGAGCAAGCATGTCACCAATTTCATCTACTTTAGTAGCTAGGGACTCTATATTTTCTTCTGAGATCGTGAATGGTATCCCGGGTAGCTCTAGTATTTCATTGAAATTTACTCGTTCACGTTCCACTCCCCAAGTTGACGCTGTCAGGAAAAGAAAATACGAGGCAAATGATGAATTTAAATACGCTACTATGGCTTTGAGTAATTTTTCATCAGGTGAATGAATTCCAGAAACTGCATTCATGAACGCACAATCGAAATCTACGAATGCAGCGCAGAACCGTTTCTGAACTTGCCCTTGCTTAATAAGAATGTGCGGTTTTTTATATGCTTCTTTAGCACCCAGTCTTCGGAAAGATATATCCCCCAGAGGATTAAGTTTAAATAATATTGTCCCTCCCCAATACCGTTGGATAGAGCTTGTATCTACTAGTGGCAAATCTACTAAATCTGGATCACGCACAATTCCACCATAGGGTTTTTGCAGTCCAGTCCCTATATGCCATTCTGGATTTTGCTCAATAAAAGTCCCCAATGTGGGAAATTTTTTGAAATTTCGAATAATTTCAAAATCTCGTTGTGTCCCCCACATTCCAATTTTCCATGCCCAGTCCAATTCTATAAATTGTTCACGGGGGATGAATTGAATTTCTGAAGCATCAATAGTGATATGGGGTAGGGAATTGTCTAGTCTGGTTGGCTTCGGTGTGCAGTATAATATTTCGTCACTAGCATCTTCGGGCATTGTAGCTTGGTAAAAAAGGATTGAAGCGGGGCCGACGGCCGCAGTAAACATTTGTTTACCAAGCCCGCCTCTCTTTTTGCGTAACGCCGAAAAGTTGACGACGGTTTGAAGGTAACATTCTGAAAGCAGTTTTTGACGGAAGTTTTTATCGCCACTACCATTATTGAATAACGTTTTGCTGTTCACAATCAAGGCGATTGTACCCTTTTGTGAAAAATCTCTGGCACGCCAGGCAAATGCTTGTGCTAGTTCCTGAGCGATTTTGTGTTTATGGCAATACTGAGCGATTTCAGCAGGAAGGTTTGCGCGTTTCCATGGAGGATTGCCAACAACAAGATCGTAGTCATTATCCTCAAATGGAGCATTTTCCAAAAAGGTACTCATTGGAAAAAGGTTATTACCACTTTTCTCGGAATCTGTTCCTCTGTATGTCAAATATGGGAATTGAAAACGTTCCCAAATCGTACGCGGGGTTAAGTGGTCGAGCAGTGCTAAATATAAGCTGAACGCGGCAACGCCGATAGCATCGGGATTGATATCAACGCCAAAAATTCTTGAGGACAATATTTCCTTCAATTGTTCTGGTTCGATTTTGTTGGTGTTGTGACTATACATCCAGCGAGCAATAAGCCGTCTGTAAGCCTCAACCAAAAAAATCCCAGAGCCACAAGCTGGATCAAGTATTTTCAAGTTGTAGTCGTGATTGTTAGGACTTGGCCAGGGTAAAACCTCATTCATCACAAATTCAACGAGAGGATGAGGTGTGTAATAGGCTCCATTTTTTGACGTTTTGGCTTTTCCTTCCTCTTTATGCAGGAATTCCTCGTAAATGGCACTGACAAGCTCAATGGGAATAGCGCGGAAATCATAAGGTCGCCAGAGAAACATCTGTCCGGTGCGTATGTTGCCGCCCCCGAACAGATTACGCACAATGGCAAGATGTGTTTCTTTTACATGTTTCCTCTCATTATCTGTAACAGGTAGCAAATCACCGTTAAAACGTTTTGCTAAGGCATCAAATAAGCGGTAAGTAGCGTCTCGGTTTTGTAAAATGTCTAAAAAAGAGTTAGCCTCATCCAAGAATTGATCGCTATAGTAGCCATCCCGAATAGCACCACGATCTTCCAAATACAAAATAAATATTGCACGACCGAGCAAATCGTGAATGATTGGAAATGGAAGATGGTAATCGTCGTGCAATGTCTTACGTGTTTCGCGTAATTGTGCTAACAGATGATAATCTACACGCTTATCACTGTGGTAACGACGACCATAAGATGTTTTCCAGAATTGTCCCGAATCAAATTGAACCTTTGCAAAATCATGATAGTGGTTCAAGGTTTCTTCCGCTATTTTGATCCTGCGTACCAAGCGTGTTTTAATGTCTTTGTTGGGTTCTACTGGCTCATCATAACAATTGTAAATTCTTAATTCAGCAGGGGTAACAATGTAAAGGGATGGAACACGGCTTTGATTCCAAATAAGTTTATGTAATTTACGGACAGCTTTAGCATCATATTCAGACATCAAATTGAAGTAAGCAATTGGCGCATCACCAGAAAACGAAATCGCATCGAAATACTCTTTGCCAATTCGTTGCTCTGCTTCAAGATATAGTTGTCGCTGTATGGGGGAATCAGCAGCCTGTTCTATTTGTTCAACAAGGCCAAATTCGTACCCAAGTCCGTTTTGAGTTTGGCAAATTACAGAATAAGTCTCTTGAACATTCATAATGTTTATTTATACCACAGATTTCAACATTTTTATGAATATCTTGTATTCAAATCTGGTTTTGGGATTGGATCAAATGATTATCTGATTGCGGAATTATAATCCAAATTGGATATCGGGAACGGCCGTACTTTCCAAAGTTACCTGTCGCTCAAAGGCTGTTTCCATCAAAGAAACGGCGTTGCGCTCTGCTTCCCACAACTCTACGGCGGGATATTCGTCGGCAATAAGGGTTAAGCGCAAGCTGGTTTCATCCCAAACGGCCGTTACATCATCTACATTGGCACTGCGCCCCCGCTCCAAAAATTCCGACAGTCGCAAAATAGCCGCCAGCCGCAGCAAAACAAGCCGATCTGTTTCCAGCAACAGCACCTCGAACGGGGCAAGCGATGGCTTGCCCTTGCGATGATAGCGGGTTAGCAAAGCGACCAGTGCCGTTTCGCGGGGCGTAAACCCAGCCAGGCCGCTGTTGATAATCAACGTTTGCGAATGTTTGTGGTGATTGTCGTAGCTAATCACCGTGCCTAAATCATGGAGCAAAGCGGCCGCATCCAACAGTTCATGTTCTGCCATGCCAAAGCCGTGCAGCGGTGCCAGTTGGTTAAACAAACGTGTGGCTAAATAGCGCACATGGCTGGCATGAGCTTTCTGATAATTGTACACCCGCGCCATATTCAGTACGCTAAATCGGCGCACGTTGGTCGCTACGGGATAGGCCAGATGTTGCCAAAATTGCTCAAAGAAAAGCCCTTCCCGCAATCCGTTTTTAGAAATTGTTAGACGATCAACCTGAAGCCGTTCCATCACGGCATCAATGACCAATGCACCCGGAAAAATAATGTCGGCGCGGTCTCGATTTAAGCCGACAATTTTGCGCCGCTCGGCCAGCGAACGTTCTTGAAGCTGCTGAACTGTTTGCTGAATAGCGGATCGCTGCAAAACAAACCCGTGTAGCGTATTGAGTGGGTATTTTTGACGAGCAGCTTCTATTAACGCCAAATTGCGAATGGTTCCCCCTAACCCGACGAGGTGACGGTGTGGTTTTGCCTGCTTTTTTTGCAGCCACG
>UOEU01000688.1_pt1 | contig 10615 bp, 11 predicted proteins | sample 1989311 | NCBI WGS metagenome assembly UOEU01 (sample SAMEA4712195, study PRJEB27164) | hydrothermal vent metagenome | biome: marine basaltic hydrothermal vent biome; feature: marine hydrothermal vent; material: mineral | place: Pacific Ocean | collected 2011-06-14/2011-07-23 | depth 1719 m | reverse complement strand
TGTGCACACATTTATGTGCACACATTTATGTGCACACATTTATGTGCAAGGAACCGATGGCAACCAGGCAATCCTGGGCACCCGAAAGGGTTGCCTTAGCGCTGCTTCCTTCCGGACCTGACGCGATTCGGCAGCTTTCGCCGCCAGGGACCCAGTCGCCACCGGTCTCATGCACACAAATTTTAGCTTTGTAACCGTCCAGACCCTAAGGGTTTTTACGCCCAAGACGACGACATTCTCAGGAGTAAAACCCTTAGGGTCTCTGAATTTAGTTCCACATGCCCAACATTTCTGGGCCTCGATCCAGCTCCCATGGGTAGATGATGTAGGCATCGGTAACGGCCGCATAATAGGTGGGCGTGTAGCCTGGGTAGAGCGATGACGCTGGTTTGTAATGCAGCACGCAGGTGTCTGGCTGCCCCCCAGCCGCGTCGATGCGGTTAGCAACCGTGACCATGTTGCGCCCTTTTGTCCAGACATCATCTACCACCAAAATGCGTCGCCCAGCCAGCAGGCTGTCGGCCGGAAACTGAATAAATTCTGGGATGGCAAACTTTTCTTGCCCAGGTGTTTGCAGGCCAGGGAAATCGGCCGGAAAACGGACGGAAGCGGTCAAAATATAGGTGATATTTAACGCTTCAGCCATCATGCCGCCCGGCACGATGCCACCACGGGTAATAATCAGCATGGAATCGTAGCGCCCCTGAATTTGGGGAGCGAGATAATCAATTAGTTTGTCTACGTCAGACCACGTCAAAACCTCACGACGCATGTAGAGCTCCTTAAGTAAATTTTGGTCGGGCTAACAGGGCTTCCCGCCCCTGTTTTACCCGTGACCCGCAATGCTACACGTTAGCCTGCGGCGTGTCAACTGAAATGCGATTTTGTATACAAAACCTCCCGGAGGTTCTATATAAGGCTGTCGTTATGGACAAAACCTCCGGGAGGTTGAACAGTATAGTTATTTTTTCTTGCGCGATGGGAAGCGGGTCAGGATGGTTGCGCCGTCTGGCGTGGGCAGTTTTGCACCCAGCTTGATTTTTTCTGGTACGCGAATCGCTCGCTTTCCGCCGCCCAGTTGATAGATGAAAACGGCCGTTTCCACCCCACTCACCTTTACAGGCATCACCGCTTGCCCCAGCAAATACCCTTCGCTGTCAATGGCGCAGCTTGTCACCGTTCCAATCACCTTGCCCCGCTTGTCCAACACAGGGTCGCCGCCATCAGGCCGGCGCACCCCTTTTTCGTTCATGCGGAAGCGGACGACGACGCGGTCACGGTTTTGCTCGTGGGCAATGAAGGCAGAACGGCCGATAAAAAACGGCTTCCACAGCTTGGCGTAGCTGCCAAAAGCAGCGTCAGCGGGGTTGAGGTTCATGCTGCCTGCCAGTTCATGGCCGTAGAGCGGCAGACCCGCTTCCGTGCGGGTGCTGTCGCGGGCGGCTAGGCCGCACGGCTTGATGCCCATCGGCTCACCCGCTTTGAGCAGGGCGTTCCACAAGGCTGGTGCTTGGTCTGGATGGACAAATAGTTCGTAGGCGATGCGTTCCCCCGTGTAGCCCGTGCGGGAGATGATGAGGTCGAAGCCGCCCAAGCTGCCTTGGGTCAGACCGGCCCAGGGCAATCCTTTGATCCGTTTGGCTAAATTGAGGTCATCACAGAGTGCCAGCAAAATGTCTGTGGCGCGAGACCCTTGCAGCGGCATGTCTACCCGCTGCTCGTCGCCATATTGCGGGTCGCGCAGGTTGCGTAGCTGGATGGGGTGCTGGATGTGGGCAAACGGCCGTTCCGCATCAATCATCACTTCCCCATTGTTGACGGCGTTGAGCCAGGCCCAATCTTTGTCATTGTTGGAGGCGTTGACGACGAGCATGAATCGTTCTTCGGCCAGCCGATAAACGAGCAAATCGTCGATGACGAAACCATCGGGCAGCAGTAGGTAGGTGTAGTGGGAACGGCCGATTTTTAGAGCAGAGACATCGTTGCTCAAAACGGTGTTGAGGAACTGGACAACGTGCGCCCCGCTGGCGTCAAAAACGCCCATGTGGGTGGCGTCGAACAGTCCGGCGGCCTGGCGCACGGCCAAATGCTCTTCCATGACGGAGGTTTTATAGCGCACGGGCAACTCGTAGCCGCCAAATGGCACGATGCGCCCGCCCAGAGCGACGTGGCTGTCGTAAAGGGTGGTGCGCTTTAGTGGTGCGTCTGCCGGTTCTGTCCAGCTAAATGGGGGTAAGGCTTCACCACCGCTGAATGAGTCGTTGCCAATGAAGTATGGTTTTGTGGGGCAAACGGCCGTTTCTGTTTTCATCGGCGCGGGTAAATCTGTGGAGGTTTGCATGGTCACCACCACAGCCCCCGGCAGTTTGGCGTACAAATCGCCAAAATCGACGTAGCCATCAGACAAGTCTGCCAGCCATTCGGCCGCCTGTTGGGCAGTGGCGGCATCGGCAAAGCGTATCTGATATTTGTTGGCGGTTATGCGCTTCAGGGTGGCGTTTGCCTGGGCGATGCCTAGTTTTGTTGGCTGCATATCCCCGTCGGCCAAAGTCAGCACGTCGCTGCTGAAGGCGAAGTTGAGGAAAGATGTAGCTTCGTCTCCGCGTATTTGGAGGGTGTCGGAAACGGCCGTTGGCGCGGGAATATTTCTTAGCTGACGCACAATTTCACGGGCACGCTGCAATGCGGCAAAGCTCACTTTGGCGCGAAGCTGCTTTTTGCCGCCCAATCGGGTGTAGGTAAATGGTTTGCAGCCGTTGAGGGCGGTGGCAATCGCTTCCGCCAGCAAATCGATTTCGGCATCGCCGAAGCCAAGCTGGCTAATCCAAACCGTTCCCAGCCGTAAGCCTGTGGGGTTCATTGCGCCTACGTCGCCAGGAATGGTGTTGCGGTTGAGGACAATGCCCACCACGTCCAGCACTCGGGCTGCAATATCCCCAGAAAGATGGACGCCGTTGTGGGTGACGCTTTTGGTGTCCACCAGCAGCAAATGGTTGTCGGAGCCGCCGCCAACGGTGCGTAGACCATGGCCGGCCAGTTTTTCGGCCAGCCGTTTGGCGTTGTTTACAATGCGCTGCTGCAAGGTGCGGAACTGATCGCTGTTGGCTAATTTGAGGGCCACAGCCAATGCCGCCATCGTGTTCAGATGGGGACCACCCTGTTCACCAGGGAAGACGGCGCGGTCAAGCCTGCGGAACAGATCGCGGCGATGGGTCATGATTATCGCCCCACGCGGGCCGCAGAGGCTCTTGTGGGTAGTTGTGCTAACCACGTCGGCAATGCCGATGGGGCTGGGATGGATGCCAGAAGCAACCAAACCGGAAATGTGGGCGATGTCGGCCATCAAATAAGCCCCAACTTTGTCGGCAATTTGCCGAAAACGGCGCCAATCAATCATGCGCGGGTAGGCGGAGTAGCCTGCAACGATGATTTGGGGTTGGGCTTCGATGGCCCGTCGCTCGATGTCGTCATAGTCGAGCAACTCCGTTTTTACATCTACAAAATAAGGAACGCCGTTGTAATGTTTGCCGGAGCGGTTGATGCGGGTTCCGTGGGAGAGATGGCCGCCGTCGTTGAGATTTAGCCCCAAAATGGTGTCGCTGGGCTTGAGCAGGGCGGTGTAGACGGCGCTGTTGGCGGGTGCGCCGCTGAGTGGCTGTACGTTGACATAAAGCTGGTCGACGGTGACGCCGTTGGCGGCAAACAGTTCGGCGGCGCGGCGGCGGGTGAGCGCTTCCAGCATGTCGGCATATTCGACACCTTTGTAGTAGCGTGGGTCGCTGTAGCGGCGGTAATGGGCTAATTCCATATCCATGTCGAGGATTTCGGCTTGTGTTTGGCGACGGCTGGCTTCGCGCGGGTAGCCCTCGGCGTAAATGTTGGCAAATTTGCCGCTCATTGCTTCGCGCACCGCTTCTGGCGAGGCACTTTCTGAGGCGATGAGGATGATGGTGCTGTCTTGTCGCTGGTCTTCGCGCTGGAGTAGTTGGGAAAGGTCGGGGTCTAGTTCCTCAAGGGAACCGTGAAAGATGAAATCTTTTGACATGAAATGCTCCTGTTGAAAAGGATTGGAAATAAGGGGTAAAGGTGCAGGGAAAACGGCCGTTTGTGTGGATACGGCCGTTTTTTTTACAAGGATATAATTTTAGCAGGAATTAGGTGGGATGCTACTGATTAGCCGAGGGCAGTAATTTGAATCGAGCAAAATTTTTGTGGGTGTGGTTTTGTTGAGGGGGAAGTTGGTGAGGATGGGAAACGGCCGTTAATGCCTTCCGATCAAAGGCACGGGCTTGTTGCAATAACTTGCTGTCCGAATGGCTCATAGTCACCCTCACCCATTAAAGACGCATGACATGAGGAAAGGATACGGGGTGTTGGCAGATTATTCTGTTGTTAGGATACCCAAAAGGTGTGAAGAAATTGTGTAGTTTGGGTTGTGAGAGGGGTTGTAGAACGGCCCTGTTACGATCTCAAAAATTAAAGCTCAAATTCTGCAATCACAGGATAATGGTCTGACGCTTTTTTTACTATCGAGGGTTCGCGTACTACCCAGCATTTTTTCAAACATTGCTTCAACAAACTGTTGACCATGATATAATCCAAGCGCGAATTTGGATTTGGTGGTGGTAAGGTAAAACCATCTTCTCGATCATTCAGATAACGGAAACTATCCGTAAATCCTGCCTTTAGATACGCTCGAATAGAAAATCGATAAATCCGATTACCCTGTAACCGTAGAGTTAGCTTGAGCCAGTTGGGCATTCGGCTTGTAACAACCGCATCATATGGTGCAATTGCATTGAAGTCACCTGCAATAAGACAGGGCTTATCTGAATATGGGTTGGTCTGCTTGAGAATATATTTGGCTTCCTGCCAACGTCTCCATTCCCATGCTACCCCAAGATTTGCCTTTGCATGAATACCAAATACCTTCAAGGTTCTGTTGGCACGATATTCAATCTCGGCTTCAATAACATTATTCCATATCGGAAAGGATGGATGATGACTGCTGACCGAGCGAATGGGCAAACGACTCAAAAGTGCCACACGACGTTTTCGGTTGCTGCTTCCAAAGAATGGCTGCATATTAAGTGCTTTTCCCAGATTCTGTAAAAAGGTAGCCTTGTAAACTTCCTGAAGAATAATAATGTCAGGTTGTACCGATTGTATTACTTCGAGAATGCTTTGTTCTCGACCTTCGCCACCATTCAGGATGTTGTAGGTCATTAACTTTAGTATCATTATTTTTTGCAGCTCTTTTTGAGTAACACCGGATTGATCTTTTGATGGTGACATAAGCCTGTTTTATCACAAAATTAGATGATCTGATCGACTGACAGAATTAATCTTTTGCGCCAATGACGACAACGAATTGGAGTAAATAACGAACTTTTTCTCTGGTAACTCCCATTTTAACGTGATGCTTTTGAAAGGACGCGAACACGCCCTGCAATCGGTTTAGCATCTTTACTTTCCAGGATGGTGGGGTTGGCACTGAGAATCATGTCTGTATACATACAGAGCAACTCCATGCGTTCTGTTAGGGACAGAGATTGAAACCAGCGGGCTTTGGCTTCCGGTGTTTCTTCTGTGCGACTGTGGGAAATTGATTGTTTCATATTGTGTGTAAGTTCACCTTTTTTTGTTCCGATGTAAATGCTGAATTTTGACCTTTTTTCCCAAGTTCAAGAACTCTGGATCGCCAGTGAGCAAGGTAGCATCTAATTCTATTGCGGCGGCTGCGGTAAAGGCATCGGCATAGGCAATAGGGTGCGTCATTTTTAATTGGGCTGCTGCTAAAACGCGCTGTTCGTTTGCCGAAATTATTTGAATAGGCAATCGTTTTATCTCAGCCAAAAATTCATCGGCTGCGTTGCTGCTGCGATTACGACCCACAATGTAATAAATTTCACCTAAATTAATAATTGAAAGTACCAAATAGACGCGGCCGTCAGTCGCCATTCGCAGAATTTTTTCAACCTGCTCTGAAGCAGGCTGCTCTTTGTTTAATAAAGCAATTAAAGCCCAACTATCCAGTACGAAGCGACTGTTCAAGTTTACGCTCCCTATCCATTTCTTGCTGACGTTCTGCTCTTAAATCATCCGCCAGTCGGACTCCATGAACGATTTGCCTTAATTTAGCCAACGTTTTTTGCAATTCTTCTTGTTTGTGTACAGGATGCAAAATAATTTTTCCATCAATAATATCGATCTCAAACTCCGCACCAGGTTTAAGATCAAGTTTTTGCCGCACACGCTTGGGCAAAACCAACTGTCCTTTTGATGATAATTTGACAGACATATTGCACTCCTGCACCATAATTTCTTACTTTGTATCAGAATGTAAGAAATTTTACTCTTTTTTTGAACAAAGGTCAATCCTCATGTCCCAGACGGTGTTTGAGCTCTTGCAGCACTTTTTGTGCCGCAGCGGGAATGACGGTACCGGGGCCAAAGATGGCGGATGCGCCATGATCGTACAAAAACTGGTAATCCTGCGCCGGAATGACGCCGCCGATGACGATCATGATGTCGGAACGGCCGTAATCCACCAATTCCGCCACCAACTGCGGCAGCAGCGTCTTATGCCCCGCTGCCAACGAGCTAATCCCCACAATATGCACATCATTTTCAATCGCCTGCTTGGCTACCTCGGCCGGGGTTTGGAAGAGGGGGCCAATGTCTACATCAAAACCCAGGTCGGCAAAGGCGGTGGCGACCACTTTGGCTCCGCGATCATGTCCATCTTGCCCAATTTTTGCCACCATGATGCGGGGGCGACGCCCTTCCTGCTGGGCAAACTGGTCGGCCAATTGACGAACGGTTTCAATCTCCATTTTTGCTCCAAATTCGCTGCTGTACACCCCGCCGATTGAGCGGATGGTGGCTTTGTGGCGACCCCACGCCTGCTCCAATGCCCCGGAAATCTCGCCCAGGCTGGCGCGGGCGCGGGCGGCGTTGACGGCCAATTCTAGCAGATTCCCTTCGCCGGATTGAGCGGTCGTTTTTAGGGCATTGAGTGCCTCTTCAACCGCCGCCTCATCTCGGTTGGCTTTGAGATGGGCTAAACGAGCGAGTTGGGAGTGGCGAACGGCCGTATTGTCCACCTCCAAAATATCAATCGGGTCTTCACGATCCAGTCGATATTTGTTGACTCCCACAATCGTCTCCTGGCCGGAATCAATATGTGCCTGTCGCCGAGCGGCCGCTTCCTCAATTCGCATCTTGGGCAGCCCACTTTCCAACGCCTTTGCCATGCCGCCCAACGCTTCTACCTCTTGGATGTGCGCCCAAGCACGCTGTGCCAGTTCGTGCGTCAGCCGTTCCACATGGTAGGAACCGGCCCAGGGATCGACGGTACGGGTGATGCCCGTTTCATGCTGCAAATAAAGCTGCGTGTTGCGGGCGATGCGGGCAGAAAAGTCGGTGGGCAGGGCGATAGCTTCGTCGAGGGCGTTGGTGTGCAGCGACTGGGTTCCGCCGAAGGCTGCCGCCATCGCCTCGACACAGGTGCGGGTGACGTTGTTGAACGGGTCCTGCTCCGTCAGGCTCCAGCCGGAGGTTTGGCAATGGGTTCGCAGGGCCATTGATTTATCGTTTTGGGGATTAAACTGCTTGACGATCTTGGCCCACAGCATTCGCGCCGCCCGCATTTTGGCGATCTCCATGAAAAAATTCATGCCAATTGCCCAAAAAAAGGAGATGCGCGGGGCGAAGTCGTCAATTTTCATTCCGGCGGCGAGGCCAGCCCGCAAATATTCTAGCCCGTCGGCTAGGGTGTAGGCCAGTTCAATATCGGCTGTGGCCCCTGCTTCCTGCATGTGGTAGCCGGAGACGCTGATGGGGTTGAATTTGGGCATTTCGCGGGCGGTGTAGGCGAAAATGTCGCCTACAATTCGCATGGAGGGGGTGGGCGGGTAGATGTAGGTGTTGCGCACCATGTACTCTTTGAGGATGTCATTTTGGATAGTTCCGGTGAGCTTTTCGTGCGGCACGCCTTGCTCTTCCCCTGCGACGATGTAGAAGGCCATGATCGGCAGGACGGCACCATTCATCGTCATGGAGACGGACATTTTGTCTAGCGGGATGCCGTCGAAGAGGATTTTCATGTCTAAAATGGAGTCGATGGCGACGCCTGCTTTGCCCACGTCCCCCTCTACCCGTTCGTGGTCGGAGTCGTAGCCGCGATGGGTGGCGAGGTCGAAGGCGATGGAGAGGCCACGCTGTCCGGCGGTGAGGTTGCGCCGATAGAAGGCGTTGCTGGCTTCTGCGGTGCTAAATCCGGCGTATTGGCGCACCGTCCAGGGGCGGACGGCGTACATGGCAGGGTATGGCCCGCGCAGGTAGGGGGGAATGCCTGCCACAAAGCGGAGATGCTCCATTTCTTGCAGATCATGTGGAGTGTAGAACGGCCGTATTTCTATTTGTTCTAATGTTTGCTGGGTTTGGTTGGGAACGGCCGTTTCCTCCATTAGTTTTGTTTGGGACTGATACCCTATTTTCGTAAAATCAGGATATGTCATTTTCTTTCCTGCTGTTGGCTTCATCAAGATGTAGGAGATAAGCATGAATCATTCTTCGAGCAATCTTTCTTGCTTCTTCTAGTTCAGCATTTGTTGCGTCTCGTAAACCGCCAGCATTTTGCCCCCTATGTCTTCCTTGTTTTAAGGGCTCAGTACAAGCGAGTTTACCCAGCCTTACCCACTCTCTTTTTTTATTAATGTTTAGAGTTGTATATGCCTTTTGTTTTCCCGTGAAAATTGAATTTAGTGTGTCACGAATTTCATAGAGGTGAACTAGTTCATTTTGGGGATCGTTTACAGCATTGTTGTAACTACTTAAAAGAGCAATAACTATTGGGTTCCTTCCAAACTTCTCAGCTAAACTTGCCAACTCTTTTTTTTTGTCTATCCTTTCTTGACGAGTGTCTCTTGTAATATTTCCAAGCTGATCCCGTACAATTATGTCCACAGGCATTGCAGTAAGTGTTATTGTTGCTGGATTTACGTGAATGAAAACATCTTTACTGCCGTCAGGGTGCATGTGGTAGGTTGAAATATTTGACAACTCAAATGGCTTATGCGTTAAAATTTGTACACCAAGAAACCTGCTGTTCAAAGATTTATGCAACTCTTGACGTATTTGGGATTCTTCACAGTTTGTGTGTTTTAGGCGAGCCTCCACTTTTCCATCTTTGATAGTCATTTCATATGTATCTTGTTTGATGTGAATTGGGGCTTCAAAATAATCCGCAGGAGTGTAAGTCCATTCAAATATGATGATTTTATTCATAAAACCAGCCTATGACCGTACAGGTAATTTCGTTGAGATTGTTGTTGCAAAATGTAATTTTTAGAGGGATTTCTCCCTTTGGTCGAAATGACAATTTGAGGTTGCTGGAATGGATGAAATTCAATAAGTTACCCAAAATCCCTCTAAAGATAGTCATCTTCGACGGTAATTTTAGGAATAAACCTATATAGTTGCACCAACTTTATTATTATGCAGGTCGAAGATTGGCGACGATTGGCAGTTCAAACCATTCTTTACGCATCAAACGGGTCGAGAAGAACAAAACTTCCAAGTTTTCAATCTCTCCGGTTTGTGGATTTAAGCGCACAATGACATCATCACCTAATTCTTCAGATTCTTGCTCGCTGTAAGGCTTTACTCTGTCAATGTAGAGAATATCTGCTTCCCGGTCATACTTGAAACTCAGTTTCGTGTCCATTCAATGGTTCCTCCGCTCAATCGACGAGCAATATAAGCTGTAACAATCCAGTTTCGTGTAGGAGACGATTCGTTAACCACAACGACTACCACAAATTTGCCTCCGCGAACATCTTCAAACCAACGGGCAAATAAACGAGCGGTGCCAAATCGTTCGCTGCGGCGAACTTGGTCTGGTTTGGCTAATGTTTCACCAAGCTGCTCAAAATGGGCTGGTAACAGATCGGGATGACGTTCAGCAATATGTACCTGTCGTTCCTCTGCAAGTTCGACATCGCCATTCAAATAAGGGCAAGGAAAGTGTGTCACATAATCTCCGAATTTACAGCATTTATCTTCATTATAACTGATTGAGTTGCTATTTTGTGCAGCAATCTGTTATTCAACCGTTGCCATTCTTCCTTGTAACCATTGATTAAGCGCCAAACAATCCGTGCCGAGGTGGATGAAGGCGTCGATGCTGGCCGTTTTGTGGGCTTGAATTTGTTCTTTGGGGTAGCCTGCCAGCATGACAATGGCTTTTGGCTGTTGCGATTTTATGCTTTCCACCAGAGGTGGCACAATGTCTGGATAGCTGTTGTCGCTAGAGCAAATGACAACGGCCGTTTCCCCAGAATCTATCACCGCCTGTGCAGCGGTCTCCGGCGAATCAAACCCCTCCGAATCAATCATCTCAAAGCCGCCCACCTCAAAAAATCCTCGCACGAAGTCGGTGCGAGCCTTGTGCTGGGGCAGCGGCCCCATATTTGCCAGAAAAATACGTGGCGAACGGCCGTTTGCCTTCGCATAATCGTTTGCCCAATCGCGCACTGCTTCAAACGGCTCCGCCAGACGGACGGGCTTGATGGGTGTAATTTGGAGACTGGAGACTGGAGACTGATTACTT
>UOEU01000978.1_pt1 | contig 10627 bp, 12 predicted proteins | sample 1989311 | NCBI WGS metagenome assembly UOEU01 (sample SAMEA4712195, study PRJEB27164) | hydrothermal vent metagenome | biome: marine basaltic hydrothermal vent biome; feature: marine hydrothermal vent; material: mineral | place: Pacific Ocean | collected 2011-06-14/2011-07-23 | depth 1719 m | reverse complement strand
TCCGAGCCATTGAACTAGCCATCGACAATGTTGGCTTTGATGCCCTGACGGGTGCTGATGTACAGGCTGCGCTCATTGAGCTAGGTGCTATTGATGTGCTTGATGGTGTGATGCGTATTGATTTCTCAAATGATAGCCGTTCACCACACCAATCACAGATTCGCCAAGTGCAGGGTGGTCAGTTTGTCATGTTGCAAGATTGGACGGAAACGCCCGATTTGCGGCCAGCAGTTAATTTCGCTAATCCATAAACCTATCTAGACCCTAAGGGTTTGTAAAACCCTTAGGGTCTTCTAAATTATGCTAAAAATAAATAATATCGAAGTCGTTTACAGTGATGTCATTTTGGTGCTGCGTGGCATCTCGTTGGAAGTTGGTCAGGGGCAGATTGTTTCATTATTGGGCGCCAACGGTGCGGGTAAAACCACGACACTCAAGGCGATATCTGGCTTGCTGCTGCGGGAAGCTGGTGCCGTCACGCGGGGCAGCATCGAATTTGAGGGTCAGCGGCTTGATAAGCTAGTGGCCGAAGAAATTACCCGCCTGGGCATTGTGCAGGTGCTGGAAGGGCGTCGCCTTTTTCAACATTTGACCACAGAAGAAAACCTGCGCGTGGGTGCTTTGGTAAATCCAAGCCAAAGTGAAACAAAGCAGCTGCTGGAGCAGGTGTATAATTATTTCCCTCTGCTGAAGCCGCTACGCAACCGCACGGCTGGCTATTTGTCTGGTGGCGAGCAGCAAATGGTAGCCATTGGCCGCGCCCTCATGGCAAAACCGCGCCTGATGCTGCTTGATGAACCATCATTGGGATTGGCGCCGTTATTGGTGCAAGATATTTTTGAAATTATTAAGCGTATTAATAAAGAAGGGAATGTTTCCATTTTAGTGGTGGAGCAAAATGCCAATGTTGCCCTAAAAACGGCCGAATATGCATATGTGATGGAAAACGGCCGTCTTGTCCTCGACGGCAACGCCGATCAGCTTGCTCAAAACGCCGACATCAAAGAGTTTTATTTGGGGCTAACATCCGTTGGCGAACGCAAAAGCTACCGCGACGTAAAACATTACAAACGACGCAAACGCTGGCTGGGGTAAAAAATGTGTTTATGTGTCAGGTGAGCATGTGTTCATGTGAAGTACAATCATTATGATGCTACCCTGCCAAGGGATAAATCCCCCGGCTACAGTGTGAAAAGCCCCTTTGGGGCTTCCATTAACGAGCCCGCCCGTTTACGGGTGGGCGAAGCTTAAAAACTATGACAAATTTAGATATAAAACTAAGAAATTCTGTAAAAGCGGCTTACGAAAACGCCCCTGCGATGAAGGCTCGGTTTGAAGCGGCCGGAATAACGCCAGATGACATTCAGGGTTTGGCTGATTTGCCCAAAATTCCGGTGCTGTCCAAAGATGACATTGTTGCCATGCAGCAGGAAAATCCACCGTTTGGTGGCATGTTGGGCGTGTCGCCTGACAAAATAACCCATATTTTCTTCTCGCCTGGCCCCATCTATGAACCCGCACCTGAAGCGGACGATTCTGCTTGGGATGTGACCGTCGATGCTTTGAAAACAACGGGTTTTAAGCCAGGAGATGTGGTGCTAAACAGCTTCACCTACCATCTGGTGCCGGCAGGTTTTTTGTTTGACAATGCGTTGACGCGACTGGGCTGTACCGTTGTGCCGGGCGGCACGGGCAGTGCTGATTTGCAACTTAAGATGATGCAGGATTTGCAGGTAACGGGCTACAGCGGCACGCCCAGCTTTTTGATGAGTCTGATTAAAAAGGCGGAAGCCGCAGGGCTTGATTTTAAGCGTGATTTGCAGCTTAAAACGGCTATTTTTTCGGCCGAACCGCTGCCGCCGACTTTGCGTCAAACGTTTGTAGAGGAGTATGGTTTGGCGGTGGGGAATGCGTATGCAACGGCTGATTTTGGCTTGCTGGCACTCAACACAGGCGAAGGGATGGCGATGTCTATCTTGGCAGAGCCTATTGTGGAAGTTGTGGATATGGACACGGGGCGGCCTGTTGGCCCAGGCGAAACGGGGGAAGTGGTAGCAACCAACTTTAGCCGCGCCTACCCGCTCATTCGCATCGGCACGGGTGATATGGGGATGAATGTTGACCCCAATCCCGGCCAAAGTCAGCAAACGGAACGCAGCCTCATTTTGGTCGGCCGTTCTGGCGAAGCGGCAAAGGTGCGCGGCATGTTTGTCCATCCCAACCAGCTGCGCTTTGCCACGGGGCAGATTCCTGGCGTAACCAAGGTGCAGGGTGTGGTCTCTCGGCCAGAACTGAAGGATTATTTTGTGCTGCGGGTGGAGGCTGAGGGTGTGGATGAAACGGCCGTTGCTGATTTAATTAAAACGGCCGTTCAGGGTCTGTGCCGCGTTCGTGTCGATGAAGTCGAATTTATCGCCCTCGGCAGCCTGGCCGACGACACCCCCGGCATGGTCGATGCCCGCGATTGGACTTAAGGAGTGTGCGGACTTTCTGTTGACACACTAAACTACAAAAGTTTCCAAAACTTTTGTAGTTTTCTTCGACTTTAATTAAGGCAAACCAATATGGTACAATGTGCTCCATAATCAATTGGAGCATTTTTGTGTCTAAAGAAGAGATTCACCTTTATCTTGAGCGAGCTAGGCAAGATTTACAGGCCGTAGAGATTAATATTCAAAACGGTTTGTACCATGTTGCTGTTTCTCGTGCCTATTATGCTATGTTTTATGCGGCGACAGCTATTTTGAAGAGTCAAGGAATTGAGCGTGGCAAACATTCTGGGATCATTTCAGCATTTGGGGAATATTTTGTTAAACCACGGCTAATAGAAGTCGAATATGCCAAAATGCTCACACACGCTTTTGATTCGCGGAATGATGGCGATTATGATGTTTCTTTTGTTGTTAGCAAAGAATTAGCTGAAGCTGAGTTCAAAGATGCGAGGAGATTTGTGAATCGTATTGAGCAATATTTTCATCAAGGAAAGGAACAATAAGTGTTGGCAATACCATTTTCTCAATCAGACAGATTATTTGAAACAGATCGTTGTATTGGGCTGGATTTTGCTGATGCTTTGAGGGCGCAATTTGGTGATGATCTCCTTTTTATTGTGGTATTTGGCTCTAAAGCACGTGGTGACGCTGATGAAGAATCCGATATGGATTTGCTGGTTGTGATGAAACATGTCACGCTAAAAATTCGGCGACAAGTACGCAATTTAGCGACAGAAATTTGGTTGGCTAATGGTCTGTTTTTGTCTACTCGTGTCTGGGATGAATCGTATTGGAAACAAATGAGTGATTTATCCACAACGCTTTACCACAATATTTGTGAAGATGGTGTTCTTCTTTACAAACAAGCCAACCTTGTGGAATGAGTAAAAAAACAATTATTACGGCCGCTTTAACAGGCGTCCTCACCACGCGAGAACAATCCCCGGCCATTCCCTACATCCCTGCGGAAATTGCTGAAGAAGCGCGGCGCAGTGTGGAGGCGGGGGCGAGCATTGTTCATATTCATGCGCGGCAAAATGACGGCCGTCCCGCCTACGACATCCCAACCTACGCTCAAATTGATGCCGAAGTGCGCCAGCGCTGCCCCGACGTGATCATCAACTACTCCACCGGCGCCATCGGCATTGACCGCGAAACGCGCATTCAGCAGATTACCGCCCTCAAGCCCGACATGGCTGCGCTCAACATGGGCTCGATGAACTACGCCATCTACTCGCGCAAGCAGAAGAAATTTTACCACGACCATATTTTTGCCAACCCGTTCAAAGATATTCAATACTTTTTAGAAGCGATGAACGCCGCCGGAACGCGGCCAGAGATGGAATGTTTCGACAGCGGCCACATCAACAACGCCCAGCCGCTGATCGATTTGGGGATTTTGCAGCCTCCTTACCAATTTAGCCTGATCATGGGGGTGTTGGGCGGCATTCCTGCCAGCACAAAAAATCTGGTGCAGCAGGTAGATCATCTGCCACAGGGGGCGCATTGGCAGGTGATTGGCATTGGTGGCAAGCAGTGGCGGCTGGTGGCAGCGGCCGTTTCCATGAACGGCAACGTGCGGGTTGGCTTAGAAGACAATCTCTATCTGCCCAATGGCGATCTGGCTCAATCTAATGGCGATTTGATAGCCAAAGCGGCCGAACTGGTGCGTCTGGTTGGCGGCGAAGTCGCCACCATTGCCGAAGCCCGCAAAATTTTGCAAATGGGTGCATAGCACCTTGAATGTGATAGCGTATTATGCTATCATTCCCCTGTGAATAAACGCTATCAAAAAACACTTACGTCAATTTTTTCAAAACCTGTTCCAAAAACTTTGGAATGGAAAAGAATTGAAGCACTTTTTATTGCGCTTGGTGCTATCGTAATTGAAGGACGTGGCTCACGGGTGAGGTTCGAGTTGAATGGAGAAGTTGGTACTTTTCATCGGCCACATCCACAAAAGGAAGCAAAATCTTATCAAGTCCGTGATGCACGAGTGTTCTTAGAACAAGCAGGTATAAAACCATGAATACAATGATATATAAAGGATATGCGGCTCGAATTGAGTATAGTGATGAAGATGAATGTTTCGTTGGTCATATTGCTGCAATAAGAGATATTGTCGGTTTCCATGGTGAGTCTGTTCAGGAATTACGGCTGGCTTTTGAAGAAGCGGTTGATGATTATTTGGAAACGTGTGAAAAACTAGACCGTGCGCCGCAAAAACCGTACTCCGGAAATCTCATGTTGCGGATTCCACCAGAAATTCATGCGGCCGTAGCTACAGCAGCAGCAGTTAGTGGCAAAAGTATCAATCAATGGGCAGCAGAAACTTTTGATTCGGTAGTTCATCAATAAAATCATTGAGATTCCTTGTATGAGTAAACAACACGCAACGGCCGTTTCCTGGAAAAATAAACCAATGCCCGACGTTCGTAAGGAATTGCTGCTGAACGGCCGTTACACCCGTGCAGAGTTCGTCACTATTAGCCAAGGCTTTGTGCCGCAGGGAGCCAGCGACAAATGGTTCATCTACCTGCAAGATGAATGGCTCCACTGCCATCGCAGCGTCAGCGGCAGCTGTATTTTTATACTACAAATTGTGCCAGACGAAGACGATTACGCTGCGCCCATCCTTTGGGTCAATCAAGAGCCAAGCCAATACCGCTCATTTGAGGATGAATATGACGTTGCTTTGCTCGCCTACCTCATCGACACCATTTTGCTGGGTCGTTTTGCCCCCTTTCCCCAAGCCAAACAATTTTCCGAGACAGATCGGCAGCGGCATCAGCAGCATGTGATGGGGCAGGATGGTGGATTGCGATTGCGGATGGCGAATGGTAATCAGTGAGTCAGCAATCGGTGGGTTTTATGAACTCAGAAAGCAATCCTGTTGTTTTATTAACGGCTGATACTTGGCACATTGTTGAACACAGCCGCCAATCTGATGTTGCTTTGTGCGGCAAGAAAATCAGTGATCGCCGCGCCCATTCCCGCCTCAACACCATTGGCCGCAAGAACCTTTGCCGGAAATGTTTGTTGCTGTTTTCCAAATAAAAACAGAACGCAGATGACCATGATTTTTCTGATTTTTTTAGCGTTATGAATTTTTTACCATTTATCTGAGACGACAATGAATTGAAGCAAGGAGCGAATGATTGCAGGAGAAAATTCGGTATTTACTCAAATTCGTTGTCGTCATGGCGAAAAACTAAAGACGCTAACGATTTTTTGAATCAGGTCGATCAGGAAAATCAACGTCCTATTCTCATATCATCATGGATCAACTTAAATCAAGCCTCAACGTTCGCAGTGAAGAATATAAAACCAACCGTACCGCCATGCTCAAGCTGGTGGAGATATTTGAAGCGCGGCAGGAGCAGGTGCGGGCAGGCGGCGGTGAGCGGGGTGTTAAAAAGTTTCGCAAGCTGGGCAAGCTGCTCCCCCGCGAACGGCTGGAGCTGCTCCTCGACCCCGGCACACCCTTTTTAGAGCTTTCCTCCCTGGCTGCCTGGGGCATGTACAACGACGAAGCCCCCGCTGCCCTGCAAATTGCTGGCATTGGCATTGTTAGCGGGGTGGAATGTTTGCTGATGCTCAACGACGCCACGGCCAAAGGGGGCGCCGTCTACCCCATGTCGCTAAACAAAACGCTGCGGGCACAGACAATTGCCGCCGAAAATCGGCTGCCCGTCATTAGCTGCGTGGAGTCGGCCGGAGCCAACTTGTTGTACCAGGACGAGATTTTTAACCTGGGCGGACGCACGTTTGCCAATCAGGCGAGGCTGTCGGCGGTGGGAATTCCCCAAATCGCATTGGTTTTTGGTTCGTCAACGGCGGGCGGGGCCTACGTGCCAGGGATGAGTGATTACACCGTTTTTGTACGTGGCAAAGCCACCGCCTACTTGGGCGGCCCCCCATTGGTGAAAATGGCGATTGGCGAAGAGGTGGATGACGAGACGCTAGGTGGGGCGGAAATGCACGCCCAGGTGTCGGGTCTGAGTGATTATTTGGCAGAAGATGATGCGGATGCGCTGCGGATCGGCCGTTTCATCATCAGCCATCTCAACCAGCAAAAACCAACTGTTTGCCTCAACCGTCGCCAAGCCCCACGCGACCCCGCCTATGATCCTGATGAACTGCTGGGGATTATCCCCGCCGACCCGCGCATCCCCTTCGACATCCGCGAAGTGATTGCCCGGCTGGTAGATGGTTCTGAGTTTTTGGAATTCAAGCCGGAATATGGCGCAACGTTGGTGACGGGTCACGCTCATCTGAACGGCTGGCCGGTCGGTATTTTGGGCAACAACGGCATCTTGTTTTCTGAATCGGCACACAAGGCAACCCAGTTTATCCAGCTGTGCAACCAGAGCCGCACGCCGCTTATTTATTTGCAAAATATTACGGGTTTTATGGTGGGAACGGCCGTTGAGCGGGGCGGGATCATCAAACACGGCAGCCAGATGATCCACGCGGTGGCGACCAGCAGCGTACCCCAATTTTCTATCATTGTTGGCGGTTCGTATGGGGCGGGCAACTATGCGATGTGCGGCCGTTCCTTTGACCCCCGCTTTTTATGGAGCTGGCCGAACAGCCGCGTGGCGGTGATGGGGGGTGAGCAGGCGGCTGGGGTGATGGGGATTGTGCAGGAAACGGCCGCTAAACGGCGCGGCATCGAACCAGACGCAACCACAATTCAGGCGATGCAGATGATGACGCGGCAAAAGTTTGAGCAGGAATCTGACCCGTATTACGGGTCAGCGCGGCTGTGGGACGACGGGATTATCGACCCCCGCGACACGCGCCGAGCGTTGAGCGTGGGGCTGTCGGTGGCTCACAACGTCGATTTTATTTCACCAGGGCAGCCACATTACGGTGTTTTTCGCATGTGATTTGTAGGTCAAGATTATAATCTTGACCTACGGACTATCCACCTATCCCTAAAAAGTAGAGCTTGAAGATAAACCAACTGCTTTTTAGGAAGCAGCACCAGGATAGCTGGCTTTTAGCTTCAATGAGTGATGCAACAATGGTAGAAAGTAATCCAACAGAATACGCTTTGCCAGCCGCAATATTGGCAGCAACTTCTTGATTTTCATGAGATGTTTGGAAAAGATGCTCCACTTCATGCCGTGCCACGTATAATTTGGCCTGAGGGGGCAGCGAATCGCGGATAAAGGCAACTTCCCCACGGCAAACCACACCATTTGCTCGGCCTAATAGTTCTGGCGATGCTTCGTAAACCAGAGCATCCATCGCGGCACGATACGTCTCTTTTGTAATAGGCTCACCCGCGTTTCGTTGTTCTATGATTTCATCAATCATCTGCCTTTGCTCAGCGTTGTAGACAAGGGGGTATGCTTCTAAATCGCTTTCGCAAATGGGAATTGTGAAGTTTAATGACTCGATTTGGGCTGTTTCTGGGACGACGCAGTTGCAGTTGCGAGTGTATGCTTCCAGACCAATGATGCTACCGACAAACAGAATGGGGAACCAGATAAGTGCTTTTTTGAGGAGTTTTTTCATTGGCAATTTCGTTTACAAGCAAGTTTGACAAAAATTCCAAAGGTTTCGTTTGATTAAGTTTAGAGGGATTCCTCGGAGGACCTCGGAATGACAGGTTCGAGCCGCTTTTGGCGAGAAATCCCTCTAAAGATTGTGTTTTACAATGATAATTTCAATGGAATGCCTGAACAATTATCAATGTGCTAAAACGTTTGTTACGGAGCAGGAACCAACTCGACAGCCACGGCAATAAACTGAGTTAGCTGGTTGGCTGGGTTAAAGTTGTTGTCGCTGACGATGATGAGCAGTTGACGGCCGTCTGGCAGCATCGGCCCAAAGGTCATCCCTTCCAGGTTGTCTGGCTCAATGCCAAAGTCATCTTCAATATCAAAGATGAGAGTTTTGGAGACGGGGGTGTGGGGAACGGCCGTTCCCGTGTTTTCATCATACAAATCATCATAGCTAGACACGTCGGTTGCCCCAGCTAGGCTGATTTCATAGACGCCAACGGTGTTGCCTTTGCCGACAGAAAAAGCACGTTCCATTGCCAGGAAGTTGCCACTGTTGTCCAAAGCCAGCAGTTCAACCAGACCATTGGTGCGGAAGGAATCTACTGGGTCTGGCACGTCTGGCACTTCACCCACTTCATAAACAAATTCATGGGCGGGCCGGCGACTAAACAAATCGTAAACCAGAATGCGAGACAGGCTGCCCTGACCCACATCGGTTGCGGGGCCATCCTGCGCTAGGGCATTTTCAGTTGCGGTGACCAAATATTGCTGGTTTGGCGTGATGTTTAAGCTTTCAAAAGCGAGGTTGTTGCGAACGCCAACCGTACTGCCATCGGGCAGATATTTATCGGGAATAACCAATTCGCCATTTTGTACGCCGCTGCGCACAAAGCGCTTGATGAATGGGTTAATGGGCGGTGTAGCACCTGCACTGCCTTCTGAAGAGATGAAGAGCGTGCCGCGTGCCGTGAGGGCAATGCCTTCGGGATCGAGCGATCCGGCGGCAAAGGGTTGGCCGTTTTCGTCCAAAATGGTGGTGACGCGGACAAACTGTACATCCCCATCATCCAAAGAGCCATCCGAAACGTCGATATAGATGGTGTAATATCGCGCATCGTTGATTTGGCTACGGTCATCGGCGATAGCGTAATACAGCCCAGTGCGGGCATCGTAAACGATGCTGGAAAGGCCGCCAACTTCGGTGTTTTGGAACATGGTGCCAGTGGGGAAGGTAACTTCACCTAAAACTTCAACGCTGGCAACGGTTTGGGCATCGTTGCGGGATTGGCTACTTTGAGCTGCGGCAATTGAACTAAACAGCAGAGCAAAAAAGAGCAATAACAGGATGCTGATCAATCTGGAGCGGGGACGGGAAAACATAAAACTACCTCCGTTTGGGTTATAGTTGCTCATTGTTTGAAGCTATGAGCAGTTGGATGGTTGACGGCCGTTACTTGGCTATCCTTTTGGCAACTGTGAAGGTATGATGGAGGCTGCTTGGTAAAACGGCCGTAACGCAAGGGTACGATAAGGTAGGATAGCATGAATCAAGATGGACGGTCAATATCAATTTGCCTAAAAAAGGCCGCATTTTTGCTCGGACTGGCAGGGCTTGTCGCGGCCTGTTCGCTGAGCGGTGGATTGGGTGGAGAAACGGCCGTTCCCATTCCAACGCCTATGTTTGATGAGGAAACAGGCTTACAGCTAAACCCTGTGCTGGTTCCCAGCGGTGAATTTGTGGTGAGAGGCAGGATTACGGCCGTAAATCTAACCCCCCAAGACGCGCCCCTTATTAAAGTTGTGTCTGAAAACGGACAAACTTACCAGATTTTGGCGCAGCCTGTGGCGCAAATAACAACTGTGGATGGAACGGCCGTTGCGCCGCTTGACATAAAAAACGGAAGGCTCATTCGAGCCACTGTATGGCAAAATGAGACAGGCGGGCTGGGTGGCGAGCCTGTGCTGGTTAGCTCAAACTTAACAATTTTGGTGTCTGAAAATGAGTGATCGATATGAAGAACAGTTGAGCCAATTGATTACACAAAATGAGCAGGTGATGGCGATTTTACGCACCGTGCGCCGCTGCAATCCGCCAGAATGGTTGGTGGGCGCGAGTGTGCTTCGTAACCTAGTCTGGGATTATCTGCATGGCTACAGCCAACCCACGCCGCCCCGCGATATTGATGTCGCCTTTTTTGACGCCACCGATTTGTCGCCGGAACGGGACAGAGCCGTTACGGCACAGCTTACTTCTCTTTTGTCTGATGTTGAATGGGAAGCGACCAATCAAGCGGCCGTTCATCTGTGGTACGCTGATTATTTTGGTAAAACTGTGCCGCCGTTCCGTTCTACCAGCGAGGCGATTGCTACTTGGCCGGAGACGGCAACCTGTACGGCCGTTCGCCTGCTGCCCGATGATTCTTTGCAAATTGTGGCTCCCTTTGATCTGGACGATCTATTTAACATGATTTTGCGGCGCAATCCGGCACGGGTCACGAGTGAACAGTTTCAAAAACGCTTGCGCGATAAGCAAATTCTGCAAAAATGGCCGCAGGTTTGCGTGGTTGATGAAGTGTAAGAGGTTAGTTAAACAGCTTTTTGAGGGCAAGCTGGAACCCT
>UOEU01000932.1_pt1 | contig 10686 bp, 6 predicted proteins | sample 1989311 | NCBI WGS metagenome assembly UOEU01 (sample SAMEA4712195, study PRJEB27164) | hydrothermal vent metagenome | biome: marine basaltic hydrothermal vent biome; feature: marine hydrothermal vent; material: mineral | place: Pacific Ocean | collected 2011-06-14/2011-07-23 | depth 1719 m | reverse complement strand
GGAAGTGCAGCGCATGTTTTCCGGCAACCTTATCCAGCATCAGGAGTTAAACCTGACCGATTCGTTTACTCGCGTGATTCAAATTTGGTTTGTGGCTGATGTACGGCATATGGGTCTGCCGCCCCATTATGAGCAAACAAAGTTAAGCGATATGACTGCCCGCACCGTTGGTGATGCCGTTGTGCGCGACATCATCGGCCCAAATGGGGCTACCGATGCCCACGTTTCTGCACGACTCAGCAGCAGCATCCTACCGGCAGGCGGCACGGCTACCCTTGAGCTGCCCCAGCCAGGTGAAGAGCTTTTTGTCTATTTTGTAGACGGCAACGGCCGTTTCCAATCCCACACAACCCAAAATGACATCAATATTTATGATGTGGTTTTAGCGACGCCGGAGGCAGAAACGGCCGTTATCACCGCCGGCGACAAAAAGCCACTCAACTATCTCTCTTTTTACCTAAAACCATTCATGTCAAAAAACTAAGAGAGGGCAACCTGACAGCCAAACAAATTATCCGTGACTACCTCATCCTAACAGGATTGTACACCCTGTCTGCCTCCCTCATTTGGGGCGTCAATACCCTCTTTTTGCTGGATGCGGGGCTGGATATTTTGGGCGTATTTATTGCCAACGCATCATTTTCAATAGGCATGGCGATCTTTGAAATTCCCACGGGCGTTTTGGCAGACACTCGGGGGCGACGTGCTTCATTTTTATTGAGCATCGCCATCCTTGCCTTTGGCACAATTGCCTACCTGCTCGTCGCCCAAACGGGCGGCAACCTGACCCTATTTGTTATTGCCTCCGTCGTCATGGGACTGGGCTACACATTTTATTCGGGTGCGATGGAAGCGTGGGTTGTCGATGCTTTGCAGGCAACAGGATATAAAGACGGTTTGGACAACATTTTCTCCCGCAGCGCAACCGTTAGCGGCGCCGCAATGCTTATTGGCACGGTTAGTGGTGGCTTCATAGGAAATTGGGATTTGGCCTATCCTTTTATTGGGCGCGTGCTGCTGCTCATCTTGGTCTTTGTTTTTGCCTTCATCACCATGCACGACATCGGCTACGAACCAAAAACGCTCAATCTAGCCACATTGCCCGCTGAGATGAAAAAGGTGGCTCGTGCTGGGCTCGCTTTTGGCTGGCAGCAGCGACCTATTCGCCTGCTTATGCTGGTTTCTGCTATCCAGGCAGGCTTTATGGCTTGGGGATTTTACGCTTGGCAACCTTATTTTTTAGATCTGCTGGGGCAAGAACTGATCTGGGTATCTGGCATCATGTCAGCCCTTATTGCTTTGGCAATGATGGTGGGCAATCAGGTTGTTAATTGGTTGAGTAAATTTTGCGGCAAGCGCACCACGCTGATGCTGTGGGCAACGGCCGTTTTCACCATCAGCAGCGTCGGAGTCGGAGTCGCCAACTCGTTTTGGTCTTCAAGCATCCTCTTTTTACTTTCAATGGCCGCTTTGGGGGTGATGGGGCCGGTGCAGCAAGCCTTTTTGCATCAGCTCATCCCCTCTGCTCAACGAGCCACAATCATCTCTTTTAACTCGATGATTTCCAGCGGCTTTAGCGTTGGCTCACAATCTGGCTTGGGCTGGCTGGCAAACAATCGCTCTATTGCCTCTGGCTATGTCACTGGCGGGTTGGTGACCATTATCACCTTCCCCATCCTGCTTTTGCTCAGACGCCTAGGCAACGATGCCGACGTCATTGTGGGGCAGGCGGGCAAGCAGGGAAGCTGCGCAGCTCAAGGGCTGCCCCAAATAGCGCATGTTGACACGGGAACGGCCGTTTCTGCATGAGATGAGAAACTTTGACTTCGGAGTCAATCAATTTTTACCATGAATTACACAAACTTGAAAAACTCGCCTGTACATAAATTTACAACGGCGCGTTTATCAAAATCAACAGAGTTGTTCCTAAATAACAAAACCCGATTTTTTGGACACAGATTTACACAGGTAAAAAAGAAAAATCAGTGTGTACCAATGTTTATCTGTGTCCCATTTCTTATTAAGGAACAAGTCTAACAGACAAAACTTAGATAGGAAAAATAATGAATAAGACAGTAAATATTATCGGACTTGCAGGAAGTTTACGGCGGGGATCGCTAACAAAGATATTATTAGAAACAGCACGGGATGTTTCTCCAGAAAGTATGAGCGTGACGATCTTCCCACTACATGAGATTCCCATTTATAACAATGATGTTGAAGTTGAGGATGGATTCCCAGACGCCGTTGCTGCCATGCGTGATGCAATCAAGGAAGCTGACGGGTTGATTTTGGGTACACCAGAATACAATGGTTCTTTATCTGGTGCCATGAAGAACGCAATTGATTGGGCTTCCCGAGAAGGCTTGCTGGGCAAAGTTCCAGTTGTGACAATAGGCGGTTCGCCAGGGGCATTAGGCGCGACCAAAGCCCAGGAACATTTACGGCAAATTTGCCTACATTTGGGTATGTATGTGCTGCCCCGCCCCACAATCGCCGTGCCGCAACTGCCGAAAAAGGTAGAAGATGGCGTACTCACTGATGAAACAACCCGTCAGTTTATTAAGCAACAAATGGAAACGTTTTATGATTGGGTTGTCCGCCTAAAAGATTAGGCTGTCAACTCCACATCCACATTTCTTAACCCGCTTCTAAATTCTCAAAAACGGCCGTATTAAAGCTACACATTTTTCACTTCTTCCAAACGACGAATCCCCCGCTGGTTCAAAATCAAGCGCACATGGCGGTTCTCTTTACTGACGCCCGGAGCAACCGTTTTATAACGAGAAACCAAGTTCACATGGTAAACCTTTTGGCAACGCAACGGCGCAAGCTGACCGTCTCGAATCACAAACCGTTCCTGCTCTGGTTCCGCCATCTTTCGCAGAAAATGGCGAATATCAAAGCGCAAAATATCATTGATCCCATCGATTTTGGGGAATCCCGGCAAAATTTCGTCAGCCTTCTTAATTTGCAGCTCAATATCTTTTGTATAGCAAATAATGTATTCGCCCCGTCCCTCATTAGAAATATCGGTAATATGATCCCGATTACGCGCCCGCAAAACGGATAGGGGCAGATCAGCTTCGTCCACAAAACGCACCTTTTCTCGCAAAACGCCCAAACGATGCTGTCCATCCTGGGTGCGAATGGTGATGCGCCGATCAAATATATAATTTTCCAAGCGGCGGGCAAAGATGATGCGGCTCATTTCTTTGATGCGGTCTTTGAACATGTAGCCAACGACCAAAGCAATGAAAAAAGGCAGGGTGAAATTGCCATATTGGTTTTGGAAAAAGAAGGCAACGGCCGTTGCAAATACCATCGCAATGCCCGCAGCCAAAGACAGAATTAGCTGCTCCCAATACTTGCCGTCTGGCTGCACATCGGTGTTCAAAAACAGGACGCTGGAAGCATACTTTTTCAATATCGAAGCGCGGTACAAATAGGTTTCATTGTCGCTGCCCTCTACCAAAACAGATTCATACCCCCGCCTTTTGCGGTACTTCGTTTCCCGTGCAGTCAGTTCGCTAAGGGCTATTTTGTAATCCTCTCGATTGGTTTTCTTCAAATAATCATCCACAATCTGGAACATTTCCACCGCGCTTTCCTCAATTAGGATGCTCATCGACTCATCAGTAAACATATAAGCAGTAAACACGGCAGGCGGCACATTGGGCAAATTAAAATCGGCCAGCAAAGCGCGAAAGCACTGCGTAATGTTCGTTGTTTCAGTTAAAAATTCATCAACCAAATTATGAACCAAGTAATGGGTTTTGCCATGAGGCGTTGCCTGAACTTCCTCCACGCGCCGCTGAATCAAAATAAAAAGCTCACGCAAAGCACTTTTTAACATCCCGCTGAGCAGCTTCATTTGCGTCACAATTTGATGGTGATGGGCTGGGTTGCCTAACCAATCCCCATTGCTAACCAAGGCTTCTATATTTTTTAGAGGGGAGCGATCCCCTTCGGTAAATTCCCGTAAGTTGAGGCTTGGCGTTTTGAGCCGAATGTGATTTTGCACATCTTGGTAAAAGGTCTCTTTTGGGTAGCTCGCTGGCGTAATGCCCAAGCTTTGTGGCACAAAAAAGTAGGTGGAAATTTGGTAGCGCGTTTTTTGATCGGCAAACAGTTCATAATCGAGCTTGATTTCGATTTGATATTTATCGTGGTGTTTAACCGCCTGTTGGATTGTTTCTAGCATCGTGTTGTCCTTCCATGTTGTTACTGTCAACAACAGCTCTGTGCAAAGAACGATTTATTCTAAGCAAGCTAGAAATAATAGAACATTCTGGCAAAAGAAGCTAAAAATAGGCACTTAGGGTTTGCCCGTTTTTAACTTTGGACATTGGTAAGCGGGCAAACCTTGCGGATGCGTTTCCTTATCAAAAGTTATTTGCGAACGTATCCTTAGGCGGATTCCGAAAAATAACTGAGGGAAATTATGCTATTTTTCGGAATCCGCTTGAGGCATTTTCGGATTGATGGCTTATTTATAATTCCGAAAATGCCTTATCACTGAAATTCTTGTTCAGTGAACAAGAAAGCATCAAAGATTTACCAGATTTTTTAATCCTTCAATCTGCGTAATTTTTGATAAAAGTTCTGTAACTATACAGCGAATCCTTGGGGCGTAGAAAGCACCTACACGCCGAAAGGAACATTGACATAAAGTTTGTTTCTTAGTAGGTGGTTTGCTATTTGCTTGACAAACATCAAACACACCCGGGACTGTCATTCTGAGTGAAACGAAGAATCCCTGAAACCTTTTGCCACCCTAAAGCTTGCCTGTTGTGCAAACTTGAATTCTGAGTAATTTCTGCTTCAGAGGGATGCTTCACTCCGTTCAGCATGACATCTGTATAGTCACAAAGCTCTTTTGGTTCTGGTTTGTCCAAGTTAGGGAAAGATCAGCAGTTGATTGGCAGAAACGGCCGTTTCCTCCCACACCTGCCCATCCCAATAAACCTTTACACTTTCCACCTCATCAAATTCACCCAGCCCCACGTGCAGCCGCGTATCTTCAGAAGCCAAATAGCTGCTGCCAACAAACCATTGACGCATCAAGGAACGGCCGTTTGGCAGCACAACCTCCACCACCGCCCCGGGGTAAAAGCCATCGAAGCCAATTTGTAACCAGTTACCCGCCGCACCCTCATTTTTTAACAGCGCAGGTGCGCCACCAATCGTATTGATAGCGACATCCAAATCACCATCATTGTCAAAGTCGGCCATGGCGCTGCCCCGCGACAGCAGGGGGCCAAGCCCGTCTTCATGCAGCCCCACCTGGCGCGTCCATTCGCGGAATTCGCCCGGCTTCCCTTCCATCTGCATGTTGCCATAAAAGCGGACTAGCTCCGCATCGTTAGTAAAGTTAGAAATAGGCACACGGCCGTTTACCACCAGCAAATCCAAATCACCATCCTGATCAAAATCAGCAAAATGAGTTCCCCAGCCCGTCATGTTGTTGCCCAAACCGCTGATACCAATGCGGTAGGTGCTGTAAAGGAAGCCCAGCTCGCCCCGCTCATCAATCTCGTTGCGGTACAGGGCGTTTAGCTCCACGTCCCAATTGGTGACAAAAAGATCAAAACGGCCGTCTCCGTCATAGTCGCCACCCGTAATGCCCATGCCGCTGCCAGAGTCACCCACGTCGGCAGTGAGGCTCAAATCTTCAAAGGTGAAGCCCGCTTCGCTGTCGTCTAAAACGGCCGTATACAGTCGGTTTGGTTGGCCGTCGTTGGCAATATATAGTTCGAGACGGCCGTTATTGTCTAAATCGCTAAAAAGTGCGCCCAGACCCCGCTCTTCGCGGCTCAAGCCCACCGCCGTTGTCACCTCGCGGAACGTGCCGTCCCCATTATTAACATACAGTCGATCCGGCAAACCAAAATAATCTTGAGGAAACGCCCCGCTGGGGTTGGGGATAGGATTATCCAAATCGATGTACGCCGCCACAAAAAGATCGGGCCAGCCATCATCATTCAGATCGGCCACAGCTGCCGCGCTGTTCCACTCTGGGGCATCGACACCCGCCGCTGCTGCCCCCTCCACAAACGTGCCGTCCCCTTGGTTCCAGAGCAGCTTGTTAGGCCCATCCGCAGTGATGTACAGGTCAGGCCAGCCATCGACGTTGAAGTCGGCGGCGATGCAGCCGTTGCCCCGCAGGGCCAAATCAGTGCCGGATTGGGCAGAAATATCGCTAAACTGCCCCTGCTGGTTGCGAAACAGACTGTTTGTGGGCAAGCCACCGTTTTCTGCCCAATACGGCCGTTCCTCTTCTGCAAAGCTGTTCACCAAATACAGATCGAGCCAGCCGTCTTGGTCAGTGTCGATCCAGCACAGCCCTGCCCCCATCATCGCTGCCGGATCGGCAAAAATAGCGGTGCGAAAGGCACCTTGCTGGAAGTTTAGCCCCACCTCCATTGCCACGTCTGTAAATTGAAGCGTGGTCGCTGCGCTGGGGGATGGAATGTTGGGTGTGACAACGGCCGTCTCCCCCTCCACGCCAGAAGCAACCGTCAGACCCGTCGGCACGGGATCAAGCGGCAGCCCGCTGGGAACGCTGTCTGGCAGAAAGCGGCTCAAATCTTCAGCGGCTGGGTCGGTGAGTGCCTGCAAAAAAGCAACCAAATCAGTGATTTCCTCAGTTGTGAGGGGCAAGCCGTTAATGAGCTGGGGTGCGGCGGTGGGTAGCTGCTCGGTGGGGTTAAACGGCCGTACACTGCTGTAAAAAGCGGGCGGCAAGTATTGGCTGGGGTCGTAAGCGGCGGCCATCTGCATGATATTGGCATGATGGGCAATCGTTTGGTTGAGCGTTGGGTAGGCGCCACTGTGGAAGTAGGGGGCGGTTAAGGCCACATTTCGCAAAGGCGCGGTGCGAAAGCGAAAGCGGTCGCGGGCATCAAATGTCACCCCTGCCCGTCCCCAATCATCCCGCCCTTCTGGCCCATTTCCCTTACCCGGACCAAGCTGGGGAACGAGTAAATTGTAATATTGCAAATCGGTAAACAGATCGCCTGTGTGGCAAGCGGCACAGTTTACGGCGGTATTGCTCTGACCATAAAAAAGCAACGCCCCCGCTTTTTGCTGCGCGGTCAAAGCGGTCACATCCCCTGCTAAATAATCGTCCCAAGGGGATGCGGTCATAATAAATTCCCGTTCAAAAGCAGCCATGGCGCTGGCAACGGCCGTTATGTCTGGCGTTGGCGTGCCAAACAACGCTTCAAATTGCGTCACGTAATCAGGAATCCCATAAAGCCGGGTCATCAGTCCCCGCCGAATGGCTTCTGGAGGCAAATCTCCCAGCGTTGCCCCGGCCATCTCATGCAGGCTGGTGATGGGGAAGAACGCCTGCACCGCCAGCGCGTCGGTTAGCTGTCGCTGATTGACCTGCTCATCTAGGGTCACCACCGTGCCTGCATACCCATCCACACGGCCGTCCCAAAACTGCACGGGCAGCAAAGCACTGTTCAAAATGGTGGGGGAGTTGCGCGGCACAAAAACACCGATGAATGGGTTGTTGACGGTCACACCATCTGCTTCGCTGCCCAGCACGACCGTTTCTACAAACTGCCGCTGCGTCCCCAACCCCTCGCCCCCCGTGCCAATGGGCAGGGTGCGGGCGTCGGCCATTGCCAAAGCAGGCTGATGGCAGGTGGCACAGCTAATGTTTTGGTCGCCAGCCATGATGGGGTCAAAAAAGAGCTGCTGTCCGAGCTTCACAAGAGCAGGATCGTCTTCTGGAATCTCTTGGCCGGGATACGGCCGTAATCCTTGCTGCGTGATCACCGTTTGCAAAGCGGCATCTGGGTCAGAAAAAGTTTGGCGGGTGGTAGAAACGGTCACTTCGACAGGCTCAGTGATCATTTCATCTGTCGAATCGGTCACTGAGCTTGCCGAAGTGTCCCCCGGCTGCGCCCAGCGCAACTCCACAATATTGCCTTCAAACACCTGGCTAATGAGCAGCGAACCATCAGCACGAGGCAGCACCGACGTAGGGAAGTTCAGTCCATCCAGCACCAATTCCACCGTCCCATTGCTAGAAACGCGGCTCAAACGGCCGCTGTCTGCCTGATACCCCATCCCGCTAAAGCAGGAAGCGTCAGGGCGAAAGCGGGCAAATTCCAACAGCCAAATGGTGCCGTCCGGCCCTTTTGCCACGTCGATGGGCATGTTCAGGCCATCGACCAGTAGCCGCTCGTTGCGGCTTTCGTCGATGGCAACTAGCCGTCCGCTGCCTGCTGGGTAAGGGCAGCCGCCCGTGAGGGTGACAAAATATTCTCGCCCAATCCGCTCGATGCCGGTTGGCACGGGATCGATGCTGCCGCTTTCTGTGGGGATGTCTTGGAAGCGATGGATGAAACGGGTACGGCCGTCTTCTGTCTCTTTTGCCACGCCGTTGCCGCTGGCATCGCTCACCACCGGTACCCCATCTGGGTCAAAAGTGAGGTCAAAGGGGTTGATGAGCATGACGTTGTTGAACGGTGTCATGCGGCTGCCTAAATCGCCGGGGGTCAACGGCTCTGCTGCCAGCGAAAAGCTGTCTGGCACGGGCAATGTGTAAAGATAACCTAAGCCAAAGTGGGCGGTAAATAAAGTACGGCCGTCTGGCGACAGCTTGATAAACGGCACGCCAGATAAATCACCAGAGTCTCGTCCGCTGGGCAGCCCGCTAATAAAACGGCCGACTTGCCCATCTACCGTAATCAGCGACACGCCTGCGCTAAAATCATCATTGCCCGTCCCTTCTTCGGCCACCAAAATGGAGCCATCTGGCATCTCGGCCAGCCCCACCGGGTTGAGCAAGCCGCTGGCAAACTGGGTCACTTGCAGGACAGGCGGGACTTCTGGTTTGGGGCGGCAGGCTGCGAACAATAAAATAAAAAGAAGGAACACAAAAACTAGCGAAGGGGGCACAGTTGAAATTGTCATTTCGACCCCTTCGATTTTACTCAGGGCAGGCTTCGGGAGAAATCCCTGAAACCGTAGCCAAGCGCGTAGCTGGCTAAGTTTTGAGGGATTTCTCGCCAAAAGCGGCTCGAAATGACATGCTATCTTGTTTCGTAGAGAGTTTCTTTGAGATTCCTCTGTAAATCTCAGCTTTTTCTCTGTCTGTCTCTGTGTCCAAAAAATACGCATATGTAAAAATATCAAGGCAAACCAAGGAGTCGATCTGGGTAGTCGGTAATTAAGCCATCAACTCCCCAAGCGATGAGCTGCTGCATCTCTTCAACCTCATTGACAGTCCAAGGGATGACCAGCAGTCCTTCTTCATGGGCGGCGTTGATCAGATCGGCCGTTACGTCCCGCTTGTTGGGCGACCAAATATTAAATTTGTAGCCAGCGTACACCTGCACCTTGGCCTCGCCACCGGTGGTGAGCGCAGCCAAGCGAATGTCGCTGTCTAGTTCGCGGATAGTGCGCAGGGAGCGGTGGTCAAAGCTTTGGATAATGACGCGCTCTGTGAGGGAACGGCCGTTTACAATTTCCAGTATCGCCAATTCAAATGGGCCTGCTTCGCCCCCCGTAAAGCCATCGTCAATATATTCAGGGTTGTCAGGCTTACGCTTGGTTTCTATGTTGAACTGCACGTTGGCGGCATTGGCACGTTGCGCAGCCGTTTTTAGCTCAGAATTGGCGTACTGTTCTACAAAATCAAACAGTTCATTGAGGGTGATGATCCGATAATCACTGCCGCTGAGGGGCATGTCGTGGGGAGTTTGTGTGGGGAAACGGCCGTTGTCTGCATTCAAATCACATTGATAAGACTGCACCACAGAAAGCGGCTGCTGGCTAATAAAAATACGCCGCAGCGGGTTTTTAGGATTCGGTGCGTCTGGGTCTGCGGGATTGTCTGGTAAGCGGCACTTTGCATCATCAATGAGGGGATCATGCCAAACAACCACCTCACCATCCTGAGTAAAGTGCAAATCCAACTCCAGCGTTGTCACGCCCAAATCCAACGCCGCCTCAAAGGCAGGCAGCATGTTTTCCGGCAACAATCCCCGTGCGCCACGATGCCCTGCCGCATCAAAGCCTGACGGCAGCTGCGCCGTGCCAACAAATTCAAACAATATCCCTGCAGGCTCCTCATTGTCACTAACTTCAATTTGATTAGCCGTGCTGTCCACCGTTTCTTCTGGCTGACTAGCCCTGTTACAGGCCAAAAGAAAAATCGGCAACATTAACAAAAAAAGAGATTTCATGCACTGTCTACACCCATTTATCATTCAATTTCACCTAAAAGGCACGACATCTTGTGCCAGATGATGCTGACACAAAAAAGGCATAACGCTTAGGGACACTGATACGGATGGACGCTGATAAAATTCAGCTTCGCATCACTATTTATCCGTATCCGTATCCGTGTCCAAAAATCCATCGACAATTAATTGTCGATGCTGGCGCGTAAGCACCACCTGTAGAAAAAACCCTAAGGGTTTCGATACGACAAAATCAGCTTATTTAGAAAGAAAAACCCTTAGGGTCTGCCTAGTTAAAACAAAGAAGGGCTACCAGACCGTGACGGTCTGGCAGCCCTTAAAGCTTTAAACCGATTGACTATTCAAAGAATGAATTGTAGTTATCCAATTCAACATTGGCCTTTTCGGCTGCAATATCCAGAGCTTCTTGAGCAGTTAAACCATCATCCAACACGGCGCTGTAAGCTTCTACAACAAGGCG
>UOEU01000051.1_pt1 | contig 10715 bp, 9 predicted proteins | sample 1989311 | NCBI WGS metagenome assembly UOEU01 (sample SAMEA4712195, study PRJEB27164) | hydrothermal vent metagenome | biome: marine basaltic hydrothermal vent biome; feature: marine hydrothermal vent; material: mineral | place: Pacific Ocean | collected 2011-06-14/2011-07-23 | depth 1719 m | reverse complement strand
GCCCATTACGGCCGTTTTTAGCGGCATCAAAGCACTCATTGATGGCGACATGGTAAAAGCTGTTTCCAATTCCTTGGCACCAGAAGTACGCGAATTGTGGGAAAAAGCGTGAGTGCCAGTGATCGGTAAACAGTGGGCAGTAATCAGTAAAAAAGTGATTACCGATTACCGATTACTGATTACCAGCTACCGTTGGCTGCTCATTTGCCTTTTTTTGCTTTTGGCCGCCTGTTCACAAATCAACAATGGTGTTAATTCAGAAACGGCCGTTTCCATTACGCTCCAGGTAGATGAACAAACTTTTAATCTGACAACCCAAGCGGCCACCGTGCGCGAACTGTTGGCCGAAGCAGGCATTACCGTCGGCGAGCTAGACGAAGTTGCTCCCCCCCTGTTTACCCCTCTCACTCCAGAAATGGCCGTGCGCGTCGTGCGCGTTAGCGAGACGGTGGAAATCATCACAGAAAACATCCCTTTTGAGCGTAAATTTGTCCGCACAGACAGCCTGAGTGCCGAGGACGACCCCCAAATTGTGCAGGCGGGGAGCAACGGCCGTAAAGAGATCACCATCCGCATCGTTTACCGCGACGGGCAGGAAGTGAATCGCATCCGCACCAGCGAAATCATCTTAGAAGAGCCACAGGACGAACTGGTGATGATTGGTATTGGCGCCAACCGAGGCAACGTCAACTTTAGCGGCAATCTGGCGATTATCAGCGGCGGAACGGCCGTACTCATGCGGGGCACAACGGCCGTTCCGGAAACGCTCAACACAGGGGGCGGGCTAGACGGGCGCGTCTTCACACTTTCCCCCAGCGGCAGCCATCTGCTTTACACCCGCGTCCTCAGCCAATCCACCAGCTTCAGCAACAGCCTGTGGGTCATCGGCACAGAGCGGGGCGCAGAACCCCGTCAACTAGGCGTAGAAAATATCTTGTGGGCCGACTGGAACCCCAATCGGATCACCCCGCGCCAAATCGCCTTCACCACCGCCAAAGCGATAGACCAGCCCCCCGGCTGGGAAGCGAACAACGATCTATGGCTGGTCGATCTGTTTGAAAACGCAGGCACACCCTTTGAGCCAGAGCTATTTATCGACACCTACCCCGCCCTCAATGGCTGGTGGGGTGGCAACTACGCCTGGTCGCCAGACGGCCGTATGCTGGCCTACGCCTACGCCAACGAAGTGGGTCTTATCGACACATTTGCGGAGGAAGATGCCTTCAAACGGCGGCAGCTACAGGAGTTCACCGCCTACAACACCCTGGCCGATTGGGTGTGGGTTCCCACACTCACCTGGTCGCCAGACGGCCGTTTTGTCGCCATCACCAACCATGGGGGCAGCGATGAGCGCGGTATGCAGTTCGACAGCTGGGTGTTCGACATCTTCTCCCCGCTGGCTCGCCAGCTCATTGACCAAACCGGCATGTGGGGGCATCTGTATTGGGTGACAAACCCGCGCCAAAGCCATATTGCCTTCTTGAAAACAGCCGATCCGGTAGACAGTCAACGCAGTAATTATACCCTTTGGCTGATGGATCAAGATGGCAGCAACGCTCGCCAAATTTATCCACCCATTGGGGAAAACAGTGCCTTCTCCCGCGACAAACAGTTTATGGCCTGGGGGCCAAGCGGCCAGGAGATCGCCTTTATTTTTGATGATGATTTGTATATGCTGAACTTGGAAACGGCTCCCACGCCTTCGCGGGGACAAGCTGTTGCCATCCAAATTACCGCCGACGACACCCCCGCCAGCCGACCTACCTGGGCACCTTATGGCATCGGTCTGTATGGCCCTGCCCCCGCTACCAATATAGAACCAACGGCAACGCCAAACGGCCGTTTGCTGCCGGATGGCTAACCGTCGCCACATCTTCTAATTACGAAACCAATGCTTCCAACCCATGTTTCTGCACAATATTGAGCAACCGCAGAGCAGGTCCACCAGGTTTTTTAACACCTCGCTCCCAATCCGAGACAAGGTTTCTAGATACATTCAAATAAAAGGCAAAGATTGGTTGTGACACATGTTCACGATCACGTAATGCTTTGATCTCATCTGACCCCATTACTGTGACTGGTTCAAGACACACTGAATCAAAATCACGCATCGTCTGCTTATTTATGGCTCCAATCTGATGCAGCGCATCCATCGTTTCATGGATCGCGGCAAAGGCTTCCGATTTATGTCGTTGAATTTGGCTCATGGCTTAACCTCCATCAAAGCTTTATTTGCAATCAATAATTTTATTTGCTCGTCCGACAATGCAAGTAATTCTTTTGCCGCACGTTTAAATACTTTTAGCTCATCCTTACTGATATTATCTTGATCATTTTTGGCAAACCCGTAAACAAAGAACGCCCTATCCTCTTTTCTAAAAATGATAATGGTTCTATATCCACTTGACCTTCCTTGTCCTGCTCGCGCAATTCGCTGCTTGATTACATTGCCGCCAAGATTAGCATCAATTATGCCTTTATCTGCTCTGGCAATTGCCTTTTGCAATACTGCGTCACTTATCTTTTCGCGTTTTGCAAAACGCCTAAACCAAGCATTCTTGAAAATTCGCATAGAATTCTACACTTGTCATTACTAAATATTTATTTCACAGGGTATCACACTTAGTGTTAGATTTCAATGATATTCCGTAGTGGGTTTTTCCGAAAGCCAAGATTCTTATGTTTTGAGGGATGGGAAACGGCCGTTTACCCACAAATAACCACCAACGGCACAACTCTTTCCAAATACTTGAGAAACTTTTAGACATTGCTATACTATTCTTGGCAACATCAATGCTTTCTCAACTCAATTTAATAACGTCAACCGAAAGTAAATAATTCACATCATGCCAGAAGATACATTCAGGGAAATCAACTCAGCTAAATTGCGCCAATGGTTTACAACCTTTTTTAACCGAGAGGAATTATACACCCTTTGCTTTGATCTAAATGTCGATTATGAAAATTTTCCGATTACTGACATAAGCAAAAACGCTATTGCAAGAGAATTGATCACTTATATCATCCAGCATAAGCGTCAGTTTGACCTGCTCAAAGCTTGCCAAGCTGCTCGTCCCGATGTTCCTTGGGATGAAGTTTTCATCGGTCAGGATCAAGAAAACGAAACAACTACAGAAGATGGCTCTGGAAAACCTCCTTACAAAGGGTTATCTTTTTTTGATGAGGATGATGTTACCTTATTTTTTGGGCGTGAAAAATTAACCCATAAAATAGTAACGTACTTAAATACCCACACTTTCCTAGCTATTGTTGGTAATTCTGGCATTGGCAAATCTTCTTTAGTTCGAGCAGGGCTAATTCCCGCCCTTAAAGGATATGACCATGCTTCTCAAAATTTATTGTTACCAGAAGATAGTGCACAATGGCTTGATTACATTATTACTCCGACAAATTCCCCACTGGAGAAATTAGCAACGAGCCTAGCCAGCACTGTAGAAGAAGCAATTGCATTAAGGGACAAATTTGAGAAAGATCCACGCAGCTTTCGTTATGTAGCAAATATGCTGCTTAAAAATCATCAAGGGAAACGTTTGTTGTTAGTGGTAGACCAGTTTGAGGAGCTATTTACTCAGTGCAAAAACGAAGATGAACGGCAAGCTTTCATAAATAACTTGATGACGGCGGCCGATCCTGAAACACCCGGACAAACAACTGTCGTCATCACTTTACGGGCTGATTTTTATGCAAAATGTGATCAATATGACACTTTACGTGAAGCATTGGCTAAAAATCAGGAATTCATCGGACCATTAAGCGAAAAAGAGCTTCGTCTCGCAATAGAGGAACCAGCTTTACGAGAAGGCTGGGATTTTCAACCAGGTCTTGTAGATTGGATATTGCAAGAAGCAAAAAAAGACCAAGGGTATTTACCGCTGCTCTCCCATGCACTTCTTAAAACGTGGGAAAATCGCCGAGGAAGCACCCTAACCTTTGACGGGTACATTCGTGCGGGAGGGCTTCATGGTGCCATTGCCCAAACGGCCGAAAGTGTATTTGAGCAGTTTTCTAAAGATGAAAAACCGATTGCTCAAAACATATTTTTGCGATTAACGGGAATTGGTGATGGCAAAGAAGGCACGCGCCGCCGCGTCTCAATGCTAGAGTTAATCCCTGAAAGCACAAAAAGAGCCTCTGTAGAAAATGTGTTAGACAAATTGATCAAAGAGCGATTAGTTACAGTCAGCAAAGAATCTGTGGAAATTATTCATGAAGCATTGATCCGTGAATGGCCGCGATTACGCAGTTGGCTAAACGAATATAGTGCAGATTTGCTTATCCACCGTCGCTTAACAGAATGGGCGACTGATTGGGAAACGCATGAACGGCACCGTGATTACTTGTATACGGGTTTACGTTTGCGAGAAGCAGAAGCCTGGGAACAAGCGACAGATTTTGAATTAAATAAAACGGAACGACACTTTTTAGAAGCGAGTGTTGTTGCTAACCGACGCCGTAATCAAAGACAAAGAGCCGCTTTAGTCACATTTGTAATACTTATGGTTAGCCTCTCACTGCTGTTTGGATTTACACAAAACCGTGCCGCCACGCGAGAAGGCAATCTTGCCGGCACATCCCAGGCACTTGCAGGAACGTCCCAAGCAAGTGAACAGTTGGCAAACAATGCCCTAACCCGTGTTTCAGAACAAATCGTGACGACTGAAGCTGAAAAGATACGCGCGGAAGGGGCTGAATCCCTCACCGGAGCACAGTTATTGGTATCTCAAGGACAATCACTCTTTGAAGAAGACCCACTTTTAGGGCTCGGTCTTGTGCTAGAAGGGGCTTCCCAAATTAACAACCAAGCACCCGATAATGTTCTCATCAATAGTCTGCAACAAATGGCTAAACAAGGTCGCATAGGCTCTTTTAGTAACGTAGAAAACATCTATGTCAGTCCTGATGAATCATGGTTTATGATTGATTATTTTGGTTCTCCTGGCGAGATTAGAAATATTCAAAATAACGTGCTGCTAACATCCCTACCCTATGAAATTGAAAAAGTATTTTTCAGTCCTGACGGCACAACTTTCATCATAGATTATGAACAACCACTCAAGATTAATGACACTACGCCAACTCCGTCTCCTACCTCAACTCCATCTCCTACCCCAATTCCATGCATTACAGCACTTTGCCCTGTAACGGGATCTTCTTTTACGGTTCCACCTTCAAATGGCATAGTTATCAAAGCGTTTGATGGGCAACTTCTAGATAGTGGTGATGAACCTCTAGCCGAATTGCGCCAAGTAAATGATACTACGAAAATTAGTACATTTGAAGGCTTGATTGATAACGTTGTTTATAGTCCAAATGGCGAAACATTTGTTATAAAACGCCTTCTAGTTTTATATGGTGAATTTCGGAAAGTGTCAGATGAAGGGGAAGAAGGTACTAGACTCGTTAATGTTCCAAAGGAAATAGTTAGCGTTAATTATAGCCCTGATTCGAGCTTGTTCGCTACTCTTTACAGAGAGGACAGTAATTTTCTCACTGAAATACGACATACGACAAATGGCGAATTGTTTATCTCCAATGAAAGGAATGACTATTCCTTTAGTCCAAATGGGAATAGCATAATCACAAACTTAAGTTCAGATCCAAGAGTGCTTTTTATTAATGAAATGGAAATCACTTCAATCACGCAGTTTCGTGGGCAAATTACTCAACCCGTATATTTTAGCCCAGATGGGAGTGTGGTAGTTTTAGACTTTAATGCTGATCCTGGGCTGATTTATCAATTAGAAGCTCCAAAAAGAGTTCTGGTACTTGATAATGAGATAAAGGGAATTTATTTCAGCCCCAATGGAGCAATGTTTATTATCAGTTACACAAATGCGCCTGGAGAAATACGTTGGGTATCAGAGGTTGAGCAAAGCGTGCTGCTAAATGGCTTAATTAACAATATTTATTTCAGCCCAGATGAGAAAACATTTGTAGTCGATTATGATAAAGGTGATCCTGTATGGGAATTACGTCGCACAGTTGATGGAGGTGTAGAAATGCAAGGTAGCCGTTTGGAGAACCACCCAGCTAGTTTGCACGAAGTAAAACAAGTACATTTCAGTTCAAATGACGGAGCTTTCTTAGTAAGCTATGTTAAAGATGTTAGAGTTGGGGATTTAATCACCACAGGACAAACTTATCGGGATATTCTCTTACCAAGCGGCATTTCTTACGCTTCTCCAAGCCCAGATGGTAAAACACTTATTATAGATTATTACGAGTCTACTGGAGAGCTTCGCAATTTTGTGAATGGGGAAATTATTGCTACTTTTCGTAACGAAATTGATATATCTAAAGGGGTTGACTTTAGTCCAGACAGCTCTTGGTTTATTCTGAATAACAAAACTGGCCGAAGCGAATTATGGAATACTCAACTCGGAACGTCTATTCTTGATTTAGGTATTGGAGTAGCTGGACACTTTTTCATACCAGACAATCAGTTTCTTATCGTTTGGTATGAAGGTGGGCAGGCTTATATTCTTGATTTGGCATGGTTACAAGCAATCAATGAGCAGGGAGATTCGCTTGAATTTAATGAACTATTACAACAAACTTGTGAGGGACTTTTGGCAAGTCGTTGGTTCGATGAGGAAACATTATCCCCTTACCTCGCTGGGCAAAGCCCAAATGCCTGTCCCTAGCTATTCTTGCATGGCAAATCGTTTTTCTCTTTGCTTAATAACAGTAGCAAATGGGCGCAGGGCTTCATTGACGGACGCATGATCTGGGAAGATTTTGATTAGATCAGGATCAATAACAATGACGTTTGTGCCTTCTGCATACCGTTCTGCATATTTGCCCCGTACCCCTTGACTAAAATCATACTCTTCTAACATATCTGGGTCATTAGCCATTACTTTCATAAAATCTCCGTTCGCTTTTTGTACTTTTCCTTGCACTGATAATTCTGATCTTTTCGTTTCTTTCGGCATGCACAACGATCAAAAAACGATTTTTATGTGATATACCGATCAGCACCAACCGTTCTTCATCACGCGAATGTAATGGGTCATCTATTTTTTCTGGATCCCATTCAAACGATAGCATAAATTAGCTCATTTTTGTTGTCTTGCCTGCAAGTATAGCATAAAAATAAGCGGGGAAATGGGGAATGCAAAACGGCCGTTTGCTGCCGGATGGCTAATCCTCTTGCACTTTCTAATGCAAAGCACAGCAGAGGTAATGATTTACGAAACCAATGCCTCCAACTTGAGCAAATCAGCCCCATGACGGGGTTACAACCAAGCGTTGTGAGTGCTTATGTTAAGTTGGCGCAACAATATCACCCTGACCTTTTACTGAGTCCGCTGAAAAAACTAACAAATAAAAAAACGACATTCAATACAAGCTACGCAAAACGATGTTGTCCAAAAATGGGTACGGGCGCAAAATAACGCCATATAGGCAAAATAATGACCCAAAATTGTGTGCCAGCCAAAATAGAAGAAGATAAATGCCGACTTTGCGAGCTTAAAGTAGTTTCTTGTATGTTTTTAGCCGCCAGTTGTGACTGTTTGAAACGCCAAATACGGCGTGCATTACACATGGCAGCAGAAGCAAGCATTGTCATTGAAACCCGCCAGCAACCGCGCACACGCAATTTGGCATTCCCAAATCGGCAAGTTAATTCTCGTACTGTAGCTTCAACAGCAGCACGCGGATTGCTACCGGAAGCAAGTAAGGTTGCCAGCCGCTGTCGCCGTAGGGCAACGGTCAGTTGTGGTATTGAGAAGTAGCGTACCAAACACAAAACAGCTTGCTCCCGTTTGTCTTGCGCCGCACACAAGGGACAAACGGATTCCGCAACACGTGCGATAAAACGTCCCTCTTTGCGCCCAAGGGGCAAGTTGACACGCTGCCCGTGTGGGCAAAACATCTGCTCTGGCTCTCCTTGTTGGTTGAGTTGGAAGCTGAAGTTTGATAAAGTGGGCGTATCAGGGTCGGGTTGGGAGCCGCGAATACCTGTCTGGGTTTGCGTCACCCCTTGCTCTTGACAGGTTGCATCCACGGCAGGGCTGCTGTAGGTGCCATCTGTATAGAGCATTTCCAACTCTGTGCGTTCAACCAAATCAGGCAACGCTTCATTAAGCATCTGCGCATCATCGGCACTGTTGGATTCCGTTTGTACTTTACTGATTAACTGCAATCCTTGCTCTGGGTCAACTGTTTCTGTAACGTTGACCACATAGCCCACATGCCCTTCCCCTCTCTTTTTGCGAAATGTTGCTTCCAGGTCGTCTGGGGATTGCAATGTGTCAGCAGCCAATTCGGCACCTGCTTTGACCACCACTTCTCTCTCTACCAGTTTGAAATGGTCATTGAAAACTCGTTCTAGCACAGCGTAGCCAGCGTCTGTTTTGTATTTGTCTGCCAATTGAGGCCGTAATTGGGCCATCAACTCCCCGATTGCCTCAATATGCGACTGATGCTTTTCTCCTTTTAAGCGATATATGTATTTCCCTGACTTCTCCTTGATATAGTTGTCAAATAAGTCTGCGTATCCTAACTTGTCGGCTGCATCCAACATTCGATATGTTCTTTGCATGACTTCCACTAATAGCTGCAACCGCGTTGTCTCTCTGATATTGCTGGCAATTTGCTTTGAGTCAACTCGCTGTACACCACTTTTGACCGCGTAGGCCATCATCTGCTCATCTGTCACTTGTTCAAAGCAGGCTTCTACTAAATTCTCTCCTGCTGTCTGCATATATTGCACCAGCCGCCTGCGAAAATTGTACGTTGTTCTCAACTCGAAATGTCCTTCGTCCAAACTGTGCAAGCCCAAGGCATAGCGTACTTGCACGTTGTAACAGAAGTTGTTGTACATTTCCTCATCTGTCCATCCGTTCCCATCTTTGAGTATTTCCAATCCCATCAGCACATTCACCGGTACATTGGGGCGCGATGCCTGATCGCTATACAACACCGCAAAGGTTTTTTCCTCATATGCGGCAGAACACGTCCTCATAAAATGTCCCTGCCCATGAATCTTCCAATCGCTGTCTTTGTTTAGCTGGGAGTGTTGTTACTGTGCTGAATAATGGTTTTTGTAAATGCCTTTTGTTTTCTTTATACATGTTTCTTTTCCGCTTATTAGGTTGCTGTTTCTTTGTCTCCAATTATACCTTGTTTTCCCTGCCTTTTTTCAGTAGACTCTTTTACTAAATTCGGAAATGTCCCCAATTGGGGCTTGACTATGGTGACATATGTCACTATTGAGAATTGCTAGCACAATTGCTGTCTTACTTGAAATTAGCTGACTTGCGACTCGGTTTGTTGATAAATTTCAACGTCCAACTACTCAAAAAAGGCGTACGACGCATAGCCATTATAAAAAACTCTGCGCCCTCCACGCTCTCTGCGGTGAATAAAAAAATGAACGAAATTATCAAGACAGAAAATTTAAGCAAAACGTACCAAAGTCAAGGCAAAACGGTAACGGCCGTTCGCAACGTATCCTTTTCCGTGGGGCGTGGGGAACTATTTGGCCTGTTTGGTCCTAACGGCGCAGGCAAAAGCACCATTGTGCGAATGCTAACCACCCTGCTGACGCCAAGCAGCGGCAGGGCATCGGTCAATGGCTTTGATGTGCTGCGGGATGAAATACAGGTGAGGGCTTCGATTGGGCTGGTGACGGCGGATGAACGTTCTTTTTACGGCCGTCTCACCACCCAGCAAAACCTACAATTCTACGCCGCCATGCAAAACATCCCCCGCAGCCAAATCGCACCGCGAATTGCAGAAGTGTTGGAACTGTTTGGCTTAAGCCACAAGGCAGATGCCGCCACGCAGTCGCTTTCTACGGGGCAAAAGCAGCGGCTGAACATCGCCCGCGCCCTCATCCACAATCCACCCATCCTTTTTTTGGATGAACCCACCAAAAGTATGGATGTGCAAACGAGCGATTTTGTCAAAGAATTAATCAAAGAGGAACTGGTGGGGCGGCAAGGGAAGACGGTTGTTTTTATTAGCCATGAGCTGTATGAAATGGAGAATTTTTGTGACCGAGTGATTATTTTGGCCGACGGCAGAGTGCAGGCGGTGGGAACGCCTGCGGAATTGGGGGCATTGTTGCCGCGCCGCGCTCTGTTTCGTTTGGTGGTGGAGGGGGATGCGGATCGGTTAACGGCCGTTTGGAAAGCCATCGCCGGTGTAGAAAGCGTGACAGAAATATCGCGTGGGGCAGCGACAACCACGTTTGACGTGGCTTTGGCCGATGAGCGAGTTTGGTTTGAGGTAGTGGAAGGGATTGTGGAAGGGAACGGCCGTTTGGAAAGCTACCACCGCGCCGACGATGAATCTTTACGCCGCATTGTTGCCCATTTTAGCGAAAAAAGGTAAGAGCCAGCCAAGCTAACCTTCAACTTCATCCCAAGAAATACCTTCTCTTGCCTTCTTGCAATAGTCGAAAAGTGCAGGAAGATATTTACGATTTTCAAAGTATTTAATCAAAGCAATCGCTTTGCTTTCTACGGTCTCACCCTTGAGATTCTCAAACTCCACCTCATATTCTTCTTTTAGTTCGAAACATAATGTATTGAGGTTGCTTAGGGTTTGCCCGTTTTTAACTTTGGACATTGGTAAACGGGCAAACCTTGCGGATGCGTTTCCTTATCAAAAGTTATTTGCGAACGTATCCTTAACGTAAAATTTTCAACGATCAGCTTAAATTTTTATTGAAATCTAAAACT
>UOEU01000434.1_pt1 | contig 10737 bp, 8 predicted proteins | sample 1989311 | NCBI WGS metagenome assembly UOEU01 (sample SAMEA4712195, study PRJEB27164) | hydrothermal vent metagenome | biome: marine basaltic hydrothermal vent biome; feature: marine hydrothermal vent; material: mineral | place: Pacific Ocean | collected 2011-06-14/2011-07-23 | depth 1719 m | reverse complement strand
TTTCCTGACAGGTTAAGAAACAACCCCCCAATTAAAATGAGCAGAATGCCAAGCTTCTCTTTCCCCATAGCCTGTTTAACCATTTAGATTTTTAGGGTCTTCGCTAAATCGTGTGCTTGACAGGTTTTTTATCAAAGATTACGCAGATTTGACAGATTTTTATCTGCGTAATCTTTGATGATTTTCAAAAAAGCACACTAATTGATGAAGAGCCGATTTTTATAAATAACCCATAAAAAGTGTGACCAATTGATAAGGACTGGGTTCTAATTACATAACGCTACTTTTGGCGTGACTTTATTTCACTTAGTTGGAGGACTTAGGAACTATGGTACAAGAATTCAAGGCATTTGTCACCAAAGGGAATGTATTAGACTTGGCCGTGGCTGTGATCATTGGTGGGGCATTTGGTGCCATCATTACATCGTTGGTCAACGACATCATTATGCCGCTGATTGGGGCGATTTTGGGCGGCGTAGATTTCACCACATTGGCTATCGAAGTGGGTGATGCCAGCATCACCTATGGCAACTTCATTCAGGCCATTATCAATTTCTTGATTATTGCGTTTGTGATCTTCATGATTGTGCGACAGGCTAACAAGCTGAAGGCGGAAGAACCGCCTGCACCTCCGGCTGGCCCCTCAGCTGAAGATTTGTTAGGAGAGATTCGTGATTTACTTAAGGCAAAGAGCTAGTTCTTAAGCTCGTAAACCTTTAGCCAATGCCCCACACAGGCAAACGGCCGTTTCTTTATGAAACGGCCGTTTTGCTTTCTATAGAGCTTCTAGCAACAAAAGTTCCTTGATAAGATTTTGAAATTCATGGAGATTTATTGGTTTAGCAAGGTAATAGTTGCAGCCGTTGGCGAGTAAGAAATCTTTATCAAAGTGGAAGGCGTGGGCAGTGATGGCTACCAAGGGGATACTTGGCCCAATTTGCTGGCGGAGTGGCTGCAGTAAATTGATATGGGCTTCACGGAGGGTATTGTCTGGCAGCAGAATATCAGTGAGTATAAGATCGTAATGGTTGGATTGAGCCATCTTTATGCCGGAAGCGGCCGTTTCCGCTCTATCTACCGTCAATTCCATCCGCAATAAAATACGTGCCACAAGCCGAAAATTGTCATCATTGTCTTCTATATACAAAATTTTATAGTCACTCATGGATTGTAATTGTCTCCGTTGGCGTACTGTGAGGCAAGTCAGCTTTTCGTGGCAAACTTACGGTGAATTTGGAGCCTTTGCCCAATTTGCTGACAACAGTGATTGTGCCACTGTGCAGTTTAGCTAGGTCACGAGAGATAGGCAGGCCAAGCCCTGTGCCGCGCAAGGTGCGATTTTGAGGAATGTCAACTTGAGTAAATGTTTCAAATAAAATCGGTATTTGGTCAGATGGGATGCCGATACCGCTGTCTTCGATAATGAATTCAATGGAAACGGCCGTTGCAATTGCTGATAGCTTGACCCAACCCTTTTCAGTAAATTTGAACGCATTCGAGAGTAAATTGAGTAAAATTTGCTTGATTCGCATCGTGTCTACTATAAGATTTGGTAAGTCTGGATCAGCCGACACGATAAACTCGACACCATTCTTAGCAAAGCGAGGAATAAAATCAACGACTTCTTGCACAATAAGCCATGGGGAGACTTCTTCAGGATAGATCAACAGCTTGCCCGTTTCAATTTGAGCCATATCAAGCATATCATTTACCAATTCCAGTAAATGGAGTCCATTTTTGCGAATACGACGCGCATCCTCCATGATGGCGTAATTTTGCTGGTTGTTAAGCTCTAATTCTACAAGTTCTGCAAAGCCTATGATTGAATTGAGCGGCGTGCGTAACTCATGGCTCATCGTAGCCAAAAATTGGCTTTTGGCTTTGCTTGCAGATAATGCTGATTTCTCGGCACGCTTGCGCTCACTTACCTCTTTCTCTAACTGTTTGCTTTTTTGCTGAAAAAAAACTGATTCTTGTTTAGCCGCCTCTGTGTGGTAGGCAACTTCTAAACCACGTCGAGCAGCTTTTGATTTTTCATCAAATACAATCTCTTTGAACTTATGAAACTGTTCATAATGGGCCAAAGCGGCTTCATGATTTCCCAATGCTTTGTACGCTCCAGCCAAATTTTCATGTATTTCATAGATATATTGTTTGCCGCCAATAGCCACCGCGATTTCTAATGATTTTTCCAAATAAGTCACTGCTTCCTGCTGCTTTTGTTGCTGAATACGTAGCTTGCCTAGGTTTAATAAAGTATGCAGTCGACGTGGTTTTAAGCTTGGCGTTTGTAAGTAATCCAGATTTTGCTGAAAATAGCCGTCTGCCCGCTTAAACTGCCCCATGCCCATATGTGCCTCACCGATGCGGTTTCTAGCAAGAATAGTGCTCAATTGATCACCTTTTTCTTGGGCCAATTTCAAACTGCGTTGCCCAAATTCTAATGCCTGCTCAAACTCACCTATTTTGGCATATTCCAGAGCACAATTGTTGAGGGCAATATGTTCATCATTACCATTTATCTCTTGTACAAGTGTCAATGCTTGATTGAGATGAATCAAAGCTTCTTTACTGTTCCCAGAATCACTATAAATAAGTCCAATGCCGCTAAGTGCGTCAATCTCAGCGACTGTTTCATTTTCTTGTCGGGCAATTTCTAATGCCTTTAGGTAAGAGGACATCGCCCTAGTGAAGTTACCAAATCCCAAATAAGTAAAGCCAATGGAGCCTAAAATGCGGGCTTTTAGTCCATATTCTTTATACTTTTCGGCTGCTGCGGATGCCTCTTCCAACTGTTGAATAGCGGCTTCGTAATCACGGAGATCACAATGTAGACGACCCAGAATTAGTAAGCAGCGCACTTGCTCCTTTGGCGATACGTTCCCGTTGTTGGCAAATTTTTGAGCTTTTTGAACAGCAGAAATCCCTTGTTGAACATCGAAGGTTCTGAAGTGAATGGCGAGATCCAACAAGGTTGTGACAGCTTGTTGAGGTGTCTTGGCTTGATGCACAGCCTGCTGAAGTTGCTGGGTTGTTTGGCTCATGGGCGAATTGTAAGTGAGTTATTGGTTGAAAACGGCCGTTTCTTAATCGATCAATCTTTGTTATGCTGAGAAGTATAACAATAATATAAAATTTGTAACCCTATTCGTCAAATAAAATTGTGTGAAATTCTTCCTATCAATGTAAGAATTGGCATAAATAGACATCTGTATTGCAGAGGTGACATATGAAAAAAATGAATAAGTTTCATTGGGAACCATCCCCCCGCTGGGTGCGTGTACAGTTTGCTGGTGAGTTTATCGCCGACAGCCGTAAGGTATTGCTTGTGTGGGAAGGAAGTGGCTCCCGCCTGCATTATTACTTTCCACGTGAAGATGTACGGCAGGAATATTTGGTTGAAACGGGTCGGGCAAGCAAGGGGCGCAGCAGTTGGCATGTGCAGGTTGGGACGCAGAAAGCGGAAAATGCTGCTTGGAGTTATTCAGAAGCTCCAAACGGTTTGGATGGCATTGAAGGGTACATTTCTTTTCGTTGGAACAAGATGGATCATTGGTTTGAGGAAGAAGAGGAGCAGTTTCTCCATCCGCGTGACCCATATACCCGAGTCGATACAATCCCCAGCTCACGCCACATTCGGGTAGAGATTGATGGGGTGACGGTGGCGGAAACAAAACGGCCGTTTCTCCTTTTTGAAACCCACGCCCCCACCCGCTACTACATCCCTGCAGAAGATGTGAATATGGCGTTGCTACAAGCCAACAATAGCCAAACCGTTTGTCCCTACAAAGGGACTGCTTCTTACTGGTCTGCACACATTGGGGAAGCAATTTACAAAGATATTGTCTGGAGTTACCAAAACCCAATTCCCGAAACGCCAAAAATCAAGCAATTACTCAGCTTTTACAATGAAAAGGTAGATGTTTTTGTGGATGGTGTAAAGGAAGAACGGCCGTTATCTGCCTGGTCTTAAATAGTAAGTAACTACGTCTTGTTCCAGACGATGCTGACACAAAAAAGGCATACGCCAACAAGTACAAGCCTTTAGGGACACTGATACGGATGGACGCTGATAAAATTCAGCTTTTCATCACTATTTATCCGTATCAGTGTCCAAAAATTTATCGACAACTTTTTGTCGATGGTGGCGCGTAAGTGCCTATACAGGTAGCCGCCGTAGCCTGAGCCTGTCGAAGGCGGAGGCGGGTGGCGCGAACCGCTTTGGCTTCGGCAGGACTTCGGCGTGAGCTCAGTCGAACGCTCAGCCACCGCTACCTACAGCCTTGACAAAGTTGCTTCCTCCACATCTTGCAAAATCTCTACAAACCCTGCATCCCCGTGGACGCGCACGCGCTGTCCCGTTTTAATTTCTTGCGTGACGTTTGGCACGCCAACAACGGCCGGAATCCCATATTCCCGCGCAACCACTGAGCCGTGGGTCATCAAGCCGCCCACCTCCATCACTAGCGCGGCGGCGTTGATGAAAAGCGGCGTCCAGCCGGGGTCGGTAAAGGGTGCGATGAGGATTTCTCCTTTGGCTAAGACATCTTTGTTGGGGTCTAGCACCACTTTGGCAATGCCTTCAACTGTACCGCTGGAAGCCGCACTGCCGGCCAATGCCCCAGCTGGAAGGCCGTCCCGATGAAGCTGCACCGTTACAATTTCGCCATCGCTGGTGATGACTCGTGGCGGCGTTAATTTGTGGTATCTGGCGAATTCGGCACGACGCTGGACAATTAACGGCCGTAAATCCCCACCTTCATCCGCCATAAAATCGATCAATTCATGAAAATCTAGGTGCCAAATGTCGTCGATCTGCTCTAAACGACCGTTTGCTATCAACGTTTCGGCCGTTTCCAGCAGCAATTCCTTCACGATGTCCATCAGTTTGATCAGATAAAATTTGGGGTGCTCTCGCCCGGGCGTGTAATGGCGCCCGTCACGAATGAGGCGACGCACCAGCGGACGGCGCAGCCATCCGGCAGCGACCACCAGTCGTTTGCCAGCCGCTTTGCCGTTGGCAGCCATTTGTGCATGGTGCGTGCGATGGCTACCCGCTGTGCTGTGCTGCAAATTGCCAATCACAAACTGCAGCAGCGACGTCGGGTCTTCCCGCCAGCGCAGTCGAGAAATATCAATTTCTGAAGGGCCGCGCATCCCATACTGGCTTAAAAACTGCTTCCAGCCCGCCAAAAAGGGCGCACTGCCTGGGATTTCATGGGCAGTTGCCAATACCTCCAGTGGGGGATTTTGTTGGAAGTGGGTCACCAATTCGGGAGATTGTCGCACCAAATCGGCCAAATCTCCCACCGCCAAATCCATCTCGGTGGTCACATTGCCAGAAAGCCCACGGGCAACGGCCGTTAAATCGTCTGGATTGGCACGATTGCCCATCAGTTTTGCCAACAATCGTTGGGAAACGATGCCGCTGCCAACCAAAGCGGGGAAGTTTGGCACAAAGTTAAACATCGCTTGCCCAATTTCTTGCCGCGCTTGCCGCAGGCGAGCCACGCCGGGTGGTTGGACAGCAATGCGCTGCTGGTTGGCGGCGACGAGGCGGTCAATTGCGGCCGTTTGTTCCGCCAAGACCTGTTCAGGATCGCGGAAAAAAAGGAAGGAAACGGCCGTTTTGAAAATCGGCCCAATGTAGTAAAAAACATCCCGCAGGCTTGGCTTTTGTGCCAATTTGGGCAAGCGTTGTTGAAAAGCAGGTCGAGCAATCACCGCTTTTGTGCCGGCGGCCATCATCTCATCAGCCATTGTTAAAAAGGCGGGGACAGCTTTGCGCCCCAGCCGTAAATTAAGCAAATGGGTCATATCCATATACATTCGTCCGCCCGCAGCGGTGATGCTTTGGGAATAGCTTGCGGGGCCAGATGGTTTTAAGGTTGGGAAAAGCAGTTTCCAAATAGAAATGCCCATCGTTTTGATGGGATCGGTCATTACTTGGGCGTGGCTGAGGCTGACGTAAAGGTGCAGCGCATCGTCGTTGGGACGGGGTGAAGGCAGGGGGTACAGCGTGGTGATGGGGCGCGTTTGTAGCAAATAAATTTGCCCGTCGGCAATGGCCCATTCAATATCTTGTGGCTGACCGTAGTGGGCTTCGATTTTTTGCCCTAATTGGGTCAAAGTGACGGCTTGTTTTTCGTTTAGCACTTGGGCGGTGCGCTGGGCGTCGTTGAGCGTCTCTTGAACTGTGCCGCCGTTGGGTAACGGCCGTATTGCCAACTTCTTATTCCCAATTTTAACCTCAATGAGCTGGTTGCTTCGTGTGTCCACGCGGTAAAGATCGGCCGAAACCAGGCCGGCAACCAACGCTTCGCCCAGCCCATAGCTGGCGTCGATGGAGGTGATATGTCGATTTTGGCTGATGGGATCGGCGGTGAACAAAATGCCGGAAATCTCTGGCAGCACCATCTGCTGCACCACCACAGAAAGGGCGACTTCTTGATGGTCGAAGCCATTTTGCTGGCGATAGAGGATGGCGCGGTCGGTAAAAAGGGAGGCCCAGCAGCGACGGATGGCGTCAAGAACGGCCGTTTCTCCGCGCACATTCAAGTAAGTGTCCTGCTGTCCGGCAAAAGAGGCGTCGGGCAAATCTTCGGCGGTGGCACTGGAGCGCACGGCGTAGGCGGCATTGGGGTCGAGGGTTTGCAGGGTTTGGCGAATGGCCGTTGCAACTTCATCAGAGATTGACACCGTTTGCAATGTTTGGCGAATGTCTGCCCCGATTTTGCGCGTAGCCACTAAATCTTCATCCGGCAAATTTGCTAAATCGGTGTAAAACGAGGCCATTTGGGGGCAACTGTTTATGAATGTGCGAAAGGCATTAGTTGTAAGGCAAAACCCAGGCGGCACGGGGAATCCGGCGCGGGTCATTTCGCCCAAATTGGCACCTTTGCCGCCAACCAGCGGCAAATCGGCCGTTCCGATCTCATTAAATGGAAGAATGATGCTGTTGTTTTTCATCTGCTTCTCGCTTTAGACCCAGACCCTAAGGGTTTGCCCGTTTTTAACTTTGGACATTGGTAAACGGGCAAACCTTGCGGATGCGTTTCCTTATCAAAAGTTATTTGCGAACGTATCCTAAGGGTTTGCTATTGAGGTGACCGACCTTTAGAGGGTAAACCCTTAGGGTCTTTTCGTAAGCCATCTAAAAAGAGCTGCACAATGAAAACGGCCGTTTCCTGTGGCTCTGGCTCTGGGAGTTGGTAGTAGGTGGGCATGATCAGGCTAAATGACAAAATCATTCCCAGCAGAGCGGTTGCTGCCTTGTGCGGATCGACGGGGTGCAGCTTGCCTGCGTCCATCTGGCTTTGCAAAAAGGTGGCAACACGGACAAGGCTGCGTTCTTGAAACGGCCGTACCTCCGTCAGTACCGCTTGCCATTCAGCACTATTGGCAAAACTGAGCCGCACCATATCCTGATTTTGCAAAATGAACTGGATCATCGACTGCACCAGCTGGATTAAATCGCTGGTCAGGTCGCCGCTGCTCTGCGCGTCGTCGCTGGGCAGGCGGGGCTGGAAGGCTTCCATGAAGCTTTTTAGCAGGGTAGGTCTGTCGCCAAAGTGGCGGTAAACGGTGGCGACGCCAACGCTCGCTTCGCTGGCAATCTGTTCCATGGTGGGCGTCACCAGCCCGTATTGCCCAAAAATTGTCCGTGCCGCCTGTAAAATACGGCTGCGAACGTCTGGCTGGGTTGGGTTTGGCAGGCCATGCTCTTGGGCTAATCGCTGGAGCAATGCTTTTTTGCTGCCCACTTGCCTGTAAATGGTGGCGCGGGAAAATCCCGTTTGCTTGGCGAGGGCGTCCATGGTGAAGGAAACGGCCGTATCTTGCACAAGCACCTGCGCCGCCTGCAAAATCTCTGTTTGAATGGCTGAACTGTTATGAGATGACATGATAGATATTCTATCTATCGTTCCGTTCCTTGTCAAGCAGGGGCGGGAAGGCGCGGTGAAACCCTAGGCAACCAAATGAAGATAATTCCGCGCCGTCTCGCCCAACGCGCGGCCAATACGTACCTAATGCGCGGCCAAGGTTGGCACAAGGTCAGCCCAGGGCGAGACAGGCGGGAATAATAGTTTCAGGGAATCATGAAAGTGCCACCCGCCTGTCCCGCCCCAACCAGAACAAATTGTAGGGGCGGGAAGGCGCGGTGAGATTTTTGGCAAACAAATGAAGATAATTCCGCGCCATCTCGCCCAACGCGCGGCCAATACGTACCCAACGCGCAGCCAATACGTACCTAATGCGCGGCCAATACGTACCCAATGCGCGGCCAAAATTAGCGCAAGGTTAGCTCAGGGCGAGACGGCGCGAGAAATGTTAAGATGTTGTGATTAACCTGACATCGCGCCGTCCCGCCCCGACGATAGGCGTTGGATGAGATAATTCCGCGCCATCTCGCCCAACGCGCGGCCAATACGTACCCAAAACGCAGCCAAAAATTAGCGCAAGGCCAGCACAGGGCGAGATGGCGCGAGAAATGTTAAGACGTTGTGATTAACCTGACATCGCGCCGTCCCGCCCCGACGATAGGCGTTGGATGAGGAAAAGAATTTCCGCCGCATCCGCATAATTGAGCGCAGGATCATCTGCCAAAGCCGCGTCACGAGAGCCATTGAGAATCGTCAGCACCGCCTGCATCAGCCGCTTGCGCGAAGCCGATGCGTTTGGATCAGCGGTAAGCTGCTTGAAAAGCGGCTCGATTTCACCCGCTTTTTCTTGCGCCAGCAGAGCCAAAACATGCTCCACCAATTTCCCGCCGCCGTATTGTGCATACCCCGCCCTGTTGGCGGTAGGCGAGGTAGGCGTCTCGTGCCTGCAGCCATGCTTTGTGAGCGGCCGTTTCATTCCCAGTCGCCGCTTTAATTCGCCGCAAATCCCCCGCGCCCATCATTTTGCCGCGATAAGTGTCGCCGTATAGTTCTGCCTGTCCCGCCAGCATCGCATCCCCCACCCGCTGCCCTTGCGCCAGCCCCGTGTAAAATGACTCCACAAAACGATGCGCCGTCTCCACCAGCACCGTGTGGCTCATCGCCACCACCGACCCCACCCCTTCCTCCAGCAGCTTCGCCGCCACCGACGCTTTCGGGTCGTCGGTGGCCTGCGCCGTCTGGCAGGCGTCGAGATAAATCAGCGGCACGCCGTAGGCGCGTAGCTCCGCCGCCAAATCCGTCGCATGAACCAGAGCAAGCAATCGCTTGCCCAGCTTTTGGCCGTCGCGTGGGCTTTCAAAGCAAAGCGCACCCAATCCCTCCCGCCGATCATATACCCCATGCCCATCAAAATGGACAATTTCATACGGGTCGTTGGCCTCTTTGGCACGTTTAAGCGCATTCTTGAGGGCGGGAAAGGTAGGTGGATGCAAAATATCGACCACAACCAGCGCCTGCCCCAAATTTTCTACCGCCTGCACCAGCGGCAGTGCGCTGGCGCGATGATCCAGATAGCCGACGGGGTTGCCTCCTTTGTCAATTTCAGGGCGCGGACTGAGGAGCAGCACCCGAATCGGCAGCTTGGCATCCAGCGTAATGGTGCGCTTGCGGTTGGGCAGTCGGCGGCGCACGCGCACCCCATTTGCCCCCTGCGCCAAATAGCCCGTGCCGTCGTGCATGATTTCCCAGGGCAGGGAGAGCCAATCGCTGGCCGCTTCACGCAGCAGGGCGGCCTCCTCATCATCGGTACCTTCCGGCGGCTCCGCATCCACCTGTATCGAAAAGCGGCGGCTGCCGCTCTGCCGCTGCCACTCTGCCAGCGGCTCCTGCGCCGATTCGCCCCCTAGCGCGGCATCGTAAAGTGCTTTGCCCCAAACGGGGAGATTTGCTTCCGTTTTTTCGGCGATTCCCTTAAAAACGCCCGTCGGCCATTGGTAATATTTTTCGATATACCAGCGTATTTCACTCAGTTCAACCGGCCCCAGCGGTGCGGTTACTTTGTAGCGACGGCTGCTGATCGCGCGGCTTTTCAAGCCGTCGCCATCATCGGCTGGGTTGTAAGTCAATTCGGCGGTGGCGACGGCGCGGCGCACCCCATCTTTTTCGACAATGTGCGGGTCGGTCAGTTCAAGGAGCAGTTCGGCAACGGGTTCCACCATCACCATTTTGGCAGATTGCCAATCTTCGGGCAGCTGCTCCCCTAGGGCGGCAAATAGTTGAGGCATCGCTTCGCTGAAACCCGTCGGGCCTCCTTTCATTTGGATTGCGGTTATTTCTTCATTAAAAAACAGTTCGAGGGTTGCAAATTCGACCCCAGGCAGCAGGACGGGAATCACTTTGTAGCCGTCATGACGCGCTTCTTCCACCTGCAGCGCATGGTGCAGTTCGCGGCGAACCCAGCGCGGCTTGTTGATGACCGCAGGGCTAATAATCACCATAAAATGGCGGGCTTCATCAATCGCTTTTTCAATTTCAGGCGCAAGCTGCTGGCCTGCGGATAATTGACGAGAATCGACCCACGTTTGCAAATGGTGGGCTTCTAGGATTTCGCGCAGCTTTTTGACGATGCTGTCGTCTTTTGTGGAGTGGGAGATGAAGATGTGTTGGGTCACTGGTTTGCCCCTTTGGCTGAGACTTTTTGAACGAGTGGGGTGATTGTAGCAGTGTTTGACGGAACAAGTCAATTTGTTGGGATGGGATTAGCAGTTCTGGTTTTTGGGGTTTGACCGCCAACGCCACCGATTGAAATCGGCGTCTAGTATGGGAAGTACGCTGAAGCGCACTGGGAACGGCC
>UOEU01000292.1_pt1 | contig 10891 bp, 11 predicted proteins | sample 1989311 | NCBI WGS metagenome assembly UOEU01 (sample SAMEA4712195, study PRJEB27164) | hydrothermal vent metagenome | biome: marine basaltic hydrothermal vent biome; feature: marine hydrothermal vent; material: mineral | place: Pacific Ocean | collected 2011-06-14/2011-07-23 | depth 1719 m | reverse complement strand
TCTTTAACAGCGCAGCAGCCGGAAAATAATATTGTTCGCGTAGCCATTCAGGCGTTAGCGGCGGTGCTGGGTGGCACACAAAGTTTGCACACCAACAGCATGGATGAAGCCCTCGCTTTGCCCAGCGAAAAAGCGGTGACCATCGCCATGCGAACCCAGCAAATCATCGCTGAAGAGAGCGGCGTTGCCAATACGATCGATCCATTGGCGGGTTCCTTTTTTGTGGAGCATGAGACGAACAAAATTGAAGCCCAAGTGTATGAATATTGGCAACAGGTCGAAGAGATGGGTGGTGTACTGCCCGCTATCGATCAAGGCTTTTACCAGCAAGAAATTTCTAACGCTGCGTATCAGTACCAGCGGGAGATTGACCAAAATGTCCGCACAATTGTGGGCGTAAATGGATTTGTAGATAATGATGAAGAGATGCGTATTCCTATTTTGAAAATGGATCCGCAAGGGTATGAACGGCAAATCGGCCGTATTAACCAAATAAAAGCAGCGCGAGACAATGAAAAGGTGGGGGCAACCTTGCAAGCGTTACGTGAGGCGGCGCAAGGCACGGCCAACACGATGCCCTTTATTATTGAAGCGGTGCGCGAATATGCCACTTTAGGTGAGATCACTGATGTGTTCCGTGAGGTGTTTGGCATCTACTCAGAACCGACTTGGATTTAGGATGGAACTTCTTGAACGAGAATCTTCTTTAGGTGAACTCAATGAAGCATTGAAGGAAGCTGCCAGCGGCAACGGCCGTATCGCCCTAATTAGCGGCGAGGCAGGCATTGGTAAAACAACATTACTGGAACAGTTCATCCAGCCACAGCCACAGCGGGCGCTGTGGGGCGTTTGCGATGCTCTGTTCACCCCGCGCCCCCTCGGCCCGCTGCACGATATTGCCAGACAGGCTAAAGGTGAATTGGCAACGCTGCTGCAAGGGGAGATTACCCGTTCGGCCATTTTTTCTGCCTGCCTAGACGAACTGCAAGCTCCCACTATTCTTGTTTTTGAAGATATTCATTGGGCTGACGAAGCGACCCTGGATTTGCTCAAATTTTTGGGTCGGCGGATGGCGCGTACCCGTTCTCTGCTCATCGTCACCTATCGGGACGATGCGCTGGGGGGGCAGCACCCGCTGCGGCTTTTGCTGGGGGATTTGGCACGATCAGATGCTGTGCATCGTTTAGTTTTGGAGCCTCTCTCGATAACGGCCGTTTACCAGCTTGTGGGTGAGCAAGACATTGACGCAGAAAGCCTGCACCAGCAAACGAGCGGCAATCCATTTTTTGTGACGGAAGTGTTAGCTGAAGGGGGATCAGGCATCCCAGACACCGTGCGGGATGCGGTGCTGGCGAGAGCGGCGCGACTTTCTTTGTCGGGGCGAGCGGTGTTAAACGCAACGGCCGTTATCGGACAGCGTATTGAGCTATGGTTATTGCAAGAGGTAGTGCAGGCTGAGGTAACGGCCGTTGACGAAAGCCTGACGCTGGGCATCCTGCTGGCGCAGAATGACACCTTTGCATTTCGTCATGAACTGGCTCGCCAAATCATTCTTGACGAGATTCCACCCCACCAACATGTTTTTCTACATCAAGCCGTGCTGGATGCCCTCAAAGCCTCTCCCATTGCCCAAAAAGATGCCGCGCGGCTGGCGCACCATGCCGAAGCGGCTAATGATGAAGACGCTATATTGACTTACGCTCCTGTTGCTGCGAAAGAAGCCGCTGCGCTAAATATGTACCGGACGGCGGCATCTCTGTATGCACTTGCCCTCCCCTTTGCCGATGGGTTGCCGCTCAATGAGCAGATCGACTTGAATGAAAAATATGCCGTTGCTGCCCAGTCGGACGGCGATCCAAAAAGGGCAGCTTCCCTTGCGGCTTATCGTCGGGCAGCCAAATTAGCACGAGCGGCCAATATCCCTCTGCGAGAAGGGCTTAATTTGGCACGAGAGGCCGGAATATTGAGTTGGATTGGTGAGTATGCGGAATCAGATTGCATCATGGACAGTGCGCTCGCCATTTTGGAACCGCTAGCACCTAATCGGGGGTTAGTTGATGCCTACCGGACATTGGCAATGCGCTATCTTTCTGACGGTGTTGTGGAAACGGCCGTTTCCTATGCTGAAAAAGGGTATCAGATGGCCTTAAGTATGGAGCAGGAGCGTGTGATCACGACAGCATATCAAGTCATGGGGTTATGCTGGCTGCCGCTTGATCATCAGGAAGGGTGTGAACATCTGGAAAAATGCCTGATAATGGCCTTAGACATTAACCAAGTCTGGACGGTCGTTCCTGTTTATATCAATCTAACCTTGACCTATATTGATGTTTACCAGCTAGAAAAGGCAGCCCGGCTTTTACATGATGGTTTGCTTTATGCTGCTGAAAACGATGTGGATGTCCTGACAATAATGCTCCAGCCGTGGCAGGCAATGCACCATCTGTTTCAGGGTCGATGGAAGGAAGGTGTGGCGACTGTGAATGCACTGCTGCAACAGACTAATCTTCGACACGTTACCAGTAATCCTGCCCTGGCTGCCAAAGGGCGGCTGCTTGCTCGAATGGGAGATACTGAAAATGCCCAAGCGGTGTTGGATGAATCAATTGAGCAAACATTGAAATTTGGCAATCAGCAGCGCATGGGTCTTTACTATTGCGCTCGTGCAGAAGCGGCATGGTTGGCTAATGATGTTGAAGGTGTCTTGACCTCCACGGACGCTTTTTTTGAAACGGCCGTTCAAAATAGGCAGTGTGGTTTTGCGGCTGAACTGGCTTACTGGCGCTGGCGAGTTGGTGAATCTGTAGAAACATTTGATTGGATGCACCAGCCATTTGTGCTAGAAATCAACGGCAACTGGCAGGCCGCAGCGGCGGCCTGGGGAGAGCTAGGATGCCCTTACGAGCAAGCCCGCGCCTTGGCCGAAGGGGACAAAGATGCCCAAAAAGCCGCCTTGATCACTTTTGAACAGTTAGGCGCACGGCCAATGGCTGAAAGGGTACGCCAAAAGCTGCGTGACGCTGGCGTGCAAATCATTCCGCGCGGACCACGCACCACAACAAAAGAAAACCCTTTCAGCCTGACCAATCGCCAGCTCGAAATTTTGACCCTGCTCAGCGAAAATCTAACCAACGCCCAGATTGCCGCCCGACTGCACATTTCCCCCAAGACGGTGGATCATCACGTATCGGCCGTTTTAGCCAAGCTCCAAGTCTCCTCCCGCACAGAAGCGGCCGAAATCGGCCGTCAATACCTCAGTAACTAAACCTCCCGGAGGTTCCACCCAAATAGATCGTTCAGGGTGGAAACCTCTGGGAAGTTGAGCCTGTAACACTCCAAAATAGGGAACACAAAACCGCAAAATAGGGAACCCCTCCCGATGTGCCATTGGGAGAATTGTCCTATCCTGCTTCTTATCGGCAGGTGCGCCACGCTTTCCATCCTCCCCATACCGCCAAACAGAGTTAAAGCCAGACCCAAAGGGTTTTCAAAACCCTTTGGGTCTCAAAAGTTCAGACGAGGTGACAAATGAACCGCAAAACCATCCTGTTTTTAGCAATCATAAGTGCTAGTTTAAGCGGCTGGCTTCTGACAAGAGAAGTTTACGCTGCTGGCACAACGGTTACGGTAGACAGAACCAGCGACGCAAGTGACAGAAACCCGGGTGACGGCATTTGTGACATTTCAGTAAACCCAGGCGACCAGTGCACTTTACGCGCTGCCATTGAAGAGCTAAACGCGCTTGGCCCAGACACAACCCTCCACCGCATTGAGTTCGATATTTCTGGCACCGGCCCCTTTACCATCACGCCCAATTCAGAACTGCCTGCCATTACTGTACCGCTGGTAATTGACGGTGAAACGCAGTCAGGCGCAAGCTGCCCCACCAGCAATGCCCCTGCCAATTTGCAAATTGTGCTGGACGGCAGCAGTGCAGGGGCGAGTGCTGAAGGCCTTATCCTTGATACTGGTAGTGAAGGCAGCGTCATTCGAGGAGTGGTAATTGGTAACTTTGACGGAAGTGGGATTTTAATATTGAGTAATGATAACAAGGTGCGCTGCAATCATATTGGATTGGGTGTCGATGGAATATCAGTTATCGGTAATGGTGTTTCTGGTGTTTTCCTCTCTGGGAATGAAAATAGAGTTGGTGGGCAGATTTCCGCTCAACAGCGTAATGTGCTTTCCGGAAACTTTCGCGGCATTCTCATTGCAGGAGAAGATAATCTTGTCAGGAATAATTTCATTGGTACTGCATCTGACGGGATGAACCTTGTGAGCAATGCATCCGGCATCTTGGGCAATGTTACTGGAATTTACATATCTGGGAACAGCAATACGATTGGTGGCATTGTGTCTGCTGCTCGCAACGTGATTAGCGGCAATAATGGTGCTGGCTTTAGTGTGAATGGTGGTGAAAGTACTGTCATCTTGGGGAATTATATTGGGGTTGCAAAGGATGGTGAGTCACCTTTACCCAATAATTATGGAATTCAGCTAAACGGGTTATCAATTGCCAATATAGTAGGCAGCACGGTTGAGGGAGGGTCTAATCTGATCGCTTACAATTCGATTAATGGCCTACAAGTAGATTCAAACGTTGTAGGTATCCCTACTCAAAACGAGATTCGGGGCAACGCTATCTATGACAACGGCGGTTTGGGCATTGATCTTGGTAATGACGGGGTGGACAGCAACGATCCAGGCGACGGCGACAGTGATGAAAATGAGCGTCAGAATTACCCAGTTCTGGCTACCCTGCCCAACAGTTTCTTTGTGGATGCCACGCTTGACAGCCAGGCGAACAGTACGTACCAGATTGATATTTACCGTAATGATAGCTGCGATCCATCCGGCTTTGGGGAGGGTCAAGAATACCTGCTCACAGAAGAAGTAACCACCGACGGCACAGGGCAAATTGCCTTCCAGTTTCTGGCGGTAGGTTCCTTGCCAAATGATTTCCTTACAGCAACAGCCACCGATCCCAATGGCAACAGTTCAGAATTTTCGGCCTGCGTACAGCTGGACGATGTACCGCTCATAACCCCAACCGTTCCTACAGCGACACCTACGCCTTCCTCAACGCCAACCAATACAGCCATACTTACAATTACGCCTACGGCTACCACGACATCAACACCTACTATTACTGGCAGCCCTACGGTTGGCCCTTCTCCTACATCGACAAATACGCCCCCACCAGCGAATACGCCCACACCCACAGGCAGCGCTACGCCAACGGCCGCTTTCACACCCACAGCGACTGCAACCGCAACCAGCAGTCCCACACCTGGCTCTTCACCCACGCCAACGCCAACTGCAACAGCATCGCCGACTGCAGCCGTATCGCCCACGCCTGACCCGCCGCAAGACGAGTCTTACTTTATTTACCTGCCGATCATTATCAGGTAGCGATTTTCACAATGCCGCAAGATGGATGTGTTGCTATGCCTCGCTATCTCGTCGAACAAACTTTTCCCGAAGGGTTAAAGATTAGTGCCAGTGAAGCTGGGGCAAAAGCGTGCCTGATTGTTACTGACAATAATATGCTGGATGGCGTCACCTGGATTTTTTCTTACGTTACGCCAGATAAGCGCAAAGCCTTTTACATCTGTGATGCCCCTTCGACAGAGGCAATTCGCCGAGCGGCCCAACGTAATGGGCTGCCGGTGGATCGCATCACTGAGGTTCGTTTATTGGATCCGTACTTCTTACTCTGAATCTGAGCAAAACAGGAATATTGTTATGTCAAAATCATTCTCTCGTTGTTCGACGCTTGTTACGATTATCTTCATCGCTTTGTTAAGTGTGATTTATTTTATGGTTCATTTAGACCGCGCGTTGGCACGGCCGTTTACCACTTTCACCGTCAACAACACAAACGACAGCGGGATAGGCTCGCTGCGACAGGCAATTTTAGATGCCAATGCCAATGTGGGGGATGATTTGATTGAGATACGGCCGTTAAACGGCGGCTTTGATATGGGCTACGATGAACTCAATCTTGTTGATTTCTTGCTCAATAAACTTTATTTGCCATTGGCAACCCGCTGACAGTGATTTGCTCGAATTAGCGACGTGAAAAACGGCCGTTTTCATTTTGACAATCAACCAGGGGCAAGCTATAATCCCCGCTTGTGCTTGGGTTTCTACCACTGCCTAGGCAAATTACAATCTTTACGTCGGCATCTACCTTTTAGATGCTGTTTTTTTTGGAGGCATAACGTGTACGCAATTGTAGAAAGTGGTGGCCGGCAATACCGCGCCGAAGAGGGACACAGCTTTTCTGTTGAGAAGCTCCCTTACGAAGTCGGTGAGCAGATTGAAATGGAACCTGTCTTGCTCCTGGCGAACGGCGATGAGGTAAAAGTGGGTCAACCAACCGTGGCAGGTGTTTCTGTCAAAGCGACCGTGACTGAACAGTATCGCGGCAAGAAAATTTTTGTTTGGAAGTATAAGCCAAAGAAACGGTATCGTCGTCGTCAAGGACACCGGCAGAGCTATACGCGGCTGCGGATTGATGAAATCGTTACGGGTTAGGATAAGTAAGGAGCAACTGAAATGGCACATAAGAAAGGTGCAGGCTCGACAAGAAACGGCCGTGATAGTAATTCCAAGCGGCTAGGCGTAAAACGATATGGTGGGGAATATGTTATCCCTGGCAATATCATCGTTCGTCAGCGAGGTACCAAAATAAATCCAGGTACTGATGTTGGTATGGGCAAAGATCATACCATTTTTTCCATGATTGAAGGACAAGTAACTTTCGAGACAAAACGCGGCCGTAAATACGTCAGTGTTTATACTGTAGAAAGTTAAGGCAGGCGTTGGCAAAATGAAACAAGAAATTCATCCAAAATGGTATCCAAATGCCAACGTGGTTGTTGATGGTGAAGTCATCATGACAATTGGCTCTACCCAACCAGAGCTTCGCGTAGAAATCTGGTCTGGAACCCACCCTTTTTACACTGGAACCCAACGGTTAATCGATACTGAAGGCCAGGTAGACCGCTTCATGCGTCGTTTGCAGAAGCGCGAAGAGATGGTCAAAGAGGAAGAGGTTGTAGAAGAAAAGGCCAAGCCTGTGAACCTAACGGTAGATGGCATTGGTTTGGGTACGCGAGCAACCAAAGCGTTGCAAACGGCCGATGTTACCACAGTTGGCGATGTGGTAGAACTGTTGAATCAGGGAGATGACGCCCTGTTAGCTTTGCCAGGCATTGGGCAAAAAGCACTCATCGACATTAAACGATTCCTCCGCGCTGAAGGACTCATCGACTAAATTCAGCCGAGTAAACAGTAACCTTAAAAAAGGGCAGATGCGAAGACGTATCTGTCCTTTCTTGTTTTACTGACGTTCATCGTAACCTCCCGCAGGTTCCTGACAGGACGATGGTCATTTATGAAGCCTGTGGGAGGTTTATCATTATAGGAGAAATTTTGACAAAACATTCACAAGGTCGCATTGAAGTGATTTGTGGCAGCATGTTCAGCGGTAAAACGGAAGAGCTTATCCGCCGTTTGCGCCGCGCCCAAATTGCCCGTCAGCAGGTTCAGGTGTTCAAACCCATCATAGACAGCCGTTACCACGCCGAAAAGGTAACATCCCACAATGGGGCTGATTTTGAAGCGATGCCGGTTGCTTCTTCACAACATATTTTGGAAATGTTGGATGAGAGCACAACGGTTGTGGCTATTGATGAGGTGCAATTTTTTGATACGGCCGTAATCGACGTATGCGAACAGCTTGTGGCGCAAAATAAGCGGGTTATTTGTGCGGGGCTAGACATGGACTTTCGCGGCGTTCCCTTTGGCTCCATGCCTGGCTTGTTGGCTCGTGCTGAATTGGTACGCAAGCTTCATGCTATCTGCGTCGTTTGTGGCGAGGAAGCCAGCCGCACCCAGCGTCTCATAAACGGCAACCCCGCAGCTTTTGATGATCCTGTTGTTTTAGTTGGGGCTGCTGAAGTGTATGAAGCCCGTTGCCGTCAATGCCATCAGGTATTGCCTGCCAAAAATGGAGCTGGTTAAGATGAATCAAAAACCCCGCGACTTGCACCAAGATATTGACCATATTTTGATTACTGAAGAGCAAATTCAGCAGCGAATTATGAGCATTGCTGCCGCGATTGAAGCAGATTATGCCGACGACGATGATTTGCTGCTTATTTGTGTGTTGAAAGGCGGATATATCTTTCTGTCTGACCTGAGCCGCGCCCTAAAACGGCCGCATCACCTCGATTTCATGGGGATTTCTAGCTATGGTGGTGGCACAATCAGCCAAGGCGCGGTGCAAATCATTATGGATTTAAAGCAGCCATTGGCTGGGCGCAACGTGTTGATTATTGAAGATATTATTGATAGCGGTCACACGCTGCGCTACCTGCGCCAAACGCTGCTGGCGCGACAGCCCGCTTCGCTAAAAATCTGCACATTGCTCAATAAACCATCCCGACGGGAAGTTGATGTGACGGTAGATTACATTGGCTTTGATATTCCTGATGAATTTGTGGTTGGTTATGGGCTTGATTTTGATCAGATGTACCGTAACTTTCCCTTTATTGCCGTGCTTAAGCCAGAAGTTTTTGCCCATTTGAACCTATGAAAAAGCCACAGAGGGCACAGAGATTTTGCAGATTACGCAGATAAAAATATGTTAAATCTGCGAAATCTTTGATAAAAAACCTGTCAAGCACACTGTTTAGCGAAGACCCAGAAAAATCAGTGTCCATCACTGTTAATCTGTGTCCCATTTCTAATTGAGTAACTGTTATGAGTGATTCTTTGTCGGATTTGTCTGCCTATGCGGGTCGTTGGGTTGCTTTGTTTGGGGAGCAGGTGACAGGGGTTGGCGATAATGCGGATGCGGCGGCCAAAATGGCGCGGCATAGTCGCCCCAAGGAGCGGTTTGTGATTTGCTTTGTAGATGATCCTTCTGCTGAGTTGTTGCCGCTTTCGCCGCTGTTGGAACGGATACGGCCGTTACTAAACCACCAATCCCAACCAGTCTATCTAGTTGGTGGGGCTGTGCGAGATGCCCTGCTGGGGCGGGTCAGCCACGATCTTGATTTTGTCGTGCCAGAAAACGCTATCAAACTCACTTTTCAGATTGCTGATGCACTTGGTGTGCCTGCCTATGTATTAGACAAAGAACGGGACACGGGGCGTGTGATGCTGCCAGATGCCCAAACTAGCTTGGATTTTGCCCGCTTCCGTGGCGGTGATTTGGCGTCCGATTTGCGCGACCGAGACTTGACAATCAACGCGATGGCGCTGCCCGCTACGGCAACAACGGCCGCTGGATTGATTGATCTTCATAATGGACAGGCAGATTTGGCGGCAGGTTTGATTCGCCACATTCATGTGCGCAGCTTTTTAGACGACCCAATCCGCACGTTGCGTGCCGTGCGGCTGGCGCATAGCCTTGGCTTTACTTTGGCGAGTGAGACAGAAACGGCCGTTCGCGCCGCCGCCCCCACCCTGAAAACTATTTCCACTGAACGCATTCGGGATGAACTGCTGCGCCTGCTGCAAACGGCCGTTCCTCACCATGCCATTACCGATTTAGCCAACTTGGGCTTGCTGGCCGAAATTTTGCCAGACATTGCCGCATTAACCACCATCGAACAATCTGCACCCCACCATGAACCTGTTTTTGCCCACACCTTGTCTGTACTGCGCTGGCTGGCTCTCATTGAAGAAACGATTGAACCGCAGAGTACGCGAAGAACGCAAAGAAAAGAAAGAAAAAACTTTGCGTCCTCTGCGCTCTTTGCGGTTAAAAAAGAACTTGAACCTTTCACTAAACAGATTAACCAGCATTGGCAAAATGAGGTAGATGGAGGTCTGAACGGCCGTACCCTTTTACGCCTCAGCGCACTTTTCCACGACGTTGGTAAAGCAGAAACCCAAACCACCGAAACAGATGGCGTGACTGGTAGCAGTCGGATTCGCTTTTTGGGGCATGAACAAGTGGGCGCAAAGCTGAGTGGCCGAATTTTGCGCCGTCTTTGCTTGAGCAATGAGGCGATTGCCCATGTGAAAAAAATTGTCGCGGGGCATATGCGTCCGCTCCATTTAGCAAACAGTGGTCATAAACTTTCGCGGCGGGCAGTGTACCGTTATTTCCGCAAAACGGCCGTTTCCGGTGTAGATATTGCCATTCTCTCTTTAGCCGACCATTTGGCAACCCACAATGGCACTGGCACAGAAGCCAGATGGCAAGCGTTGCTTACTATCGTCGGCGAGCTTTGCCATCACTATTTTGAGAAGTATGAGGAAACCGTTGCGCCACCGCCGCTGGTAAACGGCCGTACCCTTATGCAGGAACTCTCATTGCCGCCAGGGTCAGAAGTGGGGCGACTATTGCGTCTCATCCAAGAAGCACAGGCTGCTGGAGAACTAAAAACGGCCGAAGCGGCCATCCAATTTGCCCAACAAAGCCATAAATAGGATAACTTACCAAAATTTCATAGCCAAATGTAATGAATAACCGTGTAGAGTTACCTAAATAAAGATATACTATTTATATCAATTGTAACTGTACAGCCGTCATGCTGAACGGAGTGAAGCATCCCTCTAAAGTAAGTGCAGTTCGGGGATTAAAGTTTGAACATTGGGCAAACTTTAGGGCAGATAAAGGTTTTAGGGATTCTTCGTTTCACTCAGAATGACAGTTTAGAGATGATTTGTTATTTGCCAAGCAAATAATAAATCACTTGTATAGTTACTATCAATTTAACCTTTTTTCCACAAAGAATAATTCGGAGGTAAGAATGTCAAAAGATACTCTAACGATTACTGATAATCGCACTGGGCGAACATACGAAATTCCCGTCGAGCACGACACAATTAAGGCAATGGATCTACGCCAAATCAAAATCAACGACGA
>UOEU01000784.1_pt1 | contig 10908 bp, 11 predicted proteins | sample 1989311 | NCBI WGS metagenome assembly UOEU01 (sample SAMEA4712195, study PRJEB27164) | hydrothermal vent metagenome | biome: marine basaltic hydrothermal vent biome; feature: marine hydrothermal vent; material: mineral | place: Pacific Ocean | collected 2011-06-14/2011-07-23 | depth 1719 m | reverse complement strand
TTCGCTTTCTTAAAAGCTTTAGTTGCTTCGCTTGTCAATGATAAAGTTCCCAAGGTTTGATCTTGTACCTGCAAGGGGACACAAATCATGGAACGATATGTGGGTGCTTCGGGATGATCAAATGTATTAAATTGGGCATTTTTCTTACAGTCTTTTACAATCCTGTGCTTACCTGATTCAAACACCTTGCCGGCAATACCCTGACCCACCTTCAATGAAAATGCGGCGGTGGCATCATCACTAAAATTAAAAGTGTTGGCCGCCAATTGTAATACGCCATCTTTATAAAGATGAAATTCACCACCTGTGGCAGTGGGAATAATGTGATCGACAGAACGCATAATTAGGTGAAGAATATCGCCTAGCTCTTGGGACACGGTCACAGCTTGACTCACTTCAGACCAGGCACGTTGCCGTGCTTCCAACACCTTGACTTCGCGCAGGTCACGAATAAATCCTGCCTGTCCAATCGCTTTACCTGCTTCATCTTTAATAACTGTTGCCGAAAACAAACCGGGTAATTTTTGACCATTTTTATGCTTAAAATTAATTTGGCGTTCAGAGACTGATACGTCTCCATCTAATTCATCAAATATCTGTCGCCCTATTTCCACATCCTCAAACAGGATAAAAGTTCTTTTACTAAGCATCTCAGCCTCAGTGTAACCAAAGATTTTTTCTGCTTGCTTGTTGAAAACAGTGACATGTTTATCATTGTCAATGGCTACAATCGCATCCAACGAACTTTGCAACAATGCCTGTCTGTGCTCACGTTCTTCATATAAATCGGAAAATAAGCGAGCATTATCAATGGCACTGGCAACTTGGCTGGCAACGGCCGATAAAACATATTGATCATTCTCATCAAATTTGTTGGAATGATAGCTTTGCACAATCATGGCACCGATCACCTTATCTCTGGCAATCAACGGAACTCCCAACCATGATTGCGTACGGTCCTGATCGTCGCTTTCACCGAAATGCTTGATATGGGGGAATTTGGGCAGTGAATCCTCTTGTTCATCAAGGTTTTTGATTAACAGAGGCTGGTTTTGTGTGATGACCCATTCGGTTAATCCTTCTTCTTGATTGAACGGCCGTTCCCATTTGGCTTGCTTAACGCCACGATCAAAACATAATTTAAACTGTAGCGATTGAGATACCTCATCATATAAAACAATATCCATTCCAGAGGCATCCATCAGTGCATCTATTTGCCGATGTGCTTCTTCCAGCACCTCATCTAAGGAATGAATTGAGGTTGTTGCTCGACCAATCTTAAGGAACGTTTGTAACCACTTCTTTTGTTTGTTTGTTACTTCAAATTGTTGTCTTAACTCCTGATGCTGTGCCGCCATCTGGATCGTCATCGCCAATTCTTCATGATCAAACGGCTTGTTCATGTAGCGGTAAGCACCTGCACGCAAAGCTTCAAGGCCACGCTCTGCCCCGCTCCAACCAGTGAATATGATGCACTCAGTATGGGGTGTGTGCTCCTTGATCTGAACCATCAGTTCAATGCCCACAGCTATTGGAAACGCCTCTGGGTCTGTCTCATCTTCCAACAGCATGTCATCAATCAAAACAACGTCATATGGCTCCTCAGCCTGTACCACATATTGCCATGCGCTAGCCTGACTAGCGGCCGTATCAATCCTGTACCCATACTCAGCTTTTAACCAGCTTGCCAACGGTTTCCGTATTTGTGGGTCATCATCTACTAATAAAATACGATATACTTTCTCATCCATCTTGTCATGCCTCCTCGATTGGTAATTCAATCACGAAAGTTGAGCCCATCAAGATCAAGCTTTGTTCCACATAAAGTCGCCCCCCAAGGCTTTCCACCAGGCTGCGGGCAATATAAAGACCCAATCCCGTGCCATCTTCACGGGTGGAATAACCCATCGTAAAGATTTTGTCCCACAATCGCTTATGGATACCTTTTCCCGTATCAATCACGCTTATTTTGATGGGGCGCGGCTCATTCAGTTCCGTTAATTTCGTAACCACTTCTAGTCGTCGTTCTTTAACGTCAAATGGCAGCATTTGCTGTAAGCCATTGAGCAAAATATTCAGCACCGCTTGCTGTAAGCGAATCATGCTGCCAGGCGCAAGGGGTAGATCGGAAGCTAAATTAAGCGTTAACCCTGTTTTTTCTTTGCCTAAAACAGGGCGTAATAAAGCATACGTTTGTTCAATGACCTTATTTGGTTCAAAGCTAGGTGAATGTGCCTCTTTGCCCAAACTTTGAAAAAGATGCACCGTCTTTTTCAGATCATGAACCGTTCCTAATATTCCATCTTGTGTAGCCTTGGCTTGTGTCAAAGCACTTTCCCAAGTCGCGCTGTCTGTTTCCCTTTCTATTTGAGTACAGGCTAATTTCAAATTGCGTAGCTGCGCCTCTAGGGCAGTGAGCTTATTATTTACCTCATGTCCAAACCCAGCCGCCAATTGCCCACTTAGCAAAACGGTGTTTATCCTTTGCATTCGCTCCTCAAATAGCTGGTTTTCTAAGGCGACTGTTAAAAGAGCTGCCGTTGATTGGGCATCGTAGAGGCGATACTGATGAAATGCTTGCGCTTTCCGATGAAATAAGAACAAAGCATAGTTGCTTGATAATTCATAACCCAGAGGGACACCAATACAGGATTCAAAGGGTAGCAGTTGAAGCAGCTTACGAAAGCGAAAATAGGCACTTTTTGTCACGTTGGTTTCAAATATTGGTGTCTCCCCTCGAAATACATCATCGACAGGGCTATCGTCTAAGGAAAACAGAGCGTCCCCATTTAAGACTGTTCGTCCCACTTGGGCTAAGACAGTGATAGTTTGCGAAGTGGCGTTCTGGTAAAAGATGATGCCGTCTTCTGCTTTGGTTAACTCAACGATGTGGTCTAACCCAAGTTGCAGACGTTGCTGTAGTGACGTGTGATTTTGCATAATCTGGGCCAGCTTTTGAAATGATTTGCGCTTCACTTGTGTGGCTGGAGTTAGGTTTTGTTTGAGCGAAGGGGCTTTTCCTGTGCCAATGCGCTGCAAAATAGTGTCTATCTCGGCAAAATCGAGCGGCTTAAAAAGGGCGGCTATCACGCCAAGCTGTTCGATTTCTGAAGCGCGTTCATTTAACCAATCTGAACCACTCATAACGATGATATGGCCGTCGTACTTTGCCTGACGCAAATCTTTAACAAAGGCGATGCCATCCACATCGGGTAGATCAAGGTCTACAAGGCAAACGTTAAAATATTGGTTCTCAATCATCTGGATGGCCGCTGTCACGTCACATGCACCTACTGCGTGAAAGCCACGCTCAGATAACCATTGTACGAGGGGCTCACGTAAATCATCTTGGTCTTCGAGGACAAGAATTGTCCCTACATGATCTGCAACTTTAGCAGTGATTAAGCTATTGAGTCGTTCCTCAATGTCGCCCTCCTCAGCTAAGTTTGCCAGAGAAATATCCCCATTTGGCTGTACAGTACTATCCTCGCTGATTTGCTTGACTACAGAACCAACCATAGCTTGTTGTGTCATTCGACTACGAATACTTAGCCGCACACTTTTTTTGTTTTTGCGGTCAAGTCGGGTAATAATTGCTTCAATATGATCCCCAATCCAGAATGTTTCTCCTGAATTCTCTATGCACCAGGTAGCTAACTGTTGATTAAGGACAAACCCATCAATTCCCAGCCAAACTCTGATAAAGATACCTTTGGGATGAATATCTCGAATCACGCCTAGAATGACATCTCCTTTTGTGTAAGTGGCGACAAATTCTTCCCAGGGATCGGGTAAAGTTAATTTGTGACTGAGCTCTGCCCTCCTGTTATGCTCTGCATTTTCTAAAATAATCGCCTTGATTTTTTGCTTCGGCTCGACGAGCTCTCTTGGATCAATGTCGCCGTCCCAAGACATTTCACGGCGGCGAATGTAGCCTTTCGTTCCATCCCCGAGTTGGACAAAGACGCCATGTGGAAGCGGGTTTTCCACTGAAACAACAACTTGTTTATTATCTATATGATTTGATTCTTTTGTTGATTCCTGGTTCATCTCTAACCTCATTATCAATCAAATTATTCTTCGGCTCCCATTCAATGAAACGGGTAATTGAATTTGTTGCCGGATATGAATTATATCAACAAAGGAGATGTTCTTATGTTGCAAAAATATCACAGAGAAAACAGAGCCCGATACATATTTTGCCTAATTTCCTACTGTCAGAGCGGAAATAGTGCTTCAAAAAGGCACAATATCACAAAACCATGTTGATATGATTCTGTATAGTGTGCAATAAGTTGCTTTGTTTATGATTAATTCATTGGGATTCGATACTCGACATATAAAAAGTCACCTAATTGCGAGGAGTTTGTTAGATATTGTTGAGATGTTTGCTTGATGTTTAAGGAGCCTTTGTGATTTTTAGATAATAATGGTGAGATGATTGCGACACAATCGCAATCCATGAAATTGCATAACGCTAATAGAATAATGTTGAAGAGTCAATTATCGCACCTGCTTTCATACGGCCGTTTAGTATAAAAGTGGTGCAGCGGAGGTAAACATGGAGTCTTCAACTGTTTCAGTTTCATTCGTATTAGCTATGGGGGGATTTGTAATGGTGAGTTTTTATGCACTGTTGCTGCAGTTTCAAAAGTGGCAGATTCAGAAAGCTTTCCAAATGTTGACTACGCAAGAAAAAGTAGGCGGCAGTATCTTTAGAACAATCGGGTTCATATTTGTTGCCATCATTATTGGGCTTATCTTATTTGGCTAAAGCCTTAACTTCATTTGTCGGTGTCCAAGTTAGGCGGCTGACAAAAATAGAATGGAGGTCATAAAATGTTTTCTCTTGAATTGATAGAACTATTGTTGATAATCTTGGCAGCTTTATTTGTTGGAGCAGTGAGTTTGCCAGCCATTGTGCTTTATTTTGTGTGGCATGCAAAAATTGAATGATGTTATGATTCTGTTGTTGCTGGTGGTTGGTCAAATCAATTACCAACCACCGGTGGCAACTTCGTATACTTTCTTTTTCCCCTACCAAATGGAGTAAGCGTGTGAACCGATTTCAGATTTTTCCAGAAGGAACGGTTACATCACCTGCGGGATTCACGGCCGTTGCCCTCGCCACTGGTATCAAAAAAGAAGATCAGCTCGATTGTGCCATCATTTATTCAGAACAAGACGCCAGCTGCGCCGCCATGTTTACCCAAAATCAGGTGGTGGCTGCCCCAGTGATTGTGGACAAAGGGACGCTGACCCGAAACAACGGCCGCTTGCGTACAGTCGTCATCAATTCCCAAAACGCCAATGCCTGCACGGGCAAGCCAGGCTTGGACAACGCTCATGCCACCCAAAAAATAGCAGCGCAAGCCTTGGAATGCCAACCGGATCAGGTTTTGATTCTTTCAACCGGAGTGATTGGCGTACAGTTACCCATGGAAAAGCTAAAGGCGGGGATTGTGGCGGGGGCGAAAGGATTGTCGGCGGCAAACGGCCGTCTTGCAGCCAAAGCGATCATGACGACAGACACCCACCCCAAGCATCTTGCCGTTTCTGTTGGGCTACCCAGCGGCACGGTGACCATTGGCGGGATGGCAAAAGGGTCTGGCATGATCCATCCCAACATGGCAACGATGCTGGCCGTGTTGACCACAGACGCGGCCATTGCCCCAAACGTGCTGAATGGTTTGCTAAACACGGCCGTAAACCGCAGCTTCAACCGTATTTCCATCGACGGCGACACCAGCACCAACGATACTGTTTTGCTGTTGGCAAATGGTGCGAGCGGAACGGCCGTAACCAACCCAGCCAGCATCACCCAATTTAGCGACGCGCTCAACCATCTTTGCACTACGCTGGCCCACATGATCGTCCGCGATGGGGAAGGGGCGACTAAATTTGTCGAAATTCGGGTCACAGGCGCCAAAACAGAAGCCGACGCCCACCAAATCGGCAACACCATTGCTATCTCCCCGCTGGTCAAAACCGCCTTTGCTGGCAGCGATGCCAACTGGGGGCGGTTGCTGATGGCCGCCGGACGGGCTGGCGTGCCTTTCGATCAAACAATCATCAATTTGTGGATTGGTGCTGACGTGCCAGATGAATTGCAGTTGGTTGCCAACGGCACGCCTACTGAGTATTTAGAGGCAGACGCTGCCGCTATTTTTGCTCAACCTGCGTTTATTGTTTGGCTAGATTTGGGGGTTGGTGGGGAAACGGCCGTTGTCTGGACAACCGATCTCAGCCACGACTACGTCACCATCAATGCCGACTACCGCACCTAAATTCGATTCAAGCAAAAATGAGGCAATAACTGCTATAATGACCGCGTGAGGAAGTGAGGAATAGTTGATTAGCAAAGACCTGTTTTTTCTGCTATGCTGACACCACAAGTAAAATTTAACTGGAAACATGAATTAGGAGCAAGCCGATGAGCGTTCAAGAAATAGAAGCTGCTATCATACAACTGCCGATCAATAAACTGATCGAGCTATCAACTTGGTTTGAAGAATACCAGGCACGCGTGTGGGATAAGCAAATCGAGGACGATCTGGCAACGGGACGCTTGGATGCAATCCTAGCCGAAGTGGATGCTGAATACGAAGCGGGGTTAGCCCAACTCCTATGAAGCATATGACCCTGCCGCGTTTTTGGCGGCATTATCAAGAGCTTCCCAAAGAAGTGCAGAATCTAGCCGATAAAAACTTTCAATTGCTCAAGGCTGACCCATACCACTCATCGTTGCACTTCAAAAAAGTGGGGAAGCAAAATCAGTTGTGGTCGGTGCGTGTTAGCAGGCAGTACAGAGCCTTGGGGCGAGAGAAGCCAGAAGGCATCGTTTGGTTTTGGATTGGATCGCATGGCGAATATGATAAACTGTTGAAAGGGAGCTGAGAGTGGATCACTCAATATACGTTTAGGGGAGATGTTCACCAGATGCGACCACACCATAAATGACAATGTCTGTTTTCGGCAACGAGCATTCTCGCCTCACCGGCCGCGCTGGTGCAGCAAATGAGAGGCTATGAAAAACACGCACCAACATATCCCATCTTTGAGCCATCGGAAATATTTGTCGTATGTAAAGTTTATTGCGTAGGACAGGAGGATGTTTTGATGCCAAAGACGACGATTTGTTTACTGAGCCTACTTTTATTCTTAACAGCTTGTAGTCTAGCAAGCGAATCATTACCGACATTAGTGCCAACAGTTGTGCTTCCGACTCAGGCATCCGCCCCAACAAATACTGTTGCACCTACGCCCACATGGAATAAACATGCAAATATTGAAACTTTGGTAGAACGAGTTGCTGGGTCGTATATTAGAGCGGGTAGTCTTGACATATTTGAGGACATGTATCCCGATGGACGCTTGAGTTACGATGTTGACTTGGCTGTGAAATCGCCTGAAGACATTAGCAGGCAGGAAATGCTGATACTTGCCTACACATTACAGCACGAGTTTTACTATAATTTTGCCGAAGATAATGCCGAATCTCTGATACTTCATCTTCGCGCATCTCCTGGTAATATTCATTGTGTTTTTGGCCTGGGTATCGGCTATCAATCCGTGCCTGCATTCTTACCAATGAGTCAACCACCTGACCTTGAGGGATGGTTTCAACAACTCGTTTCAGAACGATATTATGCGGATTTATCCGGTCAGATTGAATCACTCCTCGCCTATGGGAATGACCCTTCAGACAAACCCGGTTGTTCGATTTCGGAGTGGTGGAGGTAGTAGGGCATGAACCAAGAATACAATGAGGCAGGACAGTTAGTAAAAGAGCTAGTTTTTAATGGGACACTCCAAGACTTTATGAATGTTTGCATATCCTTCTCAGTGGGTTTGAATCAAAGATTTAAAGATGTGCCATATCAGTTTGTGCCAACACCACGCAAGTTATCAGAAGACGCCAAAACGTTGCTGGTTGTTTTCACGCCTGATTTAAAAACAGGAATAGGGGGAGAGATTACAGCAACTCCCTGGCTTGGTAATAAATCACTGCTAAAAATGACTGCTTATCCTCAAAATTGGCCTAAACTGGAACATTTATGGACGCTGTTTGTTGACGAACTGAAACGAAGGGATTTGATTGAAGATGATAAAGGCCAACACATTGTGATGGAAAGTGATACGGTCGTTTCCAAAAAACCTCAACCGACCTCTCCCACAACACTAACATTGCCACAAGTTGGAGAGCTAGGCAAGCTGATCTCCAAATGGTTTTCGAAGGATGAGTTGCGGAACCTAAGCTTATATCTGTCACTAGATTATGAAAATTTGCCCAGTGACACAAAGGATAACTTGGCGCGTGAGTTGGTTAATCAAGCCCGTCGAGAGAACAAAGTGCCAAAATTGTGGGAAAAGCTCTATGAGGAGCGCCCTCATGTTGACTGGTCACAGGCATTGATTTTGCAAGTAGAACAATAACAGTTTTTAGTAGCCGCAACGTGATTATCGCGGCTACTTTTTTTAGGGCAATCTAATCACGCTTAAATTTTGAGTAGTCTGGCGCAGCGTAGCGGGTTTTGCCGCCGTTGCTCACGTCCATCATCGCCTGCACCTTCATTTGTAAGCCAAAGAGATTGATAAAGCCAACCGCATCCGCCTGATCATACACATCTTCTTGCCCAAACGTAGCAAAATCTTCCCGGTACAGGCTGTTGTCGCTGTGCCGCCCAATGACGATGATATTTCCCTTGTACAGCTTAAACTTGACCCAGCCTGTGATCGTCTTTTGCGTATCGCTAATAAATGTTTGCATCGATTCCCGCAGGGCATGGAACCATTTGCCAAAGTAAACCAGCTCCGCATACTTCACCGCCAACTCTTCCTTGAAATGGGCTGTGTCCCGGTCTAAACAGAGGGATTCCAATTCGCGGTGGGCGGCGTACAAAATGGTGCCGCCGGGCGTCTCGTATATGCCGTGCGACTTCATTCCGACCAGCCTGTTTTCTACCAAATCAATGCGCCCAATGGCGTGTTTGGCACCCAATTTATTCAGTTTTTCAATGAGGGCTGCGGGTGGCAGTTGCACATCGTTGACTGAAACTGGCACGCCTTCTTCAAAGTGTACTGTGACGATTTCTGGCTCGTCGGGAGCGTTTTCTGGGGAGACTGTCCATTGGTACATGCTTTCTTCTGGCTCGTTGCGTGGGTCTTCCAGAATGCCTCCTTCGTGTGAGAGATGCCACAGATTGCTGTCCCGACTGTAGATCGACTTTTCGGTCTGGACAACGGGGACGTTGTGCTTTTTGGCATAATCTATGGCGTCTTTGCGGGAGCGCATGTCCCATTCGCGCCAAGGGGCAATCACTTTAAGCGTGGGGTTGAGTGCTTTGTAGGTTAGCTCAAAGCGCACCTGATCGTTGCCTTTGCCCGTTGCGCCGTGGGCAACGGCATCGGCTCCTTCGGCTTCGGCAATGGCAACTTGCCATTTGGCAATCAGCGGCCGGGCGATGGATGTGCCGAGTAAATATTGTCGCTCGTAGATGGCACCGGATTGCAGCATGGGGAAGAGGAAATCTTTGGCAAACTCGTGACGTAAATCTTCCACATACACTTTGCTTGCGCCGCTGGCAAGAGCTTTTTCTTCTAGCCCTTTAAGCTCATCTTCTCCTTGGCCGAGGTTGGCGCAGAAGCAGATGACTTCGCAGCCGTAGTTTTCGCGCAGCCAAGGGACGATGACGGAGGTGTCGAGGCCGCCGGAATAGGCGAGGACGGTTTTTTTGATGGTTGGTTTTGACATTTTTGTAACTCCTTTATGGGTTTGAATGATTGGTAATTGGGTAATTTGTGGGTTGAGGCTTTGGGGTGAGGTGGAGGGAAACGGCCGTTTCATCACAATTATTGAGTAGCGGACAAACATGACAGTCACGCCACACCTTTTCTGGGAATAGTTCTCTGCTGCTGATGGTGAATCCCACCTTTTGGAAGAAAGGGACGGCGCGGGTGAGGGCAAATAGGGTAGGAACCTGCTTTTGTTTGGCTTGGGCAATGATCGCTTTGACCAGGCTGCTGCCCCAGCCTTGCCCCTTCACCTTGTCGACCACCGCCAGCGAGCGCACTTCAGCCAGCACTTCGCTGTAATAAAGTAGCGAGACGCAGGCGATGAGTTCTGCATCAGCATCAATGCCTACAAGCCAGTCGGGCAGGGTGTCACGGATGGATTGGGCGGTGCGGGGCAGTACGTCGCCGCGCCGCACATGCTCGTTGATTAGAGCCAACATGGCGGGAATATCTTTGGAAGTTGCGGGCCGTATGTTCATATTTTTTGGGAGTGCTAGGCACGGGGAAAATGATCTTAGTCAGCCAGATCGTTGCGCCCTGTGCCGGCACTTTTTACCCGTCTGGAATGAGTCGCTTGCCGAGGCTAACAACTTCGTCGATGTGGTAGCCAATATGACCGTAAAATTGAATAACGGCCGTATTGCTGCTGCGTACCTGTAAATTAATCTTGGGACAGCCCATTGCCAACAGCTTCTCCTCCACCGTTTGCATCAACGCCTGCCCAATGCTCTGTTTTTGAAACGTGGGCAGCACCGCCAAATAGTTGATCCAGCCGCGATGCCCTTCGTAACCGCCTATCACCGTGCCAACAATATGCTCATCCACTTCCGCCACCAGAAACAGGTCAGGATTGACCTCCATTTTTCGGGCAATATCTTTGTGCGGGTCATTCCAAGAGACGACCAGCCCACACGCTTTCCAAATGGTGACCACAGCGTCGCTATCTTCTAAAGTAAAAGGGCGAATAATGGGTTTATTCATGATTTCTCCAATCTGTTTTGTAGAGACGTTGCATTGCAACGTCTCTACCATTGCAACGTCTCTACCATTGCAACGTCTCTACCATTGCAACGTCTCTACCATTGCAACGTCTCTACCATTGCAACGTCTCTA
>UOEU01000078.1_pt1 | contig 10920 bp, 8 predicted proteins | sample 1989311 | NCBI WGS metagenome assembly UOEU01 (sample SAMEA4712195, study PRJEB27164) | hydrothermal vent metagenome | biome: marine basaltic hydrothermal vent biome; feature: marine hydrothermal vent; material: mineral | place: Pacific Ocean | collected 2011-06-14/2011-07-23 | depth 1719 m | reverse complement strand
TACGAATTACCCAGCCTGCGACCCCGCTATTCATAATGGTCTCTAGGAACTCTTCGGAGTGCCTATTTTGATTGTGATCGCCTGTTAACCAAGCGTATTCCACTTTCATCGCTTCATTGACAACGATAATGCTACCGTCATCAGCATCAAGCTGCTGTACAGATAAACGCAAGACCCTAGGAAGTATCAGATTGATATTGAGGCCATCAGCTTCTACCTGTTTTAGCATGTCGTTGACGACATAAAGGGTACGTAGCCGATCACTATCTCTAAGTTCTGGTGTGGGTTTTGTTTCCTGAATAGAACGTTCCATCTGAATCATAATACCATTAAATAAGCTGCAAGCTAGGGATAACGTCAAGATTTAAGTGGTCACGACGGCCGTTTACAAAATGCCAATGTGCCGCTGCGCCAATCATAGCGGCATTGTCTGTGCAGAGAATAGGAGTTGGGTACCATACAGGTATTGTCAACCGCTCTGTCATGGCTTGTTGTAAGGCACGATTGGCGGAAACGCCGCCTGCTAAATGAACGGCCGTTACCCCATAAGCGTCTGCGGCACGTTCTGTTTTGGCTGTTAAAGCATCCACAACCGCCATCTGAAAGCTGGCTGCTAAATCTTCTATAGGTAATTTTGTCTTGTCAAAATGTTTGATTTGCCGCGAAACGGCCGTTTTTAGCCCGCTAAAGCTAAAGTTATACCCATCATCCATGACGGCACGGGGAAACTTAAAAGCTGTCGGGTTGCCCGAAGGGGCGAGCTTGTCGATAGCTGGGCCGCCTGGGAAGGGTAACCCCAACAAACGGCCAACCTTATCAAACGCTTCCCCAGCCGCATCGTCCAGCGTGCCGCCCAAATGTTGGTAACGGCCGTGATCGGTCATCAAATAAAGTTCCGTGTGGCCGCCGCTAACAACTAGCGTCAAAATGGGAAATTCAATCTCATCACCATGTTCCGTAAGCCAGAGCGAGTAAATATGTCCTTCAATATGATTGATGCCTAGAAACGGTTTGTTTCGTGCCAAGGCCAGCCCTTTTGCCATGTTGACGCCCACCAGCAGCGAGCCAACCAGCCCCGGGCCTCGCGTTACGGCAATGCAGTCCATATCGTCTAGTCCCATATGCGCTTCTTGCAATGCTTGCTGCACAACAGCGTGAATCACTTCGACATGCTTGCGCGAGGCGACTTCTGGAAAAACCCCGCCAAACTGGGCGTGCAGATCGACTTGGCTGGCGATGATGTTGCTGAGAATAGTACGGCCGTTTTCCACCACCGACGCGGCAGTTTCATCACAAGATGTTTCGATTGCTAAAATTCGGCTGCTTTGCATTGTCGAGGCCATAACGCTTCCTACTTTGAGACTAAAGCACAGTGTACCAGAGATTGTAGTAACATTTCAACCTGTTCTGGCAAGATGGTACGCGGATCGATGAGCAAACGGCCGTCTTGAATACGGCCAATCACGGCCGTTTTCTCCTGTCTCAGTCGAGTAGCCAATGCGTCTAAATTATTTTGTTCAATGGCAACCAAACGGCTAGGCAAGCTGGTTCCTGGCAAGCTGCCACCTCCAACTGTGGAACGGCCGTCTACCGATTCTGCCCGAATTCCCCGTTCCTGCAGTTGTTCTGCCCAACTGTCTGCTTCAGAAGTAATCTCATCCAATGGACGAGAAATCATGCGCCAAACTGGAATTTCGCTGAGGGCGTTGTCTGTTAAATAATGGGTCAGCGTGGCAGAAAGCCCCGCCAGACACAGCTTATCTGCCCGAACGGCCCGTGCTAACGGATGTTGTTTGAGTTGGGCAATAAGCGTTTGTTGCCCGCACAAAATGCCAGCTTGCGGGCCGCCCAGCAGCTTGTCGCCGCTAAAAGCAACAATGTCTGCACCCGCCGCCAAGCCATCCAGCACCGTTGGTTCCGGGTCCAAACCGTATGGCGCACTGTCTAACAATGCGCCGCTGCCCTGATCATACAGCAGGGGCAGGTTGTGAGCATGAGCCAACTCTGCCAATTCTGCTAATGTTGGTTCACTGCTAAAGCCAATGATTTTGTAATTGGAATGATGGGCCACCATAATAGCTGCGGTCTCTTCCGTGATGGCGTTGGTGTAATCTTTTAGGTGGGTGCGATTGGTTGTGCCTACTTCCACCAGTTTTGCCCCAGATTGGGCCATCACATCAGGAATACGGAAGCCGCCGCCAATTTCTACCAACTGCCCCCGACTAATAATCACTTCTTTGCCTTGGCACAGCGCGGTGAGCATCAGCAAAACGGCCGCTGCATTATTATTTACAGCCAGCGCAGCTTCGGCATTTGTCAGACGGGTGAGCAGCTGCTCTGCGTGGACAGCGCGAGAGCCGCGCTGCCCGCTGGCAAGATCATATTCTAGGGTGCTGTACCCTTGAGCGGCCGTTTCTATGGCAGAACGCGCCGCATGACTAAGGGGCGCACGGCCCAAATTGGTATGCACAATGACGCCGGTGCCGTTAATAACGGGCCGTAAGGTTGGCGCGAGGAAGCTTTCTAGCCAAAGCCGCGCTTCATCAACCAGCGTGGCGTTCATGGGAGCGTAGCTGGTTTGTCCATTAAGGATTGTGCTGCGAGCCGCCTCTAAGCTTTGGCGCAATCCTTCTACAGTTAGGTTACGGCCGTAAGCCAAAGTTAGATCAACGGCAACGGCCGTATTCAACAGCCGATCTACGCTAGGCAATTCACGCAGTAAAGCTTGAGCATTTTTCAGTTGGTTTGGAAGCGTATTGTTCATAAACCCTAACCTAGACAAGCCAGAACCAAAGAGGTTTTTATCAAAGATTACGCAGATTAAAAAGATTTTTACAAACCAATCTGCTAAATCTGCGTAATCTTTGATGTTTTTCTTGTTTTCCGTACAAGCATTTTATTGCTAATGTACTAAATGTGTGCCTGTACAGCACGGCTACGAATTTGGAGAAGAATTTCAAATAAAATGAGAACGCCCGCGACGAGCAGTGCAACCGCCACCCCTAAAGAGCGGTTCATTTGCAGCCAAAGGCAAAAAGAAACCCAAATGCCGGCGGCGACAGATTGGCGCAAAGCGACCATTAAACGGGAAGATTCAATTTGCCCAAAACGGCGGTCTGTAAAGGCGGCAAAGCGTTGATTGAGTAGGTAAGCAATGGGTAAGGCCAAACCGGCAGCGGCCGTTAGCACAGTTGCCAAAAAAGCGAGAATAATTTCGTAATTTGCGGCTTCTAGCAGGGCAGATGCGCTGACGCGATCTTGGGCAGCGGCTCGCACCAAATCGAGCCGATTGATGTCAATGGGCCACCAGCTATCGATAATATATTCCATGGTCAGCAGGCCGATGATAAGTAGGAGAGCCCCTAATGCAAGCGATGAAATTAAGCCGAAATGATTGTTGAGCCGCATGGCACAATTATACCTCGTCTAAAGCAATGTGGTGTAGCATAGTTCACACCTGCCTATTTTGTTGCTGGTCTCAACTTACTGCGCCCGATCTTCGCTTAATAAGACAGCTTCGGCACGAGCAATGGCGGCAGCAGCCAGTTGTGAAACGACGTTGAGCATGAGTAAGTCGGCATGAACAAACTCTTTGCGAGTGGTTTTGTTGAGTGCTTGAATGACGCCTAGAACACGGCCGTTAAACACAATGGGTACACAGAGCATGGAGCGCGTTCTAAACTGAAATGCTTGATCTGTTTTAGGCGAAAAGCGCGGGTCTGTTTGTACATTTGGCACAATAATCGCTTCGGCATGTTGTGCCACCCAGCCAGCAATGCCAACCCCAAGCGGGATTCGGTGTCCGATGAGTTGTTCACGCACGGAGCCGTGGACGACAACAAAAGAAAGCTCTTGTGTTTCATCATCTACCAGCATCAACGACCCATCCCCAGCCTGAATACTGTCTAAGGCTGCCCGCAAAATTTGATCCAACAACATGATGATATTGGTATCTGGATGAATGGAGAGCGCCATTTGGTTGAGATTGCCTAAATTTCGCAGGATGAGGCGCAGACGCACCACTTCTTGCTGGAGACGCTCGTTTTCTTTTTGCAGTCGAATGTTTTCTTGTTGCAGAAAATGGGTGGTTCCGCGAATTTGCGAACTCATTTTGACCTCCGGTTACGGCTGTGAGAGGCTTAGCGGGAACGGCCGTTTCGACCATTACAAGGTTGTTTGATTGTATTCACAGCATCGTTCGCCTTGCTCACTGCCGGCCAACTTTAAGACACATTACTGCTTGGAAGTATAGCATGGGTCGCTGACAAAGGTAAAGTGAGCCTATTGTCAACAACAGACTCAATCTGGGAAGACAACATTTTCCTGACCCGTTAACTTCTCCTGAATGCGCTGCACAACGATGTCAAGGTGCTGCGGCTTGTTGACAAAATCTAAATCTTGGCTGGGGATGACCAGAACGGGACAAATATCGTAGGAGCGGAGCCAATCTTCATAATACGAATCAAGCAGGTTGAGGTAATCGGCCGTTATGCCACTTTCCATCTGCCGACCGCGCTGCTGAATCCTGTCCAGCAAAACCGGAACCGGTGCTTTTAGATAAAGCAGTAAATCTGGTTTAGGCAAGCTGTTGACGACGAGATCAAAGGTGCGACGGTAGGCTACATAATCGCGCTCAGTGAGGTTGCCCATATGGCGCGAAGCGCGAGAAAAAATTTCAGCATCTTCATAAATGCTGCGATCAGCAATGGCTGATTCTGGGCTGTTTGCCAACTGCAAATATTGTTCGGCGCGGTGGCCGATATAGAAGATTTGCAGATGAAAAGCCCATTTTTTCATATCTGCGTAAAAATCGGACAGGTACGGATTGTCGATGACGGATTCGTAGGCGGTGCGCCAGCCCAGCCGCAGCCCAATTCGTTCTGTGAGTGAGGTTTTTCCTGCACCAATGTTGCCTGCAACCACAACAAGATGTTTACTCATCAGATGACCCATGTGCCTAAAATGAGCAGGCTGGCGGCCAACAGCATGAGGAAATAAGCCAATCGATCAAGCACAGGCACACCTAGGAAGAAGCCTGCCAAGCTCAGTAAAAAAATAATAACGGTGACATTCCATAAAGCACGTCGAGGACGATGCAGTTTGATTTTCATAATCAATTCTCCAATGTAATTTGGCATGATTATCTAAAAAAGAGGAGATTATGCCAAACGTTTGCCAGTGCAAGTGCTAGGCACGGGACGCACTAATCTAACGGACTAGAACCGTTCTGCCCGTGCCTGGCACTTTCAAAATTCGCCAATATCGGCGTAGCGGAAGCGTTCGATGGCGATGAAGCCAACGGCCGTTACCAACATTAAAATAGTACTCATTGCCAACGCTTGTCCAAAGTTCAACGCTCCCGGCTGCCCCAAAAAACGCTCAATGGCAATGGGAATGGTTAAGTAGCCGCTGTTGGGGCGCACAATAAAGCTCGTCGCCCCAAACTCCCCCATGCTTACTGTAAAAGCAAACACCGAAGCGACCAGCAAGGCACGCCCCACAATAGGCAGATCAACCTCGCGCCACACCCGCGACGGCGAAGCACCGAGCACGGCGGCCGCTTCCCGTAGGCTAGGCTTAATTCCTTGCAGCACGGGCAGCAGAATGCGAACTACAAAGGGAAAAGCGACCAAAACATGGGCGATAAGCACCAGCAGCGGCGAGGTTCGCAGCCAGCGGAACGTGACCACGTAGCCAAAGCCCAGGGTGACGGCCGATGCCCCCAGCGGCAGCATAAAAATGGGATCGAGCCAGCGTCGCCAATGAAACGGCCGTATCAACAAAGCGGCCGTTAATGTTCCCAAAACGCCCGCCACCAGCACCGTGAGCAAAGCGTAACCCAGCGAATTTCGCAAAGCGACCAGCGGCGGCACAAAAAGAATGCTGTCGCGGCGCAGGTTGGGTAATGCTTGATAATAGGCCAGCGTCAGTTGCCCATCCCGATTGATGAATGATTGCCAGACGAGTGCCAGCAGCGGCATGAGCAAAAAAAGGAGCAATCCGCTAATCATGCTGCCCAACAGTAGCTTTTCTTTGACCGTTTTGGCTTGGCGCAGGCTGCTTTGCTGCGGTCGAAAATCGAGGGAAACGGCCGTTTTCTGCTGCCAACGTGCATAAATGGACATGAGGCCAAAAGTAAACACAATTTGCAGTAGGGAAAGTGCCGCCGCTACGTCTGGCCGTAAAAAAGTGATGTATTGGCGATAAATCTCCGTTTCGATGGTGCTAAAAGCGGGGCCGCCTAAAATAAGCACCACGCCAAAGCTGGTGAAGGTAAAGAGATAAATGAGCAAGCTGGCACTGATGAGAGACGGCCGTAACAAAGGCAACGTCACCGCCAAAAACGCACGGCGAGGGGAAGCCCCCAGCGTTTGCGCCGCTTCCGTCAAGCTGGGATTGAGATTGCCCCAAAAGCCACCCACCAGCCGGATCACAACCGTCACGTTGTAAAAAACGTGCGCCAGCAAAATAATGGTGAGCGTTTGTTCTAGCTGAACGGGTGGCTCTGCCAGATTAAACGTAGCAATTAGCAGCCGATTTAATGGCCCACTGGCGCCCAGCAAGGCACGAAAGGCGGCGGCTACTACGACTGTTGGCATAACAAAGGGGATGGTGGTCAGGGCGCGTAAAATAGTCTTGCCACGAAAGTCGTAGCGGGCGAAAAAGTAAGCGACGGGCAGGCCAATGAGCAGCGTCAGACCGGTAGAAACGGCCGCTTGCCACACGGTAAACCAGATCACACGTCGAAAAGACGGCCGTAACACCAATTCCGCCACTGCGGAGCCTGTTAAACTCAAGCGAAAAATATTGCCTAGCGGATAAAAGAAGAAGATGAGCAAAAACAGCAGTGGCAGAACTAAAATTGCTTGCTTTTGCCACAAATGGCGTTTGTTCATCTGTACACTTTAAGAAATACGATTTCTTATCTGTTGCTGTTTGAGACAATTAGCAGGCAGAAATCGTATTTCTGCCTACCCTAACCTAGACAAGCTAGTAGTGTAACCAACAAGGTTTGACGGGTTAGAAATCGCAAAAAATCGAAGTTGCATCCGTCAAAAGAACATGGTTGGTCTACTAGAGCTAAAAAGGGTTTTATCAAAGATTACGCAGATTGAAAAGATTAAAAAATCTGGTAAATCTGCGTAATCTTTGATGATTTTATTGTTCACTGTACAAGGTGTTCAACAGTAAGGTACTAAAATGGAAAAAAGATGGGCAGAAAGATGGTCATTAAAACCCAAATAAGAATGGTAAGCGGCAGGCCGACTCTGGCAAAATCGAAAAAGCGGTAGCCTCCAGGCCCATACACCAGCACACACGCTTGATGTCCAATGGGCGTGACAAATGAGTTAGAGGCGGCGATGGCTATGCCCATCACATAAGCACGCGGGTCTAGTCCCAAACTAAAGGCGGTTTGAATAGCGATGGGTGCGACTAAAACGGCCGCTGCCGCATTGGACATAAAGGCTGTTAGCACCGTCGTTAAAACAAATAGCCCCACCATAATTGCCAATGGCCCCATCGAACCAACGAGGTTAATGACCATATCGGATAAAAATGTGGCTGTCCCCGTCTTTTCCATGGCGATGCCCATGGGCAACATGCCGGCAATGAGGTAGACCGATTTCCACTCAATAGATTTGTACGCTTCGTCCATTGTCAGGCAGCCCGTTACCACCGACAGCATCGCCCCCAAAACGGCCGCTACCGAAATATGCAGCCAGCCCAATCCCACCATCGTAATCATGGAAACAAAAATGATCATATTTAGCGGTGCCTTGCTGGTGCGTAGCTCAGATTCTTTATGCTCTGTTAGTAGTAAAAAGGAAATATCTTCCCCCGCCGCTTCGATGCGTTCCTGCCGACCCTGAACCAGCAGCGTGTCTCCCAGCTTTAATTGAGCATTTCCTACCCGTCCAGCAATCGACTTTTCTTCCCGCCAAATGGCGAGAACGTTGAGACCATATCGTGCGCGGAAGTTGGTGTCTTTTAGCAGTTTGCCAATGAAGGGTGCTTTTTGGCTAATCACCAGCTCTGCGACAGTCACCTCTTCTGAAAGCCAATCTTGTTCAGGAACTTCATCTTGTGCAATGAGCCTGACGCCAATTTTTTCACGCACGGCGAGCATTTTCTCTTTTGCCCCTTTAACCACCAGCACGTCGCCTGCCCGAATGTGGGCGTTGGGCAAGATGCCTAAGCGCATACGGCCGTCTCGCAAAACCCCCATCACCGTTAAATCATGCAGTTTACCCAAGTTGCTTTCCACAATTGTTTTGCCAATGAGCTGCGACTGCGGCTGCACATGCAGCTCTGCCAAATAATCTTTTAGCTGAAAGTCTGGATTAAACTCTTGTGGATCGTCGTGTAGCGTATCTTCATAATGGGGCAGCAGATGACGGCCGATAAAGGCCATATACAATAAACTGCTCCCTAAGATGATTAGCCCCATTTTGGTGTAGTCAAACAGACCAAACGGCTCCAATCCTACCTCTTGTAAAGCATCACTGGCTAATAAGTTAGGGGGTGTGCCAATGAGCGTTGTGACGCCACCAAGCAGGGAGCCAAATGCTAGGGGAATGAGCAATTTTGATGCGGGGACATTGGCCTTGCGCCCCAATCCAATGGCGACTGGCAGCATAACGGCCGCTGCGCCAATATTGTTCATAAACGCAGACATGATGCCCACGGTTGCCATAATGACAAGCATTAGTTGGGTTTCACTCGTTCCGGCAAAACGGCCGATATAACGCCCAATCAGTGCGGCAATGCCGGTATGTGTTAGGCTGGCACTCACAATATAAATGGCCCAAACTGTGATGACGGCCGGATTAGAAAAGCCAGAAAAGGCTTCATCTGTTGTGAGCAAGCCAGTTAAAAGCAGAGCCAGCAGCACCATCATAGCGACAACGTCAACTCGGATTTTCTCCGAGGCAAACAAAACGATTGCCACGCCTAAAATGGACAAGACCAAAATAATTTCACCGTTCAAATCTGCCTCCATTACAAACTTTTGACAGTATCTTACGCTGAACGGCCGTTTAGGACAATAACTATTGTAGTGCCAGGCACAGGGCAGAACGGCCTTGGTCAGCTAGGTTCGTGCGCCCTGTGCCTGGCACTACCGACTTAAGATCGCTTAAACAGCCCCACAAACTTAAGCCAAAGTTGGTCAGTGAGACTGTACATCACCGGAACCACAACCAGGGTTAGGGCCGTGCTGACAATCAAGCCGCCCATTACCGCCCGCGCCAACTCTGAGGCGATAATGGCGCCGGCTTCATTGCTGGCGGCCAGCGGAATGAGAGCCAAAATGGCGGTCAGAGCCGTCATCCAGATGGGGCGCAGACGAGTACGACCCGCTTCAACAAGCGCATCGTAAACCGATTGCCCTTTGGTACGCAACTGCTGCACCAGCTCCATCAGCACAATCCCATTTGTCACCACCACGCCAACCAGCATCATAAAGCCAATCATAGCTGAGATGCCCAAGACGCTGTTGGTAATGAAAAGGGCAATTGCTGCTCCAACTAGGGCAAAGGGCAGGCTAAACAAAATGGTAAAGGGATGGATGAGGCTGCGGAAGGTGAGCGCCATAATGATGTAGACGATGCCGATGGAGTACAAAATCGCCGTCATCATGGAGCGGAACCCTTCAACTTGCTGCTGAGAATCAAATCCCTCGCTGACTTCAACATTATTGGGAAGGATGGGCAGCTCTTTGATGGCCTGCTTGGCCGCATCGGTAACGCCGAGCGTGTTTTCGGTTTCTAGCTCGCCGCTAAAGCTGATGGCAGGACGGCCGTCTATCCGAATGATCGTTTGGTTGGCACTATCCCCTTGAAGAGTCGGGTCTACGCTGCTAGAAACATTGGCAATGTCAGGCACGCCATCCCCATCGACATCAACAGAGCCGACGGCCGCTTTGACATCCTCAATCAATATTTCTAACTCTGCCTGCGACTCTCCGGTGAGAATGAGGGCAAAGCCGCTAAACCCAGTTTGGGATGCGGCCGAAACGGTAAAGTTATCTTCGCCGAGGATATTGCCCGCCTCTTGGCGAACCTCGTTTGTCAATCCGTTAAGTAAATCGCTGTCTTGTACCAACGCTTCACTTACGCTAATAGTTAGGTTGGCGAGATTTTGACTAACGCCGCCGCCAAATAAGGATTCAAAACCACCCGCACTGCCAATTTCAGCCTGTATTGTTTCGACATCGTCAAGCTGGCGAACGGCCGTTTCCAACGCTTCCACCAACCCATCTGTCTCCGCCATGCCCGTGCCGGGCGGCAGCGACACCGTCACATTAATCGTCGGCTCACCTAGGCCCGGGATAAAGCTTTGCGGCAGCTGCCCCAGCAAGAATAGGCTGCTGGAAAAAATGGCCGTGGCAATGAGCATCGTGACAAAACGATGCTGCAAAGCCCACTCCAAAGCTGGCGTGTACCAACGCTGCATCGCCGTTTCCCGCTCGTCTGGAATATTTTCCTTGCGGATGAGCAGATAGGTGAGCGCAGGCACTACCGTAATGGAGACGATGAAGCTGCCTGCCAGCGCGTAGGCCACCGTCAGGCCAAAAGGTAAAAAGAAGGAGCTGATGATGCCGCCCACAAGACCCAAAGGCAGGAATACTGCCATTGTCGTTACCGTGGCGGAGAAGATGGCGATAGCGACCTCTTTTGTGCCGCGAATGATCGCCTGTTTGGGATCATCGCCACGCTGGATGTAGCGGTAGGAATTTTCTAGCACCACAATGGAATCATCGACCACGCGGCCAATGGCGACGGTCAAGCCGCTCAAGGTCATGATGTTGAGGGTGATTTCAGTTGGGAATAGCTGCGAAAAAAAGCGAAGCGTGCTGTTCCCAGTCGATTGCACCAGCCCTTGCAGCCATGTGCCGAGGGTTGGGGGAACCCAGGCCAT
>UOEU01000091.1_pt1 | contig 10926 bp, 12 predicted proteins | sample 1989311 | NCBI WGS metagenome assembly UOEU01 (sample SAMEA4712195, study PRJEB27164) | hydrothermal vent metagenome | biome: marine basaltic hydrothermal vent biome; feature: marine hydrothermal vent; material: mineral | place: Pacific Ocean | collected 2011-06-14/2011-07-23 | depth 1719 m | reverse complement strand
AGCGGTTCTGCATGGGCACGGCCAAAGAAAAAGAGCAGCAGCACCCAGATGCCCCAAGTAAAGGTGTTGTCAATAAAAAACGAGGCCAGCGTCAACGCGCCTAAAATGGCAATGACGGGCGTAAAAAGCTGCTTGGCACGTTCCCCAATCAGTGAATAGATGATATGTCCGCCATCAAGCTGCCCGACAGGCATCAGGTTGAGTGCCGTCACCAGCAACCCTACCCAGCCGGCCCAAGCAACTTGGTTTAGGTACACATCGGCCGTTTCGTTAGGCAAAAACTGCCCAAAAATGGCAAACTTGGCAAAATAATAAAAAATGGAGTTGCCTTCTAACAATCCTTCAGGGGAAATAGGCCCAAGCTCTGAAGTCGCTAAACCGTACAGCAAAAGCGGCACGGCAAAAACCAGTCCGGCTATGGGGCCAGCCACGCCAATGTCGAACAAGGCACGTTTGTTTTTGATGGGCGCTTTCAGGCGGATGACGGCACCCATCGTGCCAATCGGGGAGATGATGGGCAGAGGAATAAAGTAGGGTAATGTGACGGCCACTTTATGGTATCGAGCCGCAAAGTAGTGACCTAGCTCATGCGCTCCCAAAATAAGCATAATACTGAGGCTAAAAGGCCAGCCACGCCAAATTTGGAAGGCTTGATCGGCCGTTTCGGCATTGTAAAAAGAGCCAGTAGCCAGAGTCGCCAGCACGGTGGCAATGAACAAAGCTAGGTTAATGCGCCAGTCGGAAGCGGGTGGATTGAACAGTTGGGGAAGGGCGATGATGGCAATACGGCCGTTTTCCTCCTCACGTATTGTAGGGGTAAAGCCTTCTGCTTCAAACACAGCCCGTAATTCATCAAAACAGTCGGCGGGGTCAGACAGAAAACGGCCGCGATAGCGCACAAATCCTTGATGTGGCTCATCCAGCGTTGTATCACCCACCGCAAACAGGTGAGCAATCCCTTTTCGCATTGCCTCAACTTTGTCGAGGGCGACGACAGGGAGTGATGCCATTTCAGGTGGCGGCTGCATACCTACTCTTTACCACCGGAGGAGGTTTCTGCCAAATCATCGTCATCATCCCCCCAGCTAATAATCCAGATGCAGGCACCGGCCACTAAAATAGTAATCACAACAAGCCAAAACCATTGGCTGCCTTGCAATCCCACATCCTGCGCTTCATACAGTAGCAAAATGACCATGCCCAACGCTAGAACAAACCAGGCCGATAAATTAGGATGCTTACTGATCCAACTTTTCAAACTGTTCATCGCTTCTTTCCCTATCCGCAGATTTCACAGATTACACAGATTTTTTGTAACTGTACAGGCGCATTCCAAGGGTAAGCTATAAATGTGACTATCTTCAAAGAGATTTCTCCCGTTGAGCCCGCCCTGAGCGAAGCCGAACGGGTCGAAATGACAATTTAAGGTTGTTTGCATGTGCAAAATTCAATAAATTGACTCTACTGAAAAAAGCCTATTGAGGGCAAAAGTTCAACTTTTCGTCTCGACAGGAATTTCTCCTTTATGGGTAAAAGTTGAACTTTTTTCAATGGACTCATAAATTACCCGCAATTAAACTTTTACAAAAACTAAATCTGCGAAATCTGTGTAATCTGTGATTAAAAATATATTTCTAGTCTGATTATAAAGAAAAATTGAGCAATTAGGTAATAACCCAATTACTCAATTACAAAACGCTCATGAAGGTGACCTATCACTTTGAAAAATGACTGTCACCTAGGATGCTTATTACTCTTGTTCAGCCAGCCATTTTTCCAGTTCCATGGCGGCTCCACAGCCTTGCCCCACGGAAGTGGCAATTTGGCGGAAGTGGGCATCCTGAATTTCGCCAGCGGCATAAATGCCAGGAATGCTGGTGCGGTATCGCTCATCTGTAATGACGTACCCTTCTTCATCCATTGCCAGTTGCCCTTCTAGGAACTTGCTGTTGGGGAAGTGACCGATGAAGATGAAGACGCCATCTGTGTCCATCTTTTGGGTTTCGCCCGTTTTCAGATTGCGCGTTTGGATACCCTGCACAACGCCGTTACCCTGAATCTCTTCGATGACGGTATCCCAGACAAAGGAGATTTTTTCGTTGGCAAAGGCCCGTTTTTTCAGGGATGTACCGGCACGTAGCTCATCACGACGATGAACCACTTCAACTTTGTTGGCAAATTTGGTTAGGAAGAGGCCTTCTTCCATGGCGCTATCGCCACCGCCAACCACAACCACATCTTTGCCTCGGAAGAAGAAGCCATCGCAGGTGCCGCAGTAGCTTACGCCTCGGCCAATAAATGCTTCTTCTCCAGGAATGCCTAAATGGCGTGGCGATGCACCGACGGTCACAATGACGGCATCGGCTTGATACTCTTTGCCGTATGTTTTGATGGTGAAGGGAGCACCTTTGCTAAAATCAACTTCGGTGACTTCGTCGTACTCAAAGCGGGCGCCAAAATGTTCGGCTTGCTTTTGCATGACCTCGACAAGCTCTGGCCCCGTTGGGGTTTGTTCTGCATTCCAAAAGCCTGGGTAATTTTCGACTTCATGGGTAATGGCAATTTGCCCACCAATTTGTGCCCCTGTAATGACGAGGGGGTTTAGCTGGGCGCGACCTGTGTAGAGAGCGGCCGTTAATCCTGCCGGCCCTGATCCAATAATAATGACTCGTTCTTTTTCCATGTTTTGTTCTCTTTTTTGTTATTTTGTGCCACCAGTTGCTGGCGACTAAATTTTGTAAATAGTTGGGTGAATCCCCGTTTCTTAGATGAATGAAGGGATTGTTTTCTTACCGGGAACGGCCGTTCCAACATCCGCTTAGGGGACATATGATAACAGTTCATACAGCTGATAAATCCTATTGTTGTTTTTGCGCCACGACAAAAATGTACGGACATGGAAAACCACCTGTATACCCAATCATTTCTTTGAGTGACAATACATGCAAATTAGATTCACTCAATTTTGTCAATACCTCTGTGGTTGAGTAAGCAAAGTGAATAACATCACCACTCCGAGTTTGTCTAGGTGCATAACGATTTTTTTCTTCAAAGTGCTGAAACGTAGCGTAAAAATATCCTCCCCTAGTACAAACTCGTGAGATTTCACTTAAACAGAAATCGATGTTATTAACAAACTCAAGACAACCAAGAGCAATAATCATATCGTAATTTTTTGCTTTACAAAACGTAAGTCCAACATCTAGGCTTTGGCAATAAAGAGCCTTATACAACTCTGTTGCTTTAGCTGTCTCGATCATTTTCGGAGAAATATCGACTCCTGTAGCTAACAGGGTGGGGTTAAGTCTATGGAGGTTAGCGATATTTATTCCATTTGCACATCCTAAATCTAGAATCCTTATATGGTCGGTCTTTATATCTTCCCCTTCCAAATTTTCTAGAAGCCATTCTGGTCCAATGTAGTTCGTTCGTTTAACCGCATCCGAATAGGGATTAGCAATATCGTCGAACAAATTCTGTACTTTCTTTTCCTCGTTTTTCATATACGGGATGCTTTTTTGTGTAAGTTTTTAGCAGACAAACATCGTGATCTTGGCATAAACCCTACAGACAAAGCGAACCAATCCTTAGGTGTCGCTCACACTTTCACATTACAGAGTAATGAATCTGATCTGAATAATCATCCTTAAACTAACACGCCATTTTTAGCATAATCCACAATTAAGGATTCTCCAGAATCCCATTCTTCTGGCGTGAATGCTGATGCTTCAATAGGAGCAAATACCTTGTATATGGCTTCACTTAAAATATCAATACGCTCCCAGTAGCTTTTGTTGGCAAAGCTTGACGAAATGACAACAACGTCAATATCACTATCTTCACGCATAGTGCCAGCAGCATAAGAACCAAACAAGATGAGCTGGTCTACCTGAATATTGAAAGATTCCAATGTTCTCTTAAACTGTTTGAGTACCTTTATAACTGCGTCTTGACCCATTGCAATACATCCTTGCTTTTGGTAATGATTTCTCTTGTGACTTTTGCGGTATAGGCTGCCTGGATTTTAGCCAAATCGTCTGGATATCGGGTGGCAATACTGGCAGTGTTCAATCTGACGATGAACTTATCTAAATTCTGGTTTGGTCTTTTGCCAATTTGGCCTAACAAATACAGAAGGTTATGAGTTTTAGGCGGCACTTTGCCTAGCGTTTTGGAGTACAGACCTTTCAACGCTTTTTCAATAGATAGGTGGCACATGAAGACAGCATAAAAATAGCGACGGCTCTTAAACATAACTTCAGCTGTATCCATGTCATAATCAGCTTGCTTTAACCATTCTTTGTGTTTGTCGCTCATGCTTATCCAATCAGTTGAACTTATTTGCCTAACAGAATATTAACCCAATTGGGTTGTCAGGGGCAAAACAATGGTAAAGGTTGTGCCTTCGCCGACGGTGCTTTCCACTTCAATACGGCCGTTATGCTCTTCCACAATCTTCAAAGCCACCGACAAGCCCAAACCGCTGCCATCGGCGCCTTCGCTGCCAGGAATGCGGTAAAAACGTTCAAACAGATGCTCAATATCCTCTGGCTCAATGCCAAGGCCGGTATCGGCAACGCCAATTTGCATATGCTCTGCTTGGCAACTAGCTGTGATGGTGATACGGCCGTTTTCCACATTATATTTTGTCGCGTTGCTCACCAAGTTGAGCAGCACCTGCTTTAGTCGGTCGAAGTCGCCGATAACGGCCGTTGCGCTGCTTTCTGTTGGCAAGTCTGACGCCAGTTTCTGCACAATTTCAATATTCCGTGCCTCTGCCTGCGTCGAGGAAATGGCAACAACCTCCTCAATGATTTGCTGAACAGCGACCGCTTCCTCTGCCAGCTGCATCCGCCCAGATTCTAGGCGGGCAAAGTCAAGAAAATCCTTGGTCATCGTCGAAAGCCGATTCGATTCTTTCTTAATCATGTTGATCAACTCGCCATGCTTTTCCTGCGGGATTTCTGGCCGAGTGAGCAGTTCGCTGGCGGCAGAAATTGCCATGAGCGGCGTTTTTATCTCGTGCATAATTTCAGCAATTAAGTCAGATTGATTAAACAGGCGGACATTGACAATAGCGACGGCCGATTGGGAAGCTAATGCTTCCATCAGAGCCACATCCTGGCTGGTATAGGGTGATTCATCTCGTTTGTTAATAACTTCCAAAGCACCAATCATCCCTTGGCTGGTGGCGAGTGGAACGGCCAACATGGAGCGGGTGACAAATTCCAAATCTTCATCGACGTTGGCGTAAAAGCGTTCATCCGTTTGCACATCATTGAGAATGAGGGAACGGCCGTGTCGTACAACCCAGCCTGCAATGCTGTTGTCTAGCGGCACAACGATATCTCGTGGCACCTCACCCCGTGTGGAGGCAGCGAAATGGAGATGTCCAGTTGATCGATCAACCAGCAAGATGGAGGCCGTTTCGGTATTTGTCAATTCTGTCGCCACCTCCATCACCAAAGATAATAGATCGTCCAGCCGCAGCGTTGAGCTAAGTTGATGGCTAATTTGCAGCAATCGAGCCAAATGTTTTGGCGAGATAGCATGGCTGGGTTCTACAATGTCATACGTTTTTTGCTTCATGAAGGGAACTCTCTTCTCTATTTTGTATTTACTTAAATGGCTCCGCAAGCTGCGGCAGCAGCACGGCCACATCTTCTCGAAACAGCAGGTCTGCCTGTTTGTCCATATGTGTCTGTCCAAAATTGATGATGATTAGCTTTGCGCCCGCTTGCTTTGCCAAGAGCGGCAAATCACCCGCTGGCGCGACTTCTAAGGATGAGCCGATGACCAACATAAGATCACACTGCTTGGCTGCTTGCTGTGCCAAGTGCATGGTCAATGCGGGTAACATCTCCCCAAATAATATCACGTTTGGCTTGAGGACGTGATCACAGGCAGAACAAATGGGTATTTGGTGGGTATTGGCATAAGTTCGCCACATCTCAAGGCCATCGACTTGAGTTTGGCAGGTTAGGCATGTTGCCTGGCGCATACTGCCATGCAGTTCGTACAGGCTATTGCTGCCTGCTTTGCTGTGCAGCAGGTCTATATTTTGAGTGATGGTGGCTTGTAAACGGCCGTTTGCCTCCAATGACGCCAAGGCAAGATGGGCAGCATTCGGCTTTGCCTGAAGAATGGTGTTGGCTAACGGCCGTATCCATTCAAAAAATGGTGCCGGATTGTGGCGAAACGCATCAATAGAGGCAACCTCCATTGGGTCTACCGCATCCCATACGCCTGACTCTGGGCTGCGAAAATCAGGGATGCCTGAAGGGGTGCTAATGCCAGCACCGGTAAGGGCTACCGCATGTTTCGCGTGACGCAGCAGCTCGACGGCACGGGCGACGGTGGGGGAAGAGGCCATCATTAGATTACGCTGCTGTCAACTGCTGGGCAATTTGCCGAATAAGAATAGATGCTTTGGCCTGTGGATTCATTTGCACAAGCGGAATGCTTTTATTGACGGCTTGGTTCATTTCCGCAGGCGACACGGGCAAGACGGCCATGATGGGATGGCTAAGAAATTTTTCTAGAGATGCGTGTGGAATACTCATCTGTCCTGAAAAGTCGAAAATGATGGCACGCAGTTGGGCTTTTGAGGGGGCAATGGCTTGCAAATGCTGCAGCAACTGACGAGCATTGGCTAAAGCGACCCGTTCTGGACGTAAACAAACGATAATTTGGTCAGCCTGTTCTAACACGGATTCCACAACGGCCGTTAATTGATGCCCACAATCAATCACTAAATTTTGCCCAGGCTTGATCAATGGCTGAAGCAAATTTTGCACTTGCTCTGGCTCTAACGGGAGCGCATCATTTTCAGGTTCTCGGTGGTTCAGCAATAAATTGAAATCGTCATCATATTTAGCAATTTCAGCCTCAATGAATTGAGGCCATTTACTTTCGGGTTTGGATAAAATATTATTGAGCCCTTTTTCATGCTTTTGACTCAAATAGAGGGCAACATGCCCCTGAACAAGATCGAGATCAAGCAAGGTCGTGACGTTGCCAATTTTAGCCAAGCTGCTGGCGAGGTTAATGGCAAATGTCGTCGCTCCAGCCCCGCCCCTTGCGCCTAATACGGCCGTTACGCCCCCGATTTTCCCCAATGCTATGGTTGAGGATACAGGCGTACTTGTGTCATGGATGGGCTCATCTTGCTTCATTATTGGCTTATGCAGGCGTGTCTCGGCAGAAGCTTTTGGTGGGCGATTTTCTAAAATTGTTTTGACACGTTCGACCAATTCAGCCGGTTCTGTTGGTTTGGTGAGGTAATCATCTGCACCCGCATCAAAACCAGCCAGTTTTCGTTCAGCTTCGTCAACGGCCGTAAACATAATAATGGGAATATCTGCCATTTCTGGCATTTTCCGCAGCCGCCGACACACTTCCCAACCATCCATCTCTGGCATCATGCCGTCCACCATCACCAAGTCAGGATTTTCTGATTCAGCCAAGGCCAACCCACGAAAACCAGAACGTGCGCCCAGCACCGTATACCCTTGCTGTTGCAAGACACGCTGAATTATATTGAGTGTTTCTGGATGGTCATCTATAACTAAAATTTTGTGGGCAATCGGCGTTGTCATAAAGCATTCTCAATGTGATCTTTCGTACCTTACAAGTCATATTCTTGTACAGTAAGCAAGAAAACCATCAAAGATTACACAGATTCAATAGATTTTTTTTTAATCTTTTCAATCTGCGTAATCTTTGATAAAAACCTTTTTGGTTCTGGCTTGTCCAGGTTAGAATTTACGCAGCCTGAGCTTGTCGAAGGCTACATGCGCTACAATCTCGATAGAAAATCTATACAGGGGGCCAAGGATAGTGACGGCCTGGCCCAGGCAAAACAAAGGTGCGGCTACGACAAGTTTGCAAAGTTCGCTTTTGCAACGCCTCTACTTCAGCCTGCGACAGTAAAGTTTGTAATTCTGTGCGTATGCCGCTGTCATCGGTCGCTAGTTTATTGCTAAATGTCTCTAAATCTTTTAGCAAGGTTGGTGGCACTGGTTCTCCAGCAAATTCCCAAACAACCGTCCGCAATTTATACTCTGTATGAAAACTGATGCCATGATCGATCAGCCATAGTTGATCAGCATCGTTTTGTTCTTCAATTAATAGATGCCCTGCCTTGCGATCTGCATTATTGATGATGGTGTCTAACAGCACCGTTTTTTGCAGCGGCTCCTTAAACATTGCGTCGCCCTCAAAGGTGAAGTAATGTGCTTCTGGATCATGATGCACAAAAAGCTGCACAGAACCGATGCCATGTTCACCCTGTCGCAACACGGTGGGTGGAATCAGATTCCACCCGAGCGTATGGCTTACCAAAAAGGCGGCACGTTCTCGCTGGCACAAAGTGCCTTGGGCAAAATCCCACAACGGCCGTTCTCCTTGACGTGGTTTATATACAGCACGAACGTCTGTTAATGCGTTTTCTGACAAATGTGGTAACGATTCCCAAACGGCCGTATTTGGACAAATATCCACAAGAAACGAATAGTTTGAACTCCAAGGCAATGCACCCTTCACGTCAAGCGTACCACCCTGTAACAACTGTAGCCAATCGGCCGTGCGTAACCCGTTTGCCGCCATCTCAACAACGATTAGTGAGCGTGTCCATTTCGGCTGGGGCAAAAATGGCCGCTGGCATCAATCGGTTTACCACAATTACCGCAAATAGGCCGGCCAGCCTTTACCACATCATAAGCATGTTTTGCCAACGACTGCGCCTGAGTACGTGATACCCAATAGCTTACCACATTTGGCTCTTCATCCTCACCAACCAACTCATAGGCAACCAATACAACTTGGTTACTATCTTCATTGTAGCCAATGCCAATATTACCTACGCGGAACAATGCTTCAACAGGTTCACGCAATCGCATATCAGTCCAAATAGAGGTCTCGCTTTCTGGGTCTGGATATTTTTTTACTAGCTCCTGAATGAGGGCATCAAAGCTCTCAGCCAGCATCCGAGCCTGTTCCTTTTCGATTGCAAGTGAAATCGTTTCAGAACCACGGCTACCCTGTAGGTAAAAAGTCCGCTCTCCGGGTACGCCAACGGTGCCAATAGTTATTTGTGAAACTGGGTTTAATTCAGTGTGGCTAGCCATAAGATTATTTTTCTTTAGGTGGTGGTTGCAGCGACCCATCATCATTGATGCGCCCAATACGAACCATGCCATTGCCAGATAAGTGCAGGACGCTTACAGAAGCTGGCGACACGATGATTCGTTGAAATAGATCGATATGGACGCCTAGATAATAAGCCAATATGAGTTTGATCAAATCTGCATGAGAGACGACCACAATCATGTCGCTGTCGTCATGGGTAGCAGCCAATGTCTCTAAGGCATTTACCCCACGAAATTGCACCTCGCGCAATGAATCTCCTTTGGGAAACGTCATGCGACTTGGGAAAAACTGGACGGCAAACCATGCTTTTTTCTTGGCTAATTTCTTGATCTTTTTGCCTTCCCACTTCCCGTAACGCACTTCTCCAACTGTTTCTAGCTCGGTAACGGGCAAGTTTTGAGCGGCGGCAATAAATTCGGCCGTTTCACAGCAGCGCAACACAGGGCTGCTGTAAATTGCTTTAATGGGTAGCTGAGACAGTCGTTCGGCAGCGGCGGTTGCTTGTGAACGGCCGTTTTCATTCAAATGAATCCCTTCGATCCAGCCTGCCAAGCGATGTTCTTTCACCCAATCATTTTCACCGTGACGCACAAGGATAATCGTTGTCATAAGTGAATAATAACACAACTGGTAAGCCAGCGAAACAGGTTTAGCTTACTGACGCTGTACCGAATCCAGCAAATCCAGCGGCAAGACTGGATTGAAGCTAAGCGAATTGCAGACACGGGTGTCAGATTCATTAAATTCGGCATTGGGATCGCCAGAGAATTGAGCATATTGACCAAGGCCAAAATAAGCAGCCATCACGTTACAAGCCACCGGAGCCGCCCACTGCGACCCTTCCCCACCGTTGTAAAGAAAAGCAACCACCACAATTTCCGGATCGTCAAACGGTGCATACCCCACATACCAAGAGTGTGTGGGTAAGATTTTTCGGTTTAGAATATCACTAAAGCTGCACCAACCTTTTTCGATAGCGATGTTGTCACAATACTCAGACGTTCCCGTCTTGCCAGCAGTTGTAATGCCAAATGGATCTAGCCAATCAACATAGGTTGCCCCTGTGTAAAAAAGATCGTCATCAACAAGGACGTTAACCAAGCGCATTCCTTCAGCAATTATCTCTATATTTTCTCGATCCACATCCACAGCATTAAGCACTTCTGGCTGGAAAATATAGTCACCATTGGCATCAAAGCGGACGTTAAAAGAAGGATCATCTAACGGCTCTCCATTGGCATCTGTTAAAATGGTACGGTCGTCTTCTCCCAACCTTGCTCGCGCAAATATCTGACTATCCTCCGCAAACACAATATTACCATCCGCATCCGTCATGTGGTGAATAATGGATGGACGGTACAGAAACCCCCCGTTGGCAATCACCGCCGCCATTTGCGCCACCTGCAGCGGCGAAGACGTCAGGAACCCTTGCCCAATGCCCAAGTTGTAATCATCCCCCGTAGACCAAGGTTCCCCATAAATCCGTGCTTTCCAGCCTCGATCCGGCGGCAAATCACCGGCCGCTTCCAAAGGCAACTCTATACCCTGCACTCGGCCAAAGCCAAACTGTGCAGCGTAACGAGAGATACGATTAATCCCCAACCCTTCCACAAATTCACCATCTTGGTCAAAGCCACCGCTGATTTTGTAATAATAAATGTCACACGAGTTTGCCATTCCCGTAATGGCATCCATCAAACCATGCCCTGCACGGTTCCAGCAAACAAACGTTTGAGCACGGCCAGGATCGTTGGGGGCAAACCGATTGGGAATGGT
>UOEU01000023.1_pt1 | contig 10968 bp, 11 predicted proteins | sample 1989311 | NCBI WGS metagenome assembly UOEU01 (sample SAMEA4712195, study PRJEB27164) | hydrothermal vent metagenome | biome: marine basaltic hydrothermal vent biome; feature: marine hydrothermal vent; material: mineral | place: Pacific Ocean | collected 2011-06-14/2011-07-23 | depth 1719 m | reverse complement strand
TCGCTTGCCTTGCCATTTCTCAAACAAATTTACGTATTCGTGACTAAATTGTTGCTCAGAAAGCCTGCTTACTGCTTGCCTCTCACCTGAAATCCTGCGACAATTCCAAAGAAGCAGATAGGTTGATAGAACAAAGTTTATTTAGGGAGGTCGTTGTATGGTAAAACGAAGCAAAAAACCAAAAAATCAAATATCTGATGCTGATCTAAAAGCGGTTTATGTTAGCAGCTATAAAATTACAGATGAACCCATCCTGGATCGAAGATATAAGCGGCTTCCAAATCATGTAAAAGACACAGTTGAGCGATTGTATTTTGATTCTCAGAGGAAACCAAAAGAAGCAATACCAGAGCTGTGCGAATTGATCAAGAAATATCCCCAAATACCCATGCTTTATAATTATTTGAGCGTTGCCTATTCAAGAATCGGAGATGGTGAGAAAGCGGAAGAAATCACGAAAACAAACATTCAAAGAAATCCTGATTACTTATTTGCTCGATTGAATTACGCAGAATTTTTTCTACAGCGGAAGGAATACAAAAAAGTAGCGGAAATATTCGACCATAAATTCGATTTGAAAATGCTCTATCCAAAGCGAAAGCGATTTCACATTTCAGAAGTAGTAAACTTTATGGGGTTTATAGGGGTATATTTTTATGAAATTGGTGAGCGTGACGCAGCAGAGCGGTATCATGAAATCCTTCAAGATATAGCACCAGAATACCCAATGGCGAAAAGGTTAAAGAAAAAACTTTACCCAAGTATGATTGTTCGTCTTCTGAATCGGTTGAAAAAAAGGCAAACTGATCACCAACCTGCTGACCCACTGGAGGCAGATGCCTAAACCAACCCGTATCATAAAATGGCGCACGCGACGCCAGCGGCGCAGGCAGCGTGGTGGTTTGAACATTTTTCGTTGGGTCACCGTGCTGCTGCTGGGGCTGACAACGGCCGTTTTCACATTCATGCTGCTAGGCGTTTTGGGAGTAACGGCCGTTTTCGCCAGCTTCAGCCGCGACCTGCCCAACTTTACCGAACTAGAGCAGCTTGGTCAGGACAGCGACACCACCTTTGAAACCAGCAAAATATACGCCTGGGGCAATCCCAATGCCGACGGGCAGCGTGACCTCACCCTCATTTATGAAATAATCGACCCACTGGGCGGCGACCGTCAATGGCTGCCCCTCGACCAAATTCCGCAGCAGGCCATCGACGCCACCATTGCCATCGAAGACCGCACCTTTTGGACCAATCAGGGCTTTGACCTGATTGGCATTGGCCGCGCCTTCAACGAATATGTTCTGCAAGGAGGCGACATTCAGGGCGGCTCCTCCATCACCCAGCAGGTTGTCAAAAACAACCTCATTGCGCCAGAGCGGCGCATTGTGGGTGCCGATGTGGGGCTGGATGATTACCAGCGCAAGCTGGAAGAGCTGCTGCTGGCGCAGCAGGTAAGCGAAAGCTACACAAAAGAGCAGGTGTTGGAATGGTATCTCAACAGCAACTTCTACGGCAATCTCGCCTACGGCATCGAAGCGGCCGCTCGTGTTTACTTCGACAAGCCTGCCGCCGAACTGACCCTGGCTGAAGCCGCCATGCTGGCCGCCATCCCCCAATCCCCCGCCCTAAACCCGATCAACAACCCAGAAGCAGCCAAAGCGCGGCAAGAGTTGGTGCTGGACGGGATGGTGCGGGAAGGGATGATTAGTGAGGAAACGGCCGTTTCCACCAAACAACTCCCCGTAACCGTCGTCAACTCTATCACCGACCGCTTCGACATCATCGCCCCCCACTTTGCCCTCTACGTGCAGGCACAATTAGAAGAGATGTTTGGCCCAGAATTGGTTCTGGGCGGCGGCCTACGCGTCTACACTAGCCTCGATCTCGCCACCCAGCAGCAGGCAGAATGTGTCGCCCGCGCCCACGTCAACCGGCTTTCTGGTACGATCGGCCCCGGCCTGCCCGCCGACGAGCAAAGCAGCTGCACCGCCCTCGACTTCCTGCCCCCCCTCGCCGCCAGCGACGAAGGCATCGATAGAAACGTGAGCAACGCTGCCGTCATCATGCTAGACCCGCAAACGGCCGAAATCAAAGCGATGGTTGGCAGTCTCAACTATTGGGACGCCAGCATCGACGGCTCTTTTAACGTGGCGGTCGATGGGCTGCGCCAGCCCGGTTCTGCCTTCAAGCCATTCACCTACCTCACCGCTCTTAGCCAAGGATACTCTGCCGCCAGCATGGTGCTGGACGTCGAAACAGATTTCAGCGCGGCCAACAACGGCATCCCTTACGTGCCGCAAAATTACGACCGAGACTTTCAGGGTCCGATACGACTGCGCCAAGCCTTGGGCAGCAGCTACAACATTCCGGCCGTGCAGGTGATGAGTTGGGTCGGCGTCAACAAGGTGCTGCGTACTGCCCACAGCATGGGCATCGACAGCCTCAACCAGGGCACCAGCAGCTATGGCCTCTCCCTCACGCTGGGCGGCGGCGAAGTGACCTTGCTAGACATGACCTATGCTTTTTCCGTCATGGACAACATGGGGGCGATGGTTGGACAGCCTCGCCCCGCCGATCAAATCCGCCCCGGCTATCGCAGTCTCGACCCCGTCGCCATTTTGCGCGTGGAAGATAGAAACGGCAATCTGCTGTACGAATACAGTCAGCCCCAGCGGCGGGAAATCCTCACCCCCCAACTCGCCTACATCATGAACGATATGTTGTCTGACCGCAGCGCACGCTGTGCCGCCTTTGGCTGTCCCAACGTGCTGGAACTGCCTGGCAACCGCCCCGCAGCCGCCAAAACAGGCACCACCAACGACTTCCGCGATGGCTGGACGGTGGGCTACACGCCGCAGCTAGTCACCGGGGTTTGGGTGGGCAACAGCGACAACAGCACGATGCAAAACGTGCCGGGTTCCAAAGGCGCAGCCCCCATTTGGAACGCCCTCATGAGTTGGGCTTTGCAGGATGAACCTTTAGAAGGTTGGACCCGCCCCAGCGGCATTGTGGAGCGGGCGGTGTGCAATTTGTCTGGCCTGCTGCCCACCTCCTTTTGTCCCACCGTCTCAGAAATCTTCATCGACGGTACGCAGCCAGCTATTTTTGACAATCTCTACCAGGAATTTGCCATCAACCGTGAAACGGGGCGGCTGGCAACCATTTATACGCCGCCCGAACTGGTAGACAGGGAACTGTTTATCATTTATCCTCAAGCGGCCGCCGACTGGGTGCGCGAAAACGAAATCCCCCAGCCGCCAGATGAGTATGACACGATTCCCGCGCCCGACAGCCCTGACGACAATATCCGCATCAGTTCCCCCACGCCGTTTGCCTATGCTCGGGGGCAGCTTGTGATTACCGGCACGGCGCGCAGCGACAATTTTTCTTTTTATCGGTTGGCCTACTTCGCTGGACTAACGCCCATCAATTTGCAGTCGCTCACGGATGAGGTGCGGGAGCCGAAGGAAAATGAGGCATTGGCCGTATGGGATGTGTCTGAACTGGAGGGACTGTACACGCTGCTGCTGACGGTGGTGCAGGAAGACGGCCGTTTTGAGGAGTACAGTGTGCAGGTGACGATTGACAACACGCCACCCACGGCCGAAATTTTGTTCCCCCTGCCTAACCAGCAAATCTTTACCGACGAGGAGTGGGTCATTGTGCAGGCGCAGGTGGCGGATGATATTTCGTTAGACCGGGTGGAATTTTACGTCGATGGTGCTGGCGTGCCGTTTGCCATTAGCACCGTGCCGCCTTTTACGGAAAAATGGGATATTCCTGGGCCTGGCTGTCACAGCTTTCGGGTTGTGGCGTTTGATGCTGCGGGGAATGAGAGTAGTGGGGGGGAAACGGCCGTTACTGTCTGTCTTATTGAGCGAGAGTAGAGGCTAAGAATTGACTCGTTACTTGAATCCAAAAAAGCCTCAAAAGAGTGTAGAAGTAAAAAAATCGAACGCTTTACACACTTACCGCACTTTCATTAGCGGTAAATGATGGCAGGACATGAAGAACATATCTTCTATAGCACAAACGAGCTAATAAGCGAGATTCTTTGCGTTTTTCATAGAACGTATGTACAATATGTTTGACATAAGATCGTTAAACTCAATATGGCATTTGATGGCAAATTTTCACCTCTTTCAACCATGATGAAATAGTATGGATACCCTATTACAGAAAAATCTACAGCCATTCGATTTTGAGTTTGAACATGAGTTTGAAACGGTTGAACCTGCACTGCTTTTTACAAACCGAGAGTATAGCCCAACAGAAATATCGTTTGGCTCACGCTTGATTTTAGAAAATGCAAGAAAGCTTGATGCAACGGCCGTATATCTTCGCCGTAGCCAAGCGCATCAAGCCCCCCAGCCCCAAGTATTCATTTACGATAATACAACACAACAATTCAGCGAATCGCAACTGGCCGAAATTCACCGCAAAATTTGGAGCAGCGACATTGTCTCTGTCTACTACGTCGTTGAGCGAACAGACATAAACATATTTGACGCGCGCAAATCAGTTGAATTTGACGGTGATCAAATGGTTGCAAAACCATTCCAAACGCTTGATCGCGTTGCAGAGGCGCAAGAAACATACAGACAGTTTTCCGCCAAACAGTTTGAAAATGGCGCATTTTGGGAGCAGCCAGAACATCTTGACAAATTTTTGCATAATAACGGCTCAAGCAAGCGGCTCATCAGCGAACTAAAACGCATCAGAGATGAATGGGTTACAGAAAACAAAAATAGCCGTGAGTTAATTCAAAAACTGCTTGTGCAAAGCATCTTGGTAAAGTATTTGGAAGAGCGTCAAGATGAACATGGAAATGGCGTTTTCGAGGCCGACTATTTCACTCAATTCAGCGGCTCAAAAGATTTCTGCGATGCTATACGCAATGGAAAAATCGTCGCCTTTCTGAACAGTCTCAGCATCCATTTCAATGGCAAGATTTTTGAGCTAACTGCTGATGAAATTGCCGAGATTGACACACTCGATCTCACCCCTTTGGTAAGTTTTCTTGATGCCAAATCAGCCAATGGGCAACGTTCATTTTGGCGGCTCTACGCCTTTGACTATGTTCCAGTTGAATTGATTAGTCGAATCTATGAAGAATTTATCACAGAGCGAGCCGATGCCGTCTATACCCCGACACATCTTGCCCAACTCATGATTGATGAATGTATGCCGTTAGAAACACCTCAACCCAATTTCAAGATAATTGATGTAAGTTGTGGGTCGGGTATTTTTTTGGTGTTGGCGTTCAAAAGGCTGGTGCAATGGTGGCAAAAGCAAGAGTATGAGCAAACGGGGGAAATCGGCCGTCCCAGCGTGGAGATACTCCAATCAATTTTGAGAGAGTCAATTTACGGTGTTGATATTGAACCTAGTGCTGTCCGCCTTGCAATGTTTAGCCTAAGCCTAGCATTGTGCGATATGCTATCGCCGACTGAGATTTGGCTTAATCTGCGATTTGATAACCTTGAGGAAAACAATCTTGCACACGCTGACTTTTTTCAGTTTTTGCAATCGAGGAGAGACAGTCAGTTTGATCTTGTCATAGGCAATCCGCCTTTTAAAAGCAGCAGTAATGAAGTGGCGCGAACAATTGAAAAGTATGCGTTAGATACAAAAATCGATATTCCAACAAAGCAAATCGCACTCCTGTTTTTACAGCAGGCAATGCAGCTACTACGCTCGAATGGGTTGCTTTGTTTGGTTTTACCAGCAGGTCCGCTTCTCTACAATAATTCTCTCGAATATCGAAAGTATTTCTTTTCAAAGTACGAAGTCCCGCAAATTATTGATTTATCCACGCTATCTGCAAAAGGACATTTATTTGAGTCAGCGGTGGCAACATCGGTAATCTTCGCTAAGAATCAAGTACCAGCACCAGATCACACCATTTTGCACATTGCGGTGAAAAGAACAAAAGCCGCAAGAGATAGACGCTTCTTTGAAATCGATCACTATGATCTGCATTATGTGCCACTTGACATTGCTGTGTCCGATTCAATCGTCTGGAAAACAAACCTGTTCGGTGGAGGTCACTTATATTATTTGGTTAGGCGATTAAGCAACAGCCGTTCGCTAGGCGATTATCTAAAACAAAGGAAGGCGGTTTCTAAACACAATCCTAGTCCAGACAAATGGAAGTTTGGCGAGGGCTATATTATCGGAGCCCGAAATCGTGAGGCCCCTCATATCACTGACAAGCCATTGATTGTAACGGATATGTTTCAAGAGTCGGGCATACTTGAAATATCCATCGAAACTGAAACAAAGTTCCAACGACCGAGAGATACACGAGACCAGGAGTTAATTTTTAAGCCGCCACACCTACTGATCCGGGAAGTATTGGGAGTCAATCACTTTGTTGCTGCGTATTCAGAAGAATATCTTGTTTTCAAACACCAAATAATAGGGATTCATGCACCTTGGGCAGACATGGATGAACTCAAACAAGTCGAATCATATTTGCAGAGCAATTACACTCTTTTGAAGATGTTTATTCTCTCATCTAGTAGTAGGGCTGGAATAAGTCACTCCTTTTCCACTTTATTGATGAAAGACTTTATGTCATTGCCTTATCCAGAGGATGATTCAACTCTGGAATTGTCGAACAATGAGGAAATTATTGTTCAAGATGTATTGCAGTATGGTTTGGATTCACTAAAGAAAGGCGAGCGTGCGGAGGCGAGCGTGACGCACCCGTCAACAGAGCAGCTTGCCGCATTTGGCAACGTTTTTTGCCAAAATTTAAATTTAATCTACCAATCCAACGGCAATGCGTTTCGGCCGCTTGATCCAATCGAACACATTGCTTTCACATGCTATCCTTTTTTCTATGGAAGCGAAACAGAACCAAACATCAGCCCCCCAGCTGTACTAAACGGCTTAAATACATTGTTGCGTGACAAAGGAGAAGCCGTCCAGTTCCAGCGCGTGGTGCGCTTGTATCAAGACGACATTGTTTACTTGCTTAAGCCTAAAATGCTGAAGTACTGGCTCAAATCTGTGGCTTTGCGTGATGCGACAGACGTTATGCAAGATTTAGTTGCGAGTGGATATTGATGATCAGGGGTAATATCTCACATTTACCAGTCGCAGATGTTGAGATTTCTTCTCTTCTACCTGACCAGATGACAAGGGCAATCTTGAATTTTCTGGAACTATGGCTTCCTGCCTTTCGCGCAGAGTATTTAACTCAATTTTCAACTCTATTATTGGAAGACAAAAAAGAAGCGAAAAGGGAAGACGGAATTTCAAAATTTCTGCTCCAATATTTGCTGGCACAGGCAAAAGAAACTAATTTATCACTCCAGTTTAACGAGAAAAAAGGAGTAGATTTCTTCATCTTTATCGGACTACCGCGTTTACACTCAAAACCTATATTTGTGATTGAGGCAAAAAGATTGCCATCGTCAAATGATGGTAAACAGTATGTAGTGGGGACAGATCGTGCAGATGGAATAGAAAGATTCAAGTGTGAGCAGGAAGGATTTATTTTTGACAAAAACCATTGTGCGATGGTGGCCTATGTTCAGAGACAAACTTTTGAGTATTGGTTTGAACGAATCAATCGATGGCTTATAGAACTTATTGCTGATAACGAAAATTATGATGGGTTCGATTGGGAAAAGAGTGATAAGTTGGTCAAAATTGCATCAAACTCGGACGATGTTGCAAGATATATCTCAAAACACTCTAGAAAAACGCTGTCAAGGCTCACTATCAACCACTTCTGGCTTGATATGCATATTGACAACCCCGCATAGCTTTTATTGATCTAGCAAACCTCTCACCGCTACAGCCCTATAAAATGCCAAGGGTGGATAAAATAATGCCTCAAGGACTAGGCAAACATTAAGCGACCTTTCGCCTCAGGTATTGGCCGACCAAGTTCCCGAGCTGTATCTATCCACTCATCAATAATAATCTCCAGATTGCTTAAAACTTCCTCATATGTTGCGCCATCTGCTAGACACCCAGGCAATTCTGGAACCTCAGCAATAAAGGCTTCGTCCTCGTTGCTCCAGTAAATAATTACTTCATATTTATATTTACTCATCATAACCCCCATCAGCCAGCTTGTAACGTAAAATAATATTGCGAACTTGTTTGACTTGATAAGCCTTTGCCTTTCCACGTTTCGGTTGTAAGTTCAAGATTTCTTCTACACCACTTCTTGTAAAAATATGATGGCTCCCCTTAATTCGCTCAGCAAAATCTAAATGACGTAACAGTCGGCACAAATCATGAAAGGAAATGTTAGCATCCGACGTACCTCGTAACACTTTCAACAGAACTTTTTCTTTCTTGCCCATGCCAAGAGTGTACCATATTTGAAGTCTGCTCTGGCACGGTCTTGGCTTAACCCCAAACCACACTCGGCTGCGGTCGGCGTCCCCGCCGTACCGCCTACTTCAAATATTTGTTACAAATTCACGCTAAACAGTTCCCACCTACTGGCCTAACAGTCCGTTTGCTACACAAATCCCATTCCAAGCAAGGAAAACAATATCAAGCGTTCAGAAACTTTTCTGGAGTGACCCTGCTTCGGTGCGGTCTTCGCCTAACACAAACCCTCCCTGAGCCACAGTCGGCGTTCTCGTCGTACCGCCTACACTTAACTAGATGTAGCGAACTTGATTTTGCATTTCGTCGGCAGTGACATGATTTAAGAAACGCATCAGCCGCCGCACAATCTCATAGGGTGGATAACGCACGGCTAAAATAATGCCGTAATGCGTTTTTCCGGCACTGGCATATTCCTGAGCAAGGGCTTCAAAATCATGGCGATTATGGGTCAGCAGCGTTTTGTGCTGGCTGACTGCATAGGCTAACTGTTCCTCATCGCTTCTTGCTAACTGTCCTTCATCACGGGCAGTTATTGCCACGAATCCACGTCCTTGCAGCAAATCTGCTATCACTACATGGACATCTTCATCGAGATAAAGCTCAATAAAAAGCTGACTCACATATCCCTCACCAGCGGGTCAATTAAATCGTCGGGAATTCGGTTACGCTGAATATACTCGTTAATTTCTTCTTGATGTTCGCTGTAATAACTCAGGGCATCGAATACCTGTGCCAATGTCAGGTGTGGCATCATGCTTGGTATTTCCTCTGGCATAACACCCTGCCGCCATGTTTCTACAATTGCTCTAACTGGCGTTCGTGTTCCCTTAATAATTGGTTCACCGCTCAATATTTTGTCGTTTCTAACAATATAGCGGTTTTTTGTAATTTGAATCATCGTTCAAATCCTCGTTTTGGTGTTTCTAAGCGCACAGCGATCTCTTCCTGAGTTAAACTGATCGCTTCACGAGCTTGACGCAAAAGTACACCCAGTTTGAAATTTGCATAACCTTCTTCATATCCTGCGGCAAACTCCGCGTCTTTTTCAAATCTATTTTCGACATATTTTTGTAAAGCACTCATTTTTTGCCTCTGGATCAAGTAATCGCGTTTTCGTTTTTCAGCAGTGATTATTTCTTGGTGTGGTGTTTTCTGTGTTTTCTTCATAAACTCGCTTGTCAGGATAAGTAATTCATCCCCATCAAGAAAACCAAGTAACCGAAAAATATTTCCACAACAGGACAACGTCCTGAGCTGGTACGGTAGAAATTGATTCGCTTCATACACCTATTACATTAGCAGAGTGCGGCCCCTGTAGCAAGATTAAACCAATGGCCCGTTGTGAAAATGCGAAAAGGAAAAAGTGGTCAGTGACATAAAGTGATGCAGACCTATCATGCTTTATCTTTTGTTTCTTAACGGGTTTTTACTGCTCCCTTGGCTGGGGATTCAATGGTTTGCCACCAAATGCCTGTGCATTCTGGCAGGATGGTTAGCCGTTCTGCCAAGATGCGGTCGGCTAATTCATCCCCAAAAAAGAAGCGGGTTAGGTTTGCGCCTTCTTCTGGCGATCTGAATTGGTAATCGGTGCGAATCCAGGTAGATTGCAGATGATAAGTTGCTTTCCACCAGAGGTACAGTTCAGCCAGATGGGAGCTGGGTGGTGCAGGGGATTCGTTTCCGGTGCCTAAGGTTTCTAGCAGAATCATTGTGCCACCGGGCTTTAGGACGCGCTTCATTTCGTTGAGCATGTTGCCGATTTCTTGCTGCCAACTGTCTGGAAACCAGCCACGGGCGTGGGCAAAGCTCCACCCTTCGATGGCGATGTCGGCGCAGCTGTCGGGCAAGGGCAGGGTGGCGTTGTCGGCGTGGTGCAGGTGCCAATTTTGCCAGCCGCCCGCCTCTAATTTGCGCTGGGCGACGGTGAGCATGTGGGCAGCGCCTTCGCAGGCGTCAATTTGCTGCACTAATGGTGCCAACAGGCAGGTAAGCCGCCCCGTGCCTGCGCCAAATTCGACGACGTGCTGGTTGTGAAACGGCCGTATCCCTTGCAACGCCGGCAGCAGATTCCCCAAATAATCTTCCGTTGTAATCATCTGTTCGTATGCTTCTGCTTGGGTGGCGTAAATCTTTTTGTAGTTCATAATTTTCGTTACATACATTGTCATGCCTGCCTTCGCAGGCATCCATTTTCTATCCAGAGTGGATTCCCGCCTGCGCGGGAATGACAAATAACCTACTCAATTCCCTTCGCATATTCATCTTCTAAAAAGGCTTTAAACCTTGCCAATTTTTCATCGCGACCTAAACGTTTTCAAACAGCCAGTGAACGGCCGTTTTCAGGCTAAAAACAACGGCCCAGACGACCACACCGATGACCACAGACTGCACGGCAAGCCGCTGCTCTTCTTTATCAAAATATTTAGGCAGGCTGCGCACGATGTTGAGGTGTTTAATGATGTCGAGGAGGGCGTTGCCAATGGATTTCATAAGGTAAATTCGTCTATCAGAAACCTTTTTTCAAAATATTTCGCACTCGGGCTTTAACAGATGCAGCTTCATCTTTTAATGCTATTTCAAAAAGCTGCTTTGCTTCATCTTGGTACT
>UOEU01000168.1_pt1 | contig 10983 bp, 5 predicted proteins | sample 1989311 | NCBI WGS metagenome assembly UOEU01 (sample SAMEA4712195, study PRJEB27164) | hydrothermal vent metagenome | biome: marine basaltic hydrothermal vent biome; feature: marine hydrothermal vent; material: mineral | place: Pacific Ocean | collected 2011-06-14/2011-07-23 | depth 1719 m | reverse complement strand
TGGAAGCCGAGGAATTTAGGTTCCTGGTTGACAAAGTATTCAGGCGTGTAAATATTGCTCATAAACGTCGTGTATAAAAACAGAACAAGTTTGACCGTAGAGAAGTAGGATGGGATTGTTGGAACTACGGCTGCGTGTTTTTTATAGTGTGTCACATTGTAACATTCCCACAGGCGTGGGTAAAGAAGAATTATGTTAAGAGACAGGCGTTAATGGTAAATGGCGAATTGTAAATTGTTAATGGTAACTTTTCTGGGGGAATATGGGACTTATTAGCAGAAGGTCTTCTAAAATGATGATTCAAAACAGGTAAGAAACGGATGACAGGGTATGAAAAATGGGTAACGGCCGTTCAGCAAGGCAATCTTGAAGCGTTTAGCCAACTGGTTGCCCAGTTTCAAGATATGGCCTACTTCACCGCTTTTGGCTATCTGGGTCAGCAGCAGCAGGCGCAAGATGCCGCCCAAGAGGCATTTTGGGAAGCGTACCGCAGCTTGCCGACGCTGCGCGAGCCAAAGGCATTTCCCGGCTGGCTGCGGCGCATCGTTCTAAAGCAGTGTGATCGGCAAACGCGCGGTCAGCAAGCCACGCTGCTGGCTTTGGATAATGCGGCTGAGTTGGCGAGCAGTTTAGCCAGCCCAGAGCATATGCTGGTGCAAATGCAGCAGCAGCAAGCTGTGTTGGCTGCCGTCAATAAGCTGCCCGAGATTTATGGCGAAGTGACGAAGCTGTTTTATTTGAACGGCCGTTCCTACCGCAACATCGCCGAGCAGCTCAATCTACCTGTTTCAACCATTAAGAAGCGGCTTTATGCCGCCCGACAATTGCTTAAGGAGCAGTTAAATCCCATGACAACAGAAAGTTACCGTCCTTCACAAGACGACACATTTACCAATCGCATCACCTTTTTTATTGCCTTAAAAAACAGCGATCTTTTGCAAATTCGCCAGCTTGTGCGCCGCGATCCGGCGTTACTCAGCACAAAAACTGAGTGGGGCGCGGCGGCTGATGGCTGGTATTGGCCGTTGGGAATCACCGCTTTGCATTGGGCAGCAAGCACAGGCAACCAGCCCTTGGCGGCCTTGCTGCTGGAAGCAGGCGACAACATCGACATCTTCGATCAGCAGGGTGGCAATACGCCGCTGCGGCGAGCCGCCCACATGGGGCAAACCGAGTTGGTCAAATGGCTGCTGGAAAACGGCGCCGATCCCCAAATCGCAGCAACGAATAAACAGACGGCTTTGCATACGGCCGTTATCCGCAATCGCCCCAAAATTGCAGCCCTGCTGCTTAATCACGGCAGCGATCCCGCCCATGAAGACAATCAGGGGCGCACCCCGCTCGATTGGGCTCGTCTCAAAGGGCTTTCGTCACTGGTTGAATTACTGGGCGGCAAAGAAAGTGAGGCCAGCACAACCATTCAGCCAGCGCAAACCAGACATATTTGGCAAACAGGCATCAAAATCATCGACCTAATTGCCCCTTTCAAATGGGGCGGACGAAACGGTATTTTTACACCGCTCTCAGGCATTGGCATTGATGTGCTGGTCGGTGAATTAATTGGGCGCATGGCAACCATGCATCAAGGGAAAACGGTGCAGCTCATTTTAGAACGGGGCGATTTTAACAGCCAGAGCCGCATGTGGCAGTGGCGTAATTGTGGCATCGATTCTTTTGTGGAACTGGCCGCCTGCGCCTTGACAGATTCCGCAGCCCGCAAGCAGCATCTGGCCGCCCAAGCCGTTAAGCAGGTGAAAGCAATGGCCGCCAAACAGCCTGTCCTTTTCATTATCGACACGGGCATCGTCTCCACTGAAAATGTAATGACAACGTTTGCGGAGCTGGATGAACTGCCAAACGTGACGCTGCTGTATGACGGCATCGAAAGCATTGGCGCGGAGCCTGTGGCATTGGTGGATTTGGATACGGCCGTTACCTTCAACAAGCAGCGTGCCAAAGAAGGGCTGTGGCCTGCCATCGACATTGTCCGTTCTTACAGCCACAGCTATGAAAATGAAGCCCACGCTGCCCTCGCCCAGCAAGCCAAACGGCTCGCCCAGCGTTACGCCGATCTGCATCACATCTACCAAAATCAAGGCATGGCGGGCTTTGACATAGCTTATTATGGCGACGCAGAACGGCAAGCAATCATGCGCGGTCGTCGGCTAGACCGCTACCTCTCCCAACCGCTCACCGTCGCCGAACCCTGGTCAGCTACCCCCTCCGCCAGCGTCCCCTTGCCGGAAACAATGTCCACTGTGCAGGCCATTCTCAACGGCGAACTGGACGACGTGCCGGAAGAAGAACTGATGATGATTGGCAAATGGAGCCCAGTTTGGACGTAGAAGTGGTAGGCAGTCAACAGCGATCGGGCGTTTCATAAAAAGCCTTTTCTTTCAGATCAGGATATGCTATCATTGATTTCATTGCAGTCAATGATAGCATATTTTCGAGGTGATTTATGGCAACCCTAACAATTCGTAATCTAAATGATGAAACCAAACAGAAATTACGACACCAAGCGGCACGACAAGGCCATTCAATGGAAGAAGAAGCGCGTCGCATTTTGAATCGGGCGGTTCATAAGACAGAACGGAAAGGGCTGGGAACGCTAATTGCACAAGAATTTGCCGCCATTGGTGGTGCTGAACTGGCAATTCCCCCACGGTCCTTCACCCGACCAGCACCCAACTTTGCAGAGCAATCATGATCTTGCTAGGCACAAATGTGCTCTCTGAACTGATGAAACCAGAGCCAAACGCAGGTGTTATTCGCTGGCTAGACAGCCAACTCGCGGAGACCGTGCTTATTAGTGCCATCACGCGGGCAGAAATCGAATTGGGCATTGCCCTATTGCCTGACGGACAACGCAAGCGCAAGATAGCCGCAGCAGCCGAACGCATGTTTGCTGAATTTGCTGGTCGAACGCTCTCTTTTGGGGAAACGGCCTCTATTCAATATGGTCAATTGGTAGCAGCATGCACGAAAAAAGGGAGGCCTATCACAGTTGAAGATGCCCAAATCGCAGCCATTGCTTTGGCAAGCGGCCTCAGGATCGCAACCCGCAATGTGAAAGATTTTGCTGATATTCCAGATTTAGCCGTTATAAACCCTTGGAAATAAGCCTCCCGCAGGTTCCGTCAAGAATGCTCATCTGGACATGAACCTGCGGGAGGTTGGCTTTCAAAGAACGCTGATTCTCATGATTGGACTGATTTTTCTGATAATAAAAATCAGGGAGATCAGGCAAATCTGAGTCCTATTCCAATTACCCAATTACTCGACCTCCAACAGCACAAATTCCGACCCATCCCCCGTGCGCAGGTTTTGACAAGGGCCGGGGGTGCAGGTGGTGGGGTCGAACCAGCCCAGGCGCAGCTGGGCAGCGTTGTCTACCGCTGGCAGGGTAAGATGCTGGTAAATGAGGTCGCCCCGCTGCCAATGGGGGAACCACAACCCTTGCGGATCGGGGGCGTCGAAGCGGTAGGTTTCGGCCAGTTGGTTGCCGTCGGCATCTAATGTGTGGGCGAAAAGTTGGCGGGGGCTGGTGGGAACGGCCATTACCCGCCACAACAGCAGCAATTCCCCATCCGCCAACCATTCATACCCCAACAAACGCAGCTCATCACCAAACTGGATGTCCATTTTATTTTGTAGTTGATTTGGTGGCTGTTGTGGCAGGGTGTAGGCGGTGAAGGGGTGAAGGGGTGAGGGGGTAAGGGGTTCGATGCGTGCGCCCCAGTTGGATAGCTGCGCTTCCCAAAACGGATCGAGCGGCAGGTCAGACGGCCGTAAAACCACAACAGGCTTGGCATTTGGCAAAATGAGCGTACCGCCTTGCGGGTCGAAGTGGCTCAAGGGCAAATCGTCCCGCTGGCGCAGCAGCGTCATGGTCGGGCTGTCCATTGTGCTGGGCGACCAGCCAGCAATGGCGGCGGCAGTGAGGTCGGAACGGCCGTCTAAATAATCAGCCATTTCTGTAAACGCCGCCTGCCAAACAAATGGTACATCGCCACCATTCGGCCATGTGCTAAACAGCAAAACAGATGTTCGGGACGCATAAAAAAGCAGCAGCGTCAAGAGCAATCTTTTGGAACTTTTTGTGGATAAGTAGCGAGAAACTGTGGATAACTGCCCCAAACTGTGCATAACTAGAGCCGGAAAGAGGGTCAGCACGGGCAAAACGAGGATGCTGCGGATGTGGCTGGGGGCGTTGATGGTGACGAGGCTGGGGGTAACGGCCGTTGCCAGCCAAATTAGCAAAAAAGCGTAGCGGGGCTGTCGCCAACGCCACAGGCAAAGCAGCAATCCCGCATAAAAAAGCAGTGCCACAATTGGCTCAAACACCGCCGCCGTAGGAACCCCTTCACGCCACAGCGGATCGCCAACAAAGCCAAACATCCCCAGCAGCTTGAGGCCATTTTCCAGCACTGGCTGTAAATCGCCCGCCAGCAACGCCTGCAATGGCGCATCCACTTCGCCTAATCGAAATTCAGCACCGGGGTTGCTTTGCAAATAAATCGCCAGCGGCGCAGCAACAATGGCAAACATGACGACAAAGAGCACAATGCCCCGCCATCGCTTGCGAAAATCGCGCCAGTGAAACAGTGCCAAGTAACCCAGCCACAGCCCGTAAAAAATAGGCAGGGCGCGGGCGGCCATGTAGGTGTGTAGGCTGAGACCAGCGAAGAGGCCGGAGAGGAGATAGGGTGAGGGGGTGAGGGGGTGAAGGGGTGAAGGGGTGATCTGTTTTTTCACCCGTTCACCTCCGCACCCGTTCACCCCTTCTTCCAACCACGCTTGCCACCAAAAATAGGCGGATAAACCGGCAACCAGCGGTAGTAAGATAGCGCGAAGGGCGAGACGGCCGTAAAACACAGGCCAAAACAGCACCGCCAGCAGCCCAGCCGCCATGAGCGCCACGTTTTTGCCAAACAGCTTGCGCGTCAGGGCAAAGGTGACGGCCACGCCCAGCAATCCGGCAAAAGCAGACGGCAGGCGCAGTACCAACACATTGTCACCAATCAGGGCAACAAAACCAGCCTGCAAATAGTGGAAGCCCGCCTCATGGCCGTAGGCGCGACTAAAGTAGATGGCATGTTCTCCCGCCAAAAGGGTGCGGTCGATGAGCCAGTTCGCCACCTCATCATGGGCGATGCCTGGGGGGGAGACGTTGTTTAGCCCCACCAGCCGCAGCGCAGCGGCAACCAAAAGTATGAATGTAATTGCCCAAACGGGCTGGCGAGTTTTAGGAGAATGCAAGGGGATTTTTCTCGAACAAATCGCCAATGGCTGAAGCCATCAGCTATAAATTGGAAGCCCGGCTGGGGCTAAAGGTCAGCCTCGAAGAGGCTTTCATTGCGTAGCCCAGTCCGTTCACGGCTGGGCGGATCAAACGCCATCCATAGCCTCATTGATCAAATCATCGGCTGACTGGTATTGAAAAGGCGTAACATCGTATCGCGTTAGTGCAGCCAAAAACTCTGCCCGCGACACACCCGCGATTTCTGCGGCCTTCGCCTGCGAAATGTGCTCCACTTCATACCATTTTACGGCCGCTGCCAAACGCATCTCCTGTACAAAAGCAACGGGCTCTTGCGCAGTGCGGAAAAGACATCCTGCGGCAATTCAATGGAAACTTGTATGGTATTCATCTCAATTATCCTCCACTGAGCAAGCCAATATCGGTTTTATCAATTTGTTCTTAGATATATCGCTACATTATAGCAAGATTAGGTTACGGATGATAGTTGCTGATTTCTTCGGCAAATTGCAGCACAAATTGGCGCAGGGTTTCACGTAACGGCCGTCCCACAGTACATGCTGCATACCGTGAGCAATGCGGAAGGATTCAATCGCAAACGGCCCCGTCATCATTTGTCGGGCGTGTGCTTCAATTTGCCGGATTCGTTGCCTGTTCATATGGTTTGTTTTAGTTGATAGAACGCTGATTTTCCTGATCGGCCTGATTTTTCTGATCTATTTCAATCAGGGAAATCAGGAAAATCTGCGTCCCATTCTTTATTTTTAACTCAGGTGTAGGCGGCGGGCGACGGCGTAGGGTAATATTTTGCCCAGCAGCTTCTTTTCTTCGTCGCCAACGACGCCAAACAGGAGCAATCCTGCTGGATAAATGGCTGCGCCGATGAGCAGCCCAACGAGCAGATGCAGCTGCCCACCCAGCCACATGCCGCCAAACATGAGTGCCGTGATGAGAAACGGCCGTCCTAACAGCCGCCCCCACTTAATCCCCGGCATTCGCTGCCGCAAATAATAATCAAATAAAACCAGCAGCAGTAATTCCGACAAAATCGTCGTCACCCCCGCCGCTACGTAGCTAAAGCGAGGAATAAAGATGAGGTTGGCGATGATGTTGAACAGCACGGCAATGGTAAAGGCGCGGGGCTGCTTGCCCTCCAGCCCCAGGCTGATAAGCAGGTAGTTGGTGACGCTGTTGAGCCAGCCCAGCGGGATTGACCAGATAACAATTTGCAGGGCGATGGCTCCGGCAGGTAAAAATTCGTCGCCAGCCACAATGTTTACCAGCGGCACTGCTAGATAGTGGGTAACGGCCGCTACCGGCAAGGCCAAAAGCAGCATCAGCTTAAGCGACATGCCGTACATGTTTCGAGCAGCAGCCATCGACTCCCCAATTTTGCGGGAAATGATGGGGAAGAGTGCCAACGTAAAGAAAGAAGGCACAATTTGCAGGGCGTTGAACCATTTGTAGGCGCTACTGTACCAGCCCGTCACCTCCTGCCCGTTGGGCAGCAGCACTCTCAGTAGGTAGCTGTCGATGGAGATAAAGACGGTTTGCAGCAGGTGGATGAGCATGAGGGGGAAGCCTGCACGAACCATGTTTCGCTGCAATGCCCAATCAATTTGCCAGGGGCCGCGCAAGGTGTAACGACGCAGGGCGATGATAATGAGTAAGGTGAGGGTGATGATATTTGTGAGAATGGAAACGGCCGCTAATCCCACAAACCCAAACCCCATCAGCAGCACCGTCACGCCAAATCCCACCTTTAAAATGGTGGTGACGGTGGTCATCGCGTTGGGCAGTTCTGCCTCTTCATGGACGTAAAACAGCCCCGTGACCCCTTTGGACATGCCGGAGAAAACCATGCCTGTCATGATCAGCACCGTCGCCATGATTTCTGGGCGGGTCAGGGCGTTGGCTTGGTCGAATAGCTGGGTGGCGGCGATGATGGCGACGACGGGCAGGCTGGCAACAACGGCCGCTCCCAGCCGCAAGATGGTGGTGTTGAGCAAATAGTTGGGCGCTTTCTCCCGGTCGCCAGCCACGTCGCGGATGAGCAGGATATCCAAGCCAAAATTGGCAACGATGTCAAAAATCCCGGCGGTGACGATGGCTGTCTGGAAGCTTCCGGAGCCTGCAGGGCCGAGCAGTCGCAAATAAAAGGCGGCAAAGCCAAAGTCAATAAATTTATTGAGCAGGTTGAGGGCGATGGGGGCCAAACTGTTTTTGGCAATGCTGCGGGTTGTGCTTTGACGGCCGTCTGCCCGATAAAACCGCTGCCAGCCCCAAACCACTCCGGCAAAAAACAAAATAATGCCGCCCATGTAGCTAATCAGTATGCCAAGCTGAAAGCTGGTGGGACTGTAGCGAAAACGCACCTGCCAATCACCTGCTTCCAGCGGCACACCGCGAAAGTTGCCGTTGACGCGGGTGATGGGGGTTTCCACTTCTTCGTCATCGCTGCCGGGCAACGGCCGTACAAATGCTTTCCATCCTGGGAAATAGCTATCGTTGAGGATGAGCCAGCTTGATTCGGAAACGGCCGTTTGCACCACAACTTCGTGGTTGGCGTAGGCGGTAATTTTAGCAGGTCGGTACTTTCCAGAGAGTGGAGGGCGGAGACTGCGAGGTTCTTTATCCTCAATGTTCACAAATTGGCGCGGATCGTATTGGGTGGTCATGGCGGTGAGGGCGTTGTCGGAAACGGCCGTTGCCGAAGATGGCAGCGTGTAGGCACGAGGGGCAACCGCTAAATTCTCATAAATTCGCACCCCTTCCCCCTGCCACACCTCAGTGTACTGCGGCAGGTCAATCGTTTCGCTGGTGATGACGTACTTCACCCCCAGCACGTCCAGCAGCGGTGAGTTGAGTGATTCCCAATTAACAATAGGCTGAATACGATTGAACGGCAGTTCAGCCTGTGGTTCAATCGCCGCCATGTACTCAGTGTACTGCTTGGGAATAATTGAATCGTAGCCGCGCACGTCGGGCAGGTTGAACAGCCAGCCAGCATTGGCGTTGAACGGTTTGTCGCCGTTGGGAGCAAAGCTGGTCAGCCGCCAATACCCGGGTTGTGCTTCCAGCCACTGCACCATTTCTGGCTTAAAGTCAAGCAGCGCGGGGTCGTTGCTGGCGCTAAAGCCTCGGTTTGCCAGAAAAAGATCGACAATGATGATGAGGGAGGCGGCTAGAATCCAATACGGCCGTTTTCCGCCACGCTTACTCAACCAAAATACAATCGCCACCCCTAGCAACAGTAAGCCCATCGTGAGCAGTTGCCAAAAAGTGTAGCTGTGAAATGCTGTCGCATCGGCAAAGGCAGATGGTGCGCCTGCCAAGCCTAAAAATAACCGTTCGATGAGAGGTTGGATACGGCCGTAAAATCTCCACGACAGCCCCAAACCTGCTAGAAGCAAAATAGCGCCAGCCCCTGCCAAAAAAGTGATTAGCGCCTGGAGATTAGAAGCTATCTTTTCTTTTACTCGCCACTCGCCACTCGCCACTCGCCACGTCTCCAAATATTCCACACCAAACCCCGCCAGCACCGCCACCGCCAGCGACAGAGGAAATACCCAGCGGAACGGTGTGTGCAGCTGATTCACAAAAGGCAGGCCATAGTACAAAATAGCGTAAAGTGGCGTGCCAAAAATAAAGGCCAGTGAGAAAAAGGCCAATCCGGCAAAAAAACCAACCTGCCTTTTATGCCGCCGCCAGCCGCCAATCAGCCCCAGCAAAGCCAAAAAGAGGGGCAAAATACCCAAATAGATGGCGCCTTCGACATAATTTTTGATGCCCCATTCGCTGTTGGTTTTGGGTTCCCCATAATAGTTTTGATTAAACGGCACATCTTCGCCACTAAACACGTCTGTGTAGCTTTGGTGGGTGGGGTTGCCAAAAAAATTGGGCAGCGCCAGCGTCAGGACGCGGCGCGGCTTGAAAGCAAAACCGATCACTTCCTCATAGCTGGCCGACTCCTGACGGAAGTTGACCTGCCCCAGCTCGTACAGCGGCACAAGCTGTACCGCCCCCAGCATCAGCCCCAAGAGGATCATGGCGGTGAGAGAGAAGGCGGTATTTAGTAATCGGTAATCAGTAAACAGTAAGCGGTGATCGGTGGTTTGTGAGCGGTATTGTTGCCACCATTTGTTTGCTAATCGCCAGGCGGCGTAGACGGCCGTTACCAGCAATGTATAAATGGTAAATTCAATATGCCCCGCCAAAATTTGCACCCCAAGAACCACCGCCCCCAACCCAATCCACAAAACAGCCCTGCTTTTTGACTGATCACTGACCACCTTCTCCACACAGCCCAGCAGCAGCGGCAGCCAAACTACCGCGCCGCTAATCATGGGGAAAACGGCCGCACTGATGAGCAGATAGGCCCCGCCCTGGAACACCAACCCAGCAATAAAGGCACTGGAGCGGCGGAGTTTGAGGATACGGCCGTAAACATACATCAACGCCCCAGCCAGCCAAATTTGGCTCACCGTGTACCAACCATACGCCTTTGCCAGCGGCAAAATGAGGAACAGTGCGCTAAACGGATAGTATGCTCCGTGCTGCCCCGCTGCTAAAAACGGCACGCCGGCAAACAGATTTGGGTTCCACAAGGGAATATCCCCTGCCAGCACCGTCTCCCGTACAAACTGCTTCCAAGCATAATTTTGGATGATGAGATCGCTAATGAGCGGGTTCTGTGGCTGGGTCACACCAAAATCGCTGGCATAGGCTGACCAAGGCGCCCATTGATACAAATTGTCTACCGGCAGCATCGTTTGTCCGCCCAAGGTGACAGAACCAAACAGCAGCAGCGGCAGCAGCAAAAAGCACAGCAAAAGCAAAAAATCGGTGCGGAAACGTCTCATAACTAAACAAAAGAAGTTGAACTTCTTTAAGAAGTTCAACTTCTATACAATAGGCTAAAATCTAGTTGCGGATTGTATCAAAATGTGGAGGGGATAAAAAACGAAACGGCAATCTAAAGCCGATGATTGTCCAACGCAACAAAAAGCTCTTCGATACTGCTTCCCTTAAACTGCTGTGCAGAAACGGCCGCTATATACACCGTCAACTTCTCGGACTCCGACAACGTGTGTAATTGTTGTCGCTCCATAGCTGGATAAAAGTATTGGATTGATGGATGCAGCCGCACCATGCACCGCTCCGCCAATTTTTGGCAATGTTCCGACGACGTTAAAATAACGAAGTCTCCCGAATCCGCATGGCCGACAAAATCAGTGTCTCCTCCACTTTCCTGCACGGCATTAGCAATCATCAGCGTCACCGCCCGCGACACATCATCTGCGGCCACAAAGCCAAACTTATCGCGGAACTTGCTCAAGCCACGAACGCCCGCCATCACCACGCCCCAATCAGTCTGATTCAACAGTCGTTCTAACTGTTCGCGCACCAAGGTTCCTTCTGGCAAGCCCGTTACAGGATTCAGCAGCGTACTCATTTTTGCTCGCCGTAGCGCATTACGTACCCGCAGCCGCAACTCCTGAATATCAAATGGCTTGGTAATATAATCCACCGCCCCCAATTCAAGACCCGCTAACTTATCTTCCCGTTCTCGCCTTTCCGTAAGAAAGATAACTGGAATATGCTGGGTTTTGCGCGAGCGGCGCAGCTGTCGGCATACTTCATACCCATCAATATCCGGTAAACGAATATCCAGCACCGCTACGTCTGGTACATTTTCCAAAATACCTGCAACGGCATCT
>UOEU01000730.1_pt1 | contig 11000 bp, 9 predicted proteins | sample 1989311 | NCBI WGS metagenome assembly UOEU01 (sample SAMEA4712195, study PRJEB27164) | hydrothermal vent metagenome | biome: marine basaltic hydrothermal vent biome; feature: marine hydrothermal vent; material: mineral | place: Pacific Ocean | collected 2011-06-14/2011-07-23 | depth 1719 m | reverse complement strand
GCTCCAAAAAACCACGTTTTTGCTGATGCCAGGCACATGCTTTTCCAATCCCTGGAACATGCGCCAAGATAACTCTTCCTTCATTGCTTCGTAGTCGGACGGCCGTTCCCCATAGACACCGTTCGCCCATTTTTGGAAGCCTTCATAACCAACAAAGGTGAATGCTTCGCAGGTGTGGTGGCCGCTGTGCATTTTAGACGGGTCTTTAAGCGTCGTGGTTGTCAAAAACATCAAACCCGGCGTTTGGGTCTCCAATGCACGGGAAGTCAGCCCTTGTTGATACAGCCCATCCACATCTGCATGATCGTAAAACCAAAAGTTACCCGAATCTAATCCCGCACCGCGCATGTCCATATCGACGGCAAAGAAAAGGCTCAACACAGAGACGGAATATTTAGCACGGTTGAGCTTGCGCTGCAGGCGGTTGGGCAAATGTTCATACCCAATCAGTTTGCCAAAAGTCACTTCAGGGTCGGCGTTGCTGATGACGTGCTGACTGCGAATCTGCGTGCCATCAGCCAATTCCACGCCAACGGCACGCCTGCCTTCAATTAAAATTTGGCGCACACTCGTTTGTAGCCGAATCTGGCCGCCTGCCCGTTTTAAGGCACGAACAAAGGCGCGGGGAATGGCAAAACCACCGCCGCGTGGGAAGTAGCCGCCGTTAAAGTAATGGTGGGTCACGCCCGCATGAACAAATGCAGAAACTTGTGATGGCGGCATCCCATGATCGCCCGATTGCCCTGCCAAGATTGCTTTCAAAAAGGGATCGGAGACAAAATGTTCAATTAAATCTTGACCCGTGTGGGTCACCCAGCGCAGCACTTTCGCCCCATCACGCAGTCCGCTGACTGGGTTTTTGCTACTGCCCAAATTGCGAAGGCTGCCCATGATCTCAGAAACGGTATTCAAATAGCCGTCGATACCGGCCGTTTCCTGTGGAAATCGCTACTTGAGCCGTTCGGCGAACCGCTCTTTCCCTTTGGGGATGTCAAATCGCTCGTTGCCCACGATGATATGGTCGAAGCCGTCGGGATTCAGTTCGCAAAATTACAGGTCTTGTGAAATGCCCAGCCCTTCGTAGACGCGGCGTAGCTGTCCACCCGGCTGCACGTCGCCGATGTAATGGACGCTGGGGCTAAAGCGATACCCTTCCAGAGTAAATGAGTGACACCAGCCGCCAGGCACGTCGTGCTGCTCACAAACAAGCACTTTTTTGCCCGCCTGGGCACATGTGACAGCGGCCGTTACACCGGAACCAATGACAATCACGTCATAATCTGTACTCATCGTTATTAATTTTCCTTAACTGTTTGCCGCTCTTTATTCATCGTTTCTTACTCAATTGATGTACGATTATACAAAATTTGAGGATATGTCAGGATAATTAGAAAAATAGGAGCAATTTATATGCAAAAAGCAACTTGTTCAGCTATTCTTTGAGAAGTCCACAGTCTCATATGCGGACAAACATCCTCAGATGCCCGCACTTGGTATTTATGGTAAATTCCGATATGGTTATTAGCAAATATTCATGACATGAATGATCGAAACTGAGGCACAGGATGATCAATAAATTCATTTTAGAAAATTGTGGGCCCATTGAAGAAATCCGTTGGGATCCATCTTCACATATAAATTTGGTGATTGGCAAAAACGGAACTGGTAAGAGCATTCTCTTAAAAATGCTATATGTTGCTTTGCGGTCTACAGAAGAATATAAAAGGGGAGATAGCAAAGATACGTTTCGGCAGGTTGTTGGAAGAAAATTGCGCGATACATTTCAAGTTGAACCGGTCGGCGATCTGGTCAAGAAAGGTGCGGATAGGTTGAAACTGGAGTGCAAGTTAGGAGGTGAAAATATCCACTTTTCATTTTCGCCTTCTGCGGTGCGTGGTGTTGGCGAGGTTTCTGAAATTGTGGAGCCGAGTTCTGCATTGTCCCTATTTTTGCCACCAAAAGAGATACTCTCATTGACATCCATCATTAAACGTACTCGTTTACAAGATCAACTTTTGGGCTTTGATGATACCTATCTGGATTTAGCAATCGCACTTGAAGGTGACCCACAACAAGGCAAAGTACATAGAAACTTAGCAGAGGCGCGTCAGCGATTGTCAACATTGTTCCATGGGCGACTTGTGCAATCTGGAGAAAGTTGGCAATTTAAGGAGGGAAATGCAAAATATTCTATCCATATAACTGCTGAAGGTGTCAAGCGACTTGCCTTAATTGATCGATTGATTAGTAATCGTTCACTCTATCCAGGTTCCGTATTATTTATTGATGAGCCGGAAGCGATGCTTCATCCTCATGCCATTGTAGAATTTATGGAGATTCTTCATTTGCTCGCTATGCAAGGCATCCAAATATTTATGGCATCCCACTCTTATTTTGTACTAAAAGCATTGTATGTAATTTCCAAACGTGAGAAAGATATTGATATTAAAATTTTGTCGTTAATAAGCGAAAGCACTTCTGTCAAAGCCAATCTTTCTGAGGGTATGCCTGATAATCCAATTATAGACGAAGCTATATCGATTTATGAAAAAGAAATTGATGTGGAGCTGTAAATTACAAAATGCCAAGCAAAACTGTAACTGAATCTGGTTTGGATTTTATTTTGGATGCCGACAAGCTATTCTTGCCGGAGAGAGAAGTATTCTATATCACAAAATTAAGCTCTCATGGTGTCAAAATTTGTGACGTTATTTTTTTGAATCCTCACGATGATTTGTTAATCATTGAAATAAAATCATCTTCTCCGCGAGAGCATCAAGAATTTATCAAAGAAATCAAACAGAAGTTTGTTGACTCGTTGTTAATTTTTGTGGCGACATGGGCAAATCGAAAAAATACGCAAGCGAAATATTTTCCATCTTCGTTACAAATCTCAAATGTGCTTCAAAGAAAAATGCGGCTTGTTTTGATCATAGCGAGCCATAAACCAGAATGGCTTTCCCCACTGCGTGATAGTTTAAGAAAGGAATGTAGGCCGTTAGAAAAACTATTTTCGTTGGAAGAAACCCAAGTTTATAATCAAGAATTAGCCCGTCGAAAACTTAAGCTCACTATCAACGAGTAAGACCAATCCATCTATCATCTTTACCCATCACTACTTTGCAAAAAAGCTATCTGATCGCATATAGCATAATACGCTTCCCCAGCACACCCTTTGCACAAGGTCAAATCCCTCTGCTTTACTTCGCGCTGGTTAATAATCTCTTCGCCACAGCGGTCGCACAGCGTGCGCAGCCCAGGCTTGCTAATCAGTTCAGCAACGGGGCGGCGCAGCTGAACAAGCTGGTACGCCAGAAGCTCTTCAGTAGGCATCCGCTGGTAGCCCAACAGGTAGCCTTGCCACTTATTTTTGGCTTCAGGTGCATATTTCAGGGCGGTTTCGCGGCAAAGGGGATGGGGGTAGACGCGAACGGCCGTTTCCGTCCTCGTGTCCACAAAGGTCGCTGCCATCTTCCCATAATCCTCAATTCGCATTGTGCGCCGCCCCACCCAGCAGTTGGTAGCGACAGCCACCCCATCCGCACCACAACCATCCGTTTCCATAATGGTCAGCAGCCGTTTGCGCGACTGTGGTAGCTCCAACCCCAGCAGTTCCCCTGAAAACAGCCCCATCCGCACCCCCAAAACCTGACGCGGACAAAGATGTTTATGCAAAACGGCCGTTTGAGCCAGTAATTCTTCCAAATCCATCATTTTATAAGCCAAAGAACTTAACAAACCTCATATTTTAACCGCAGAAAACACAGAAATTTTTCCCCTGTTTTTCTCCGTGCCCTCTGTGGTTAAATAGATTATTGCGTTTTCGTCGTCCGCTCCTTAAACGTCATCTCTGCAAACGAATGCTTAAACGGTGATTCACCCGTTTTTTCAATAAACGCCTTGCCCAATTTATAGCGGTAGGCGTTGGTAATGGGGTCTGGCACACGGTGTACCAGCGAATTAGAGGGGCTAGATGGATGTAAAAAGTTGGTAAACAAAATGCCCTTCTTCACATCCGCAGAGACAATTGCTACGGCACGTGCCTCACCGCTTCCCGTGCGAATATGACCGTTTTCCATCAATCCAGTAAAGGTCATGTCATCCCCTTTTACAGAAATCCAGTTACCATCCTGTATCAGAATATCATCACTCCACAACCTTACCTCATCACCACTTTCAATGCCAAACTCTTCAGCATCATCTGGGTGAATTTCTACCCAAGTGTCGGGCCAGCGGTTTAAGATGTATGGCTTGCGAAAATCATCTGCGCCAGATTGCCAGATTTCATTAATACGGCCGCTTGTCAGCCACATCTCACCTTTGCTTCGATCAGGGGTAATCCGTGCATAAAAGTCGCTAAACAACTCCCACGGCGACTTATTCAGCACCGCCTTGCCAGATTGCGTCTTAAAATGAGTCAACCATTTATGATGCAGCGTCGGCCCTTCAGGCGCAGCCAATTCCAGCGTCGTATCATGTAGCCGTACTGTACCCACCATTTCGCCATTTACCCAGCGGATGGGTGTCTGGATACCTTCCGTACCCAGCGTGCGCAGCAGTTCGTGTGCGGTCATGCCTAGCTGTTTGGCTCGCCAGACCAGCACATTGTAATCACGGTGGCCGCTACGGCTAAACCGTGCCGATTCTTCAAATACAGCGTTATCATCCTCCCAATCAAATCCTTTAAAGCCCATCTTTTGGGCAAATTGGGCAATGGCCCACCAGTCCGGTTTAGATTCACCCGGCGCGTCGTAAAACTTTGAATAGAGGCGCAGGCGGCGTTCCCCATTATTGCGGGTAGCATCATGTTCGCCCCAAGCAGCCGCCGGCAGCACAATATCAGAAAATTCTGTACCAATAGGCGCTACAGGATAAAGATCAGAATCGACCAGCAGCATGCCATCTTCATCCACACGTTTAATAAGCGTATCGATAATCGCTTGTTTGTCGGATGAGGTGACCTGCACTGGATGCTCTGAAGTCATAGCACGGAAGGTGTTTTCCAACTCCCGGCTGGCAGCCATGGCACCCATCCATGTCGTGCCAATGGCCCAAGCAAAGCGGACGTGTCCCGCTTCTACCCAGCGATCTAAGTCGAGGGCTTGCTTACGACGACCTGGTATCTTTGCTGGTGATTTTTCACGCGGGTAAGAAGCGGCGCCCATCCAGCCACGCTGATGTCCACCCATGCGGCTAATCATCCGGCCGGGGCGATTGCCCGCACCGTTTATGAGACCGAGTGCTGCATAGGAAGTGGTGTTGGTGTAATTATTCGACCAGTAGTTGCCTTTCTCAAAGGCGAATGATGTTTTCGGCCGTTCACCACCCGCACCTGTAATCATCTCTGCCGCTTGAATAATTTGTGACTCAGGAATACCGGTCACTTGGGAGGCAAAAGCCATCGAAGCCGGTTCATAATCCAAAATCCATTCACGGTATCCTGAGTAATCGTCACCGATTTTGCCCCAAGTGGTGCGCCATTGCCACGGGGTGTTGCGCGTACCGCGCCCCATGCCCATTTCAATTTCCCAGCTAGAGGCAATCCACTTTTCAATAAACTCTTTATCTTCCCAACCTTGCTCCAAAATGTAGCGAATAAGTGCTAAATGGAGCAAAGTGTCCGTTCCAGGATTAATTTGCAGGAAGAGGCCGCCATTTTGTTCAGCATAGGCTACCCCAGCGGTGCGACGGGGCAGCACCATAATCATCTTGGGACCATTCATCAGCCAACTGGTGAAAACAATTGTTTTAGTTTCATACGGGTCGGTACCAGAAATGAACAGGACGTCTGCTTCAGACCAATCTTTGTAGCTGGCACTAAAGGTGATAATCCCGCTGTCGTCAACGCCAGCCGTATCGCTAAAATCGCCTGGCTTGTCGTGTTGCGAGTAGGCGGGGGTTTTGATGGCGCCAAAGGCGAGTTTGGTAATGGCGAAGGTGTTTTCAAAGAATTCGTAGGAGTAGGTTTTCATCGCCCAAGCCGCTTCGCCATACTTGGCAATAACGTGTTTGGAAACGGCCGCCATGACATCCGTCGCCGTGTCCCAATCGACCCGCTCCAGCTTGCCATTAACCCGAATTTGTGGGTATTGTAGGCGGTCGCGGGTGGGCGTATCGGGATTGTAGCATTTGAGAGCGAGCGTACCGCCACGAATGGAGTGGTTGCCCGCTTTGTTGACAACGGCCGCTTCAAAATCTGCCACAACCACGGCATGATGTGCCTTGCCGTCTACAGAAACGATATTGTGCTGGTTGGGGCTAACCCAGGGAGCAAGCGTGCCGCCAATCGGCCGTCCAAACGCATTTTTGTCGGCGGCGCGGCCGCCGCTTTCACTGTCGGTAGGCCAAGTGTAAACCTTGTAACCACAGGCGACAACGCAGTAGTCGCAGGCGGTGGTGTGCATTTTAGCGTCCGGTGGTGGAATAGGGACGCTGTCTTGGGGTGTATAATCATCTGACATAGTTTTTTCCTCGTTATGGAAGTGCTAACTAAGCTGCTGGATTCTCATTGTTATCAGCATAGCCAAAAATCAAGCCCATCACGCCAGTGGCAACAATGTCGTCACCATCCAGCTCTAATAAAATTTGGGGCAGGCCTTGGGTGGCGTGGCCGCTAATGACCATGCCGTGCCGAGTCATATCAAACGTCGTCCAATGCAGCGGGCAGGGGCCAGCAATTCCTTTTTGGCCCTGGAACTGCCCAGCAAGCGGGCCACCCTGATGGGTGCAGAAGCTGTTAAAGGCAACGACGTTTTTCTCGGAGCCAATGCCGCCGCCAGCGGGTTCGTTGAGCATGATCAGGAAGTTGGTTGAAGCGGAATCATCCCAAGGATATTTGAAAGAGATTGGTTCATTGAACTTTAATGCGCTCAATTTAACGATAACTTGCCGTTCGTATTGGGCAACATTTGCCCGAAAGGTTGTGGGCATGCCCACTTTTCGCAAATAGCTGGGCAAAGATATTGTGATAACGGTCGCACTGCCCAACTGAAGAAAGTTGCGGCGAGAGATGACTGTTTGGGTAGGGTCGCATGTTTTTTCTGTCATAGTTTTCTCCGTTTGTAGACAATGATCAGTATTCAGCTACATAATACTGATTACTGGTCACTCAGTAATGCCTCGCTCATATCCCAGGGTGCATAATCTGGCAGTTCGGGCGCATCCATAATGATTTTGTCGCCACATAGGCTGTTTAGGAAAGTGACTAAAGATGCTTGCTCGCCAGCCGTTAGATTGAGCGGCTGAAGCTGCGGGTCTTTGTTGGGGACGTTGCCGCCCCCTTCATTGTAGAAGGCGACAACTTCTTCGAGTGTGCTAAAGACGCCGTTGTGCATGTAGGGGCTGGTGTAACAGGTGTCGCGCAGGCTGGGGGTGTGGAACGCGCCCCGATCCGCCTCTATTTTTGTGACGTAGTAGAGGCCGAAGTCGGCAACGGCCGTATTATAATCTTCCTCCGTGACTCCTTTGATCCACTGTTCATACCGGAACGTAATTTGGTTGAGCGCACTATCTCTAAATTGAGGTGCTTCTGGTACGCCTGTGATGTGAAAAGAGTCGTCGCTAATGAGCGCCCCGTTGTGGCAAGCGATGCAGTTGGCTTGACCCGTGAATAGTTCATACCCTGCCACAGCTTCTGCGGAGATAGCATTTTCGTCACCATTTAGATAGGCATCGAAAGGTACATTTTGGCTGACGATGGTACGCTCAAAGGTGGCGACAGCCATCAACGCTTGATTCCACGTAGGATAATCGGTGCCGTACACTTCTTTGAATAGCTCAAGATAGCCGGGGATAAGCGCCAGCCGCTCTTCTGCCAGAGCAGAGTCCATGTTGCCGGCTACAGCACCGCCCCAAGCACCATTGGCCTGTTTTTCTAAGCTTCTTGCGCCACCATCCCAATTAACTTTGGTGTAAAAGCCGCTGTTGATGATGGTGGAGGCGTTGCGCCAGTGGGTGCTGCCAGGGTAGCCAAAGGAGATGGGGCTGCTCACGGCCCAGCTACCGTCGCTGGTAGGATGGCAAGAGTTGCAGGAAAGGGAGCCATCGCCAGATAAGCGCGTATCGAAGAAGAGCATCCGCCCCAATTCAACTTTGGCTTCGCTGTAAGGATTGTCTGGCGGGAAGTTCATGGCAGGGAGTGGCGCAAGTGGGGGAGGTGTGGCGGGTACAGTTACGGCCGTTTCTCCACTCTCCCCTGTTTCTCCAGCCGCAGGCGTCACTTCAGCCACATCTTCTGGCTGATTGTTGGCAGCGTACCAAATGATGCCGCCAGCCAAAGCCAGCATGGCTGCAGCAAAGCCAAAGATTAAAGCAAACCCTTTTTTGCCCATAGTCCGGTCTCCCCAAGGGAGTTTATTGTTAGAGTCGCTCATCGATTGTCTCCTAATGTGCGTAGTTGATAGGCTGGCTGGTCGGTGGCTTCAACAGCAGGAAGTTCAGAAGAACTTACGCTGTTGAGGAACGCAACCAGTTGGCTCATCTCTTCGGCCGTCAACCCCAAGTCTAATCCGTCGTTATAGAAAGCGACGACCTCATCTAGGGTGGCAAAAGTGCCGTTGTGCATGTAGGGGGGGGTGTGCGCCACTTCACGCAATGGGGCGGTGCGGAATGCACCCCAGTCTCCGTCTGCTTTCGTAACGGCGTAGTGGCCTACATCCTCTGTTAGATTGCGGTAGTTGGGCACGCCAAGCTGGCGGAAGAAGCGGCGGAAGGTGATGTGACGCATGGGGTCTGCCCAAATGTCGCCATTTTCCGGCACGCCGCTAACATAAAAGTTGCCGTCGCTGAGGGTAGGGCCGCTGTGGCAGGAAGCACAGCTAGCTTCAAAGAGGGTTAACCCAGCTGCGGCTTCTTCTGATAAGGCTGTGTCGTCCCCTGCCGTGTATAAATCGTAAGGGGTGACGGCGGTGTTAAGGCTGTGGACGTAGGCGGTGAGTGAGTTAAGAATGCCGCCAAATGATGGGTTGCTGCCAAGCGCATCTTGGAAAAGCTGCACGTATTCTGGCACTTGTTTGATGCGCTCGACCATAAGACGGCCGTCCATCGCCATGAAGTGGGCTTCGGTGATGTGGTCGCGGACGGTAGTGGGTAAATCTGTGGCATCAAGACGGCCGTCCCAATAGACAGCTTCCTCGTTGTAGACCATATTGTACAGGGTGGGGGTGTTGCGGAAGTAGCCCATGCCGGTGTACCCATCGCTCAGAGCCATGCCGTCGGTAAAGGCGTTGTCTGGCTGATGGCAACTGGCACAGCTAACGTTGGCATCCCCTGAGAGACGGGAATCGAAGAAAAGGTATTTGCCTAGCAAAACTTGGGCATCTTCGTACGTTTTGGGCGGCTCGGCAAAGGGGGTTAGGCTAGCTTCAGACGGCCGTTCTATATCAATCGGCACAAGCTCATACGCTGGTGCGCTAGTGACACCTTCGCCCGTCAAGGTTAGCAAATGCCCCACAATAAGGTCAATTTCCTGCCCAGAGAGTCGGTCGCCTATGTTGGGCAGCATGACGTTGGCTGGGCAGTCTCCGTTGGGACATACTGGGGCAATGATGGCGTTGGGATTCAGGAGTGATTCGCGGATGTATGCTTCTGCATCTTGTCCGGCTACGCGGTCAGCCGCTGCATTGCCAATGTTGGTGAGGTTTGGCCCTACCTGCCCCACGGCGTTGGGAATGCCAGGAATGGTGTGACAGCCACTGCAGCCTGCCGCCGCAAAAGCGGCTTGGGTAGCGGTGTCTGGCGGATCGGCGGTTTGGGCACTAAACACGGCCATTGGACGGCCGTTTACAATGCCTATCGCTAGGATAGTAAGCAGGGCAAACAGTCCAACGACAATAAGCTTGAGGGATGTTCGCATAAGTTGCCTCCTTCTCTAATTGTGACAATAAAGTCTCATAATAGTTTCTCAGAAGAAGGGAGATGGCGCGTCAGGCGGGGGGGTGATTGGGATCACCCTGTGGGGTGATTTAATGGTTATTTGTTAATGGTAAATTGTAAATGGCTATTACCAACCATTAACCGTTTACAATTTACCGTTCCATTATCAGGCGTAGCCGTGGCGGACGGCCCAGAGGGCGGCTTGGGTGCGGTCGGAAACATGCAGCTTTTCAAAGATGTGGCGCACGTGGGTCTTGATGGTGTTGGGGGAAAGGCTAAGAGTCTGGGCGATGGCGGCGTTGTCTAGTCCTTGACCAATGAGGCGTAAAACGCGCAGTTCGGCTTCTGTGAGCATGTTGTCGGGATTTGTGTCGGCTTGGGATTGAGGCGTGGGGGAAACGGCCGTTGCCAATACCATTTTTAACAAGTCGCGGTCTAATAAATGGTTACCTTCGGCTGCAGCCCGCACGGAATGGGGGATTTTGTCTGGGTTTACTTCTTTGGAAAGGAATCCAGCTGCGCCTAGGGAGACAGCCCGTGAGAGGTAGGCTGGGTAAGTGTGGGAGGTGAGGATGATAACGGCCGTTTCTGGCTGCGCTTCTTTGATGGCCGAAAGTGCCTGCAAGCCATCCAAATCTGGCATACGAATATCTAACAATACCACTTGGGGACGGTGTGCGGCGGCTTGCTCAATCGCTTCGCGGCCTGTAGCAGCTTCAGCAACCACTCGGAAGCCTTCCCGCTCTAGCATGATCCGTAACCCCTCGCGCACCACGCCATGATCATCTGCAATAAGGACGGTAATCGGTTCATTCATGTGGGTATTTTAGCGCAATTGAGCCAGACATTAATGGAAGTCAAATAATTAAATCGGTAATTACTTTGGTTTTCCCTAACTGATGTAAAAAAAAGGATGACAGAGTAGATGTTTTTTGAGAAAATAGAGGTATGAAAAACATTCACCCAAAAACACCTACTCAAGCGAATTATCGCATTTTAGACCTAATTGAACAAATTGTTACCGTTGCACCCAAAGGAACAGCCTTGGGATTAAGCGATCTAATCAGTGCCATGTTCAGTGGCTACTTCATCGAATCAGGCGGGGCGGTTACGCCAGCAATAGAGGC
>UOEU01000724.1_pt1 | contig 11066 bp, 9 predicted proteins | sample 1989311 | NCBI WGS metagenome assembly UOEU01 (sample SAMEA4712195, study PRJEB27164) | hydrothermal vent metagenome | biome: marine basaltic hydrothermal vent biome; feature: marine hydrothermal vent; material: mineral | place: Pacific Ocean | collected 2011-06-14/2011-07-23 | depth 1719 m | reverse complement strand
GGGTTTGGAGGCTGCCGTTTTGGGCATCGTAGAGCATAAGGAAGCCACGTTCAGCACCGGTGAGCTGAATGATGGAGTCCATTACTTGGTTGAGCACCTCACCTAAGTCTAGGCTTTTGCCAAGCTGGGAACTTACTTCGTATAAGGCTGCAAGGCGTGCTTCTTGTCTTTCAATAAGTTGGTTATTCATAACATTATTCCTGATGTTTCTAAAGGTAATCCTGTGTCAGATTCATTTTTGATACCGAATAGAACTGACATTTCTAATCACGTCATGATCGATTGCCATTGTAATCAATTCTATTGTTGGCTCACGCATAAATTGCGTGAAAAACGATAGCTGCTGGAGATGAGAACCTCCCGGAGGTTTAGACGTAAAAGTAGTGCTTTGACGGGAGCCTCCGGGAGGTTGGTTTTACGGCCGTAATCCAAGTAAACTGAGCGTATGAAAACGATGTCGCAGCAAAAGTTCCTGCAAGCCATCCCAGAAGTGATGATTCCGCAGCTGCCCACCCCGCTACAAACCATCCAAGTGCGGCAGCCATGGCGTTGGCTGACCCAGTTCCACTTTGGCGAAACGCGGCTTCATTATGAACTGTCGCGGGTGGCGCGACGGGACGCTTGGGAAATAGGGTTCCATTTTGAGTCGGGCGATAAGCAGCTCAACCGCTTTTTGCTGCTCGGCTTTCGCCGCCATCTGTTTGAAATTAAGGATGTGTTGGGCGAATCGTTTGAGGCGGAGGTGTGGGATAAAGGGTGGGCGAAGGTGTACGAAATCGTTCCTTCTGAACCGCTAACGGAAGCGTACCAAATGAAAATCGGCCGTCGGCTGGCCGAAGTGATTGGCTGCTTGCACCCTATTTTTGTTGATTTGCGCGGTCAGGCGGCACGAATTAAGCGGTGATTCTAGAGAATCGGAAATAAAAAGCACTTTTTATTGGACACTGATAAACACAGGTAAACACTGATAAAAGCACAAAAATTAGGCTCTTCAGGAACTCATGGGGTTAAGAGAAAAATCTGCCGCGAATTACGCGAATTTGCGCGAAAACAAGAAGAAATTCGTGAAATTCGCGGCAAAAAAATGAATCAACCCCATGAAATCCCATAGACCCAAAAATCATTGTTTATCCGTGAAAGCTTGTGCTGAGCGTAGTCGAAGTATCAGTGCCCAATTACTCACTATCTTTTAATTACTTGGTGGAATCTTAATGATTTGCCCAAGTTCCAGCACATTGGGGTTGGCAATATTGTTGTAGCTTGCCAACTCCTCGATGGTGAAGCCGTAGTTCAAGCCAATACGGTACAGATTTTCGCCAGCCTGCACGACGTGGCTGCGCTCTTCGGTGATGGGAGGAACGGCCGTTGCATCTTCGCTGGGAACGGCCGTTGCCACAACTTCCGTTCCTTCTGCTGGGATGATCAACACTTGACCCAAATCGAGCGAATCGACATTGGTCAGATTGTTAGCGGCGATAATGATCTCGGCGGAGATGTCGTACAGTAGACTTAGCCCAGAAATGGTGTCACCTGCAACAACGGTATGACTCACTTCGCCTCGTGGTTCGCTGCTTTCTGGTGGTGTGGTGGGGTCTGCGTTGGGAGCGGCCGTTGCGTCTACAGCCGGATCGGTGGTTGTGCCTTCGGGAACGGCCGTTGCGTCTACTGCCGGGTCAGTTGCTGGTTGAGCATTTGGGTCTGTTGTAGGAATTGCCAAGGTAGCTGGCAGAATGGGATCGGCCGTTGCGACCTCTGCATCTGGATTGATCGGCCGTTCACAGGCCACCAAAGCAAAAGCCAGCAAGAACAAAGCGAGCAACAACCAGCGGGATTGAGTCAGATATTTCATAGGATTCTCCTTATTAATTGCGGCTTGTTATTGGTTGCTAATGGCTTGTACAAAACATTAGCAACGAACTACCAGCCACATTCTCCTTCTTCATGGTGCAAGGTATTTCATAAATCGAAAGTAATTAGGCGGATTCCGCAAAATAATCAGGAATAAATATAGCGGTTGTGCGGAATCCGCTTGAGGCGTTTTCGGATTGAAGGGTTATTTAATTTTCCGAAAACGCCTTATGTAAAATATCACTAAACATAACGCAGTCTACCATAGGCAAAAATGAGCGTCAAGTGAGTGGCAACTGCGTGACGGCTGTCGGGAAATACGGTTCTGCTTCGCTACCCATTGGTTGATCCGCTATAATTTTGCCCCATGCCGTCTGAACAGCAACCTGGTTCAAACGGTGGCGCAGGCGCGGGCAAGATAGGTATTAACGCCCATCTGCTTTCGGGGGAATCTGGCTATCGTAGAGCAGGCATCCACCAATATATTGCCCAAGTTTTGCGCCATCTGCCCTGGGAAGAGGGTGAACCAACTTACGTTGTCTTTACGCAACAGAAAAATTTATTGGCTGATAGTTTGGGATTAACGGCCGTTTCTAGCCGTTTGCCTACAGAAAATCGCTGGCTGCGTATCTTTTGGGAACAGCTAATTTGGCCTTGGCAGGCGTGGCGACGTGGATTTAAGCTGCTGCACAGCATGGCCTTTGTTGCCCCGCTGCTGGCACCTTGCCCTACGGTTATTACCGTGTATGATCTCAGTTTTTACCATTTTCCGGAGCGATTTCCACGCTTGCAGCGGCTTTATTTGAGTGGGCAAACCCGCCGCTCTTGCCATCGGGCAAAACGGATCATTACCATTTCCGAGTCGAGTCGTCAGGATGTCCACCGCTTTTTTGACGTGCCGCTGGGGCGGATTGATGTGGTTGTGCCTGGGGTGGATGCTGTTTATCGGCCGTTACCAAAAGAAGAAGTTGCCGCTTTCCGAACCAAACAAGAGATTGAGCGGTTTGTGCTGCATGTCGGTACGCTTCAGCCGCGCAAAAACATCCCCATGCTCATTGAAGCATTTGCTCAACTCGACGATGCAGAGCTGAAATTAGTTTTGGTTGGCGGCAAGGGATGGCTGTACGATGATATTTTTGAGCAGGTGAAGCGGTTGGGGCTGGTGGAGCAGGTTGTTTTTACGGGATATGTACCGGACGATGAGCTGCCGCTTTGGTACAATGCCGCCGAACTGCTCGTTTTCCCATCCCTTTATGAAGGGTTTGGGATGCCTGTGGTTGAGGCGATGGCCTGCGGTACGCCTGTGATTGCTTCTAACAGTTCGTCTATTCCTGAAGCGGTGGGCGAAGCGGGGCTGCTGTTTGAGCCCAATGATGTGCAATCGTTGGTGCAGCAGATGACGGCCGTTTTGCACAACCCTACTTTACAAAACAAACTAATTGAGCAAGGGCTGCACCATGCCCAAACTTTTTCGTGGGAGCGCGCAGGACGGGAAACGGCCGTTGTTTACCGTCGCGCCATGTTAGAAAAATGAGCCATCAAAGAATCCGAATTGCCACCATATTGAGCGACCTGCTGCTGATTAACGCAGGTTTTGCCCTTGCCTATGTCATTCGCTACCGTTGGCAATGGCTCCTGCCCGTTGATGAACGCTTTTTTGAGCCGTACAGTCGCTACTTTAGTCAACAAATTGTCCTAAACATCTTATTGGTTATTACATTTTTGCAGATGCGCGTTTGGCGACGCAAGCGGGGCGAATTTTGGGTTGACGAGTTATCACGTATTACCTATGCAACGGCCGCTGGCATTGGTTTAATGAGTATGATCGCTTTTTTTGTTCAGCCAGAGCCGTTTTCTCGCCTGATGCTTGCTTGGGTCTTTTTGGCTATCGTTCTGTTTATTGGCGTGGCGCGGCTGATTCGCCGATGGTTGCTCTCTTGGCTGTATCAGCGGAGCGTTTTGGTGGATCGGGTATTGGTCATTGGCTCTGGCGAAGTGGGGCGCAGCCTCATCCGCACGCTGCTGGCCCGTCCCGATTTGGGCTATCAGACGGTGGGCTATTTGCACGACGGCCTGAGTGAGAACAATATCGGTTTGGGACGCATCCCCAATTTGGGGATGTTTACAGATTTGCAGCAGATGTTGGCGGAACGGCCGCAATTACACACCGTGTTTATCGCCTTGCCGGGGGAGATGCACCAGCAAATTTCTCGGCTTTTACACACTTGCCAAGCATATGGGGTGCGGGCGCAGGTGGTGCCAGATTTGTTGCAGTTGAGCATGAATCGGGTGGAGTTTAACAATATGGCGGGCATTCCTATCTTGGGCGTGCGAGATGTCGGTATTAGCTGGGTGCAGCAACTGGTCAAGCGGCTGCTGGACTTAGCAATTATCCTGCTGGGGGGCATTCCAGCATTTTTGGTGATGGGCGTTATTGCGCTGGCAATTAAGCTGGATTCACCGGGGCCTGTTATTTATAAGGCAGCGCGTGTGGGGCGAAACGGCCGTTCCTTCCAAATGTACAAATTTCGCTCAATGGTAGTGGATGCCGATCAATACAAAGAAGCCCTCAAAGAGCAGAATCAGGCTGACGGCCCCCTTTTTAAGATGAAGGATGATCCGCGCATGACCCGCGTGGGTCGCCTCATTCGCCGAGCAAGCCTGGATGAGCTGCCCCAAATTTACAATGTGCTGCTGGGGCAGATGAGTTTGGTAGGGCCGCGCCCACCCTTGGCTGAAGAAGTTGCGGCGTATAAGCCGTGGCATAAGCAGCGGCTGTCGGTGATTGGTGGGGTGACGGGGCTGTGGCAGGTAAGCGGCCGTTCCGACCTGACCTTTGATGAATTGTGCCTGCTAGACATCTACTACATCGAAAATTGGTCGCTGGCGTTGGACATCCGTATCTTGCTACAAACCATCCCCCACTCGCTATTCGGTCGGGGAGCCTACTAATTTTCGATTGACGATTGACGATTTTTCTGGGGTGATAAAGGTGATTTGGTTACGTAGGGTAACGTCTATTTTAGCCCCCTCGTTCCATACGCTGCGTGAGAATAAGACAGAATCTAGATAGTTCTGTTATGGTATAATGCATCTATCATGAGCAAAAACTTGGAAGCGCGACACAGAGTTGCCCAATATATGGCTCGGTCTCATCAGGCGGTTGAGACGAGTAAGCTGGTGCTGACTCATGAAGATTATATAGCGGCCGTTAACCGTGCCTACTACGCTATTTTTTATGCCGCCAACGCCCTGCTGGCAACCAAAGGGCTGGAGCGCAGCAAACATTCTGGCGTTATTGCCGCTTTCCGCCAACATTTTGTCAAAACGGGCCTCATCGAACCCCAATTTAGCCGTTTTTATGGCGCAACAATGGATGAACGGCATGCTGGAGACTATGACCTCATCATCTTCTCGTCGTGCTCGCTCAATATCAGCAATATCGTCTATATCTTCCAATATTTGTTGGATAGTTTCCCAAACAGACATCTCAACCTGAACGGCCGTTTTCCTGCCCTCATGATCCACAACATATTGCACAGATGCCAATATTTCACTTACAGTCATCTCTCTCACCTCACTCATGCTTTGCTGCCAGCAGTATAGCATAAATTGATCGGTTTTGTTGCTGGTGGTGATGCCTAATACTAAGTATCTCTCAACAGTCATGCTGAGGTTCTCCGAAGCATCCCTGTGGCGATGAATGATTAGATATTTCGCTTAGCAAAGATTCTATTCAGTACAGTTTAGAGGGATTCTTCGCTCCGCTCAGACTTGTGCTGAGTTTATCGAAGTAATGACACCTAAAAGGTGGATTACTTATTTAACGTGCTAATTTGTACCAGAAAATAACAACCAACAACCGCCCTAAAATTCGTCATCAGGGGCGGTGGGCTGTTCCATGTTAACAACTTCGCCATGAAAGTTGATGGTGATGCGGAAGCCCATCATGCCCATCATGTCGCGGGCTTGGCTGGGGATGCCTTGGGCGATGATTTGATCCATGTCGATGTTGTTCATTTGGGCATCAACGGCCGCTTTCGTAAATAGATCATCCTTGCCCATCATCCGCAGCGCTTGCTCTACAGCAATCTCCTTGTTTTCTTCTAGCTGCTGCAAAAAGATTGCCAATACTTGCCTATCCACCTGCTCCGCATCAATGTGGCGCAAGAAACCAGCATCATCCACCACATAATGGATGTCTTGGCCGACAACGGCCGTTTCTACCCGATTCCCTGCTTCATCAAAAATAAGTTCTGTAAATAATGCTTTATTTGCCATCCTGAAATCCTCTATCAAGTTTATGAGCTTTCTGAAACAAGCTGATTTTACCGCAGAGAACGCGGAGCACGCAGAGAAAAATAAAAACCTCTGCGTTCTCTGTGCCCTCTGCGGTTCCATTCTTCAGAAGCCTCAATTATCATTTTCTGTACGTGCCAAACGGCGATTTCTCCCAGAAACGGCCGTTTAGCTCATCCTGTTCTAAGCAATTATACAATTTTAGTGGCAACCGTGGGGTAATTTGTGGGCAAAATTGGTGATGTGTAACGGGTCGAGTATAATTTTGCGCTGGTTCACTCAAGTGTGAACACATTGAAGAGAGAAAGTAGGGAACCTTGTTTAGACCACTTGACTGGCTTTTAGGCCTGTTTTCATTAGACATTGGCATCGATCTGGGTACAGCCAACACCTTGGTCTACATTCGTGATCGGGGTATCGTTATTAACGAACCCTCATGGGTCGCTATCAATCGGCGCACCCGACAGCCGTTGGCAATTGGTGCTGAGGCGCGCGAGATGGTGGGGCGTACCCCAGCAGACATTGTGGCAATACGGCCGTTACGTGACGGCGTTATTTCTGAATTTGAAATCACAGAAGCGATGCTCAAATATTTCATCGATAAGGCGCATGAGCAAATGATTGTGCCATTTCCCCGTCCCCGCATCGTTGTCGGCATTCCCAGCGGTGTGACCGAGGTAGAAAAACGCGCCGTCTACGACGCCGCCATTAACGCTGGCGCACGGGAAGCCCATCTTATTGAAGAGCCAACCGCCGCTGCCATTGGCGCCGGGCTGCCCGTTGGCGAAACGCGGGGCAGCATGATTGTCGATATTGGGGGTGGCACAACCGAAGTGGCCGTCTTTTCCATGGGGCGCATCGTCGTCAGCCGCTCCATTCGCGTGGCTGGGGATGAAATGGATGAAGACATCGTCGCCTACGCCCGCAACAAATACAACCTGCTCATTGGTGAACGGATGGCCGAGCGGGTAAAAATGGGCATTGGCTCCGCTTTCCCCTTGCCAGAAGAGCGCACCATGACCCTGCGCGGCCGCAATCTCATCAACGGCCTGCCCCAATCTGTAGAAATCAGCAGCATCGAACTGCGCGAAGCGATGGCACCTTCCGTCAACATCATCGTCGATACGGTGCGCGACTGCCTAGACGACACCCCACCCGAACTGATTGCTGACCTGATGGAAACAGGCATCTGTTTGGCTGGCGGCGGGGCGCAAATTCGTGGGCTGGCCGACCGACTGGAAGATTTGGTGAAGATGCGCGTCTGGGTAGCCGAAGATGCGATGACCTGCGTAGCCCGTGGCGCTGGCCGCGTTTTGGAAAATATCGAACTGTGGGAGCGGTCGCTTACGGGTCTGCACAGAGGCAGCACCCATCATTAGCACAGTAACCAGTATTCAGTGGGGTTGTATTCAGTAAGTAAGAAGCCTGCTGGAGTTTCTCAGCTTTCATTCATCCAGTTATGCTACCATTCCCAATCATCTGTTAGACAGCAACTTATGAAGTGAGGTAATGAAATGATGAAATAGATACAGCATAATAAGCTTGAAGCATAAAATAAGATCAATAGGCCAATCGGAAATATGCCTAACCAACGCAGATAATATAAGGAGATCACTATGAATCAAAAAAATGATCGTCGTCAATTTTTGAAAAGCTCGTTTGGAATGCTTGGTGCATTTTTTCTAGGATATAAGGGGAAACTATTTCCAAAAGATCGCCAAGTATCCTTGTTATACGGTCATATAAGGAACGTAGCCGTTACAAATGGTTGGAGAACACTAACATCATCCACTCCTTATATTGGACAAACAGTAAATGTAACTCATTCTGTATGCTATCCAGGAATCCACATCCATATGCAAAGATATGGAGGAAGCACTTTAATCTCTTGTGGTTCTAATGTTACGCAAGGTACATCTACCATCTATAGGTGGAATACTCTTGCATGCTAAACAAAATAAATCCCAAAGCGACTTGATATTGGGCAATAAAACAAACAGCGTTAATTATGGTGATGAACACTGTTGCAAACCTGCCGTAAATCGTAGACTTTTTGGTATTTTGTATGTAATAACGATATTGTTAGTAAGTTGTAGTACATTATCTTCTGATCTTTCGACTGTTGTTCCTAAATATACGATGACCCCATCTCGCACTGAGCATGAACCCACACCTTTACCTCTTACAACTATAGTTCCTTCCCAATCATCCGTTACAAGTATCCCTCCTTCTCAAATACCAACTCTTACTGCTGCTACGACGCCCTCCCCTACTGCTACTCCATTTCCAACTGCATTATCTTTTACGGAAAAAATCTCTTTTGAATTAGTTAACCAATCAGGAGGACAAACAGAAAGCATTGCCATTGTCGGTGATATAGCTTATTTGGGTATGGGTATGCGTCTTATGATCGTGAATATTGCGAATCCAACCATGCCGGAACTATTAGGACAAAGTCAAGTACTTCCGAGTGTTGTTCATGCTGTTTTGGTGCGAGAGAATATTGCTTACTTAGGTGTTGGGATGTCTGTCATTACCCTAGATGTAAGCAATCCCTATTCACCGATATTACTTAATGAGATAGTTCTCTCTGGTTCGGTAACTCATCTGGTGCTTAATGAAAAAACGCTGGTAACTGGCTCAAGTTTTTCGCCATCTAATATACATGAGAACGGAGTAGGGATGGTAACCACAATTAATGTTGATCAGCCTGACAAGTTGCAATTGCTTGATTCTGTAACATTGCCATGGTACATCAATGCAATGGCAGTTGCTAACAAATTGGTTTATGTTAGCAATCCTGCAGACGATATTTTTTATGCTATCAGCATTAGTAGTCCAATCAGTTTACCAGACCCTGTTGCTTTCCAAGGGGTTGCATTGACATATAGCCTACAAATTCGAGACCAGACGCTATATATTGGCGGTGGCTTATCAGATATAAGCGTTTGGGACATCAGTATTCCTTTTGAGCCACAAAAGTTATTGGAGGTTCAGGCAAAACCTGATTCAGACTTTGGGCTTGGCGTAGTGAAAGGGTTCGTTTTAATGGAAAACCTCGTTTATTTGGACGTGACAAGCTATCATGGTCAGATAATGGGTGTCCCTGCACTCGAAATTGCACCTCGTTCTGTGTCAGTCGCCCATGAATATCTAGTATCATCAAGAATTATTGCCCAAGATGGTTATCTATTTCTTGCAGATGGTGGTCTAAAAATCTACGATATATCTGCTCCTTTGAACATTACTCAAGTTGGTATATTTGCTCAACCTGAAGTATGGGATGTAGCTACCATTGGTAGCGTCGGTATTTTCATTGATGGCAATAAACAGAGTAATAATGGCAACAATTTATATATAGTTAGTTTACCCGATCTCAACATACTTGGTCAGTATGTCGATGAAACGCACTGCCAACAGTGTTATTCCTCTTTTTCTGAACTCACAATTACGGATAATACGGCTTATGTGAGTGCCACAGATGACGGCTTACGTATAATAAGTTTGGCAAACTTGAATAATCCTGAGTTGTTTGATTCATTAGATACAACGAATGGTTTCGGCGACCTTCGAGCGGGAAGTGTAGGTGTAAACGAAAACATTTATGTAGCTAATGCTGGATACTGTAACGGGCGCAATCTGATGGTTGTTGATTTGCATACTCATCAGGATCCACAGCGTATAGCTAATATAGAAGTTGATGGATGTATTCAACAACTTGCTATTAACAATAATATTCTCTATGTAGGCTCTACCTTTGCTGATCGTGAAGGAGGGGAACTTTATCTACTGAATACGGTTGATGCAGAGCTAAATCAGTTAGGGTACGTTACGTTTTCAGAAGGCGTTGTTGATTTTCAAGTGATGGGTGACATTGTTATTGTAGCCACTTCCACAGAAATTAACATTATTTCGACCAATGATCCGACCGATCCTCAGATTATTGGAGAGATGCCAATTCCTGGGGGTATTTATGAAATAGCAGTTATGGATGATGTCGCATTTGTGACAACTGTTGACGGTCACGGTAATGGTTTACTGGCGATTGATTTAAGTGATCCATCTATCCTGCGCCTAGTTGGGGCATTCAATTTGCCAGCAAAAGGTGAGACAGGTTTGGTTGATAAGTACTTGCTAGTTGGCAATCTATCAATGGGTTTGGTTGTGTTGCATGTGAAAAGGTAATCCAAAACCATTTATGTTGGCTGCTACTAAATCAGAATGCAAGTAATGATTATCAGGCTGTCTAACAAGGCTTAGAGCGGATGGGCGAGATTGTGGGTTTTTAAGGTGAAAAAAAGCAGCCCTCAACCCGTCCGCCGCTCAAGCAAACGTTATAAAGCGTGTTTACTGGTCACTGATACACCGAATACCGATCATTATGAACTTAAATGATGCCCAACGCAGGATTCGCTGGACGACGCTTGCTATTCTGATGGGCGTTGCTATTCTGTTAAGCATTTTGGATAGCACAGGCAATCTGGATATTTTGTTTGGCTTTATGCGCGATCCGTTAACGGCCGTTGCTGGCTGGACATCCGCCCAAACAGACACCATTGCCGACGCCCTCTCCGGCCCCCGCGATTTGCAAGAAGCCCGTAGCCAAATTGATGAACTGCAGACGCAACTAGACGCTTTGGAACGGGAAAATGAAGAGCTGCGTGAGATTCAGGGAGAATGGCAAATTCTGCAAGATTTGTTCAATCGCGCCCGCCAAACGCCAGAGCTGCGCCGCCAAACGGCCAACGTCATTGGCTATGACACCAGCCCCGCCGTGCGCAGCATCATCATCGACAAAGGGTCAGACGATGGTTTGCGCGTGGGGATGCCTGTAGAAAGCCCGCGCGGCTTGATTGGGCGCATCTTCCGCACCACGCAAAACTCCGCCCAGGTTGTGCTGATTACAGATAATGCCAGTG